>VFQP010001153.1_pt1 | contig 38045 bp, 37 predicted proteins | sample 3512351 | NCBI WGS metagenome assembly VFQP01 (sample SAMN10412372, study PRJNA504923) | tailings metagenome | isolation source: Relicate 1 Philex TSF1 revegetated site | place: Philippines: Tuba, Benguet | collected 2017-08-29
AATCTGCGGAATCAGCGGGAACTGCCTGCCGTAGCGCAGCGAAGGAAGGAACCTTACGCCCTTTATAAATTTGGGTAACGATTAGCCCGAAGGGGAGATTTAGAGGGGGCCTGTCTCTCAATTAATCGTTTCCCCTTCAATATTATCCTTTACGACATCCTCTGTTTCCTGAACACGATTAAACGCAAGTTCCATTTTATTCCTGTCGAATTCCTTTTCATTATTCGCGATCCAGATCGTCGCTACACCGTTTCCTATAAAATTTGTGATCGCTCTTGCTTCTGACATAAACCTGTCTACACCCAGCAACAATGCCAGCCCTTCCACGGGAATGACTTTAATCGCTGTAAGCGTGGATGCAAGTACCACGAATCCGCTTCCTGTAACTCCTGCAGCCCCTTTCGATGTCAGCATTAATATGCCGATAATGCTCAGCACCTGCGCAAAGCTCAGATCAATATTGAAAACCTGCGCGAGAAAGATCATACACATGGACAGGTAGATCGTTGTTCCGTCAAGATTGAACGAGTAGCCAGTAGGAACCACCAACCCAACAACCGATTTTGAGCAACCCATTCTCTCCAGTTTTTCCATCAATGTTGGCAATGCAGCTTCTGAAGAAGAAGTGCCGAGCACAACCAGCAGCTCTTCTCTTATATATCTTAAAAAGCGAAAAATGCTGATCTTATACATCCGCAGGATGAAGTATAAGACAACGAAAATGAAGATCGCCATGGTAACGTACACCGTCCCCATCAGCATTGCCAAGGGCTTGAGTGTTTGAAGTCCGAATTTACTGATGGTAAAAGCCATTCCTCCGAAGGCGCCGATCGGCGCGAGCAACATCACCCAATGTAATCCCTTGAAGATATATTTGGATAACGGATAAAGAAACTTTACAACGTTGTCTTTCCCTTTATAAAATGTAAGTCCAACACCGATCACAATGGCTGCGATCAGCACCTGCAATGTGAAATTCTCTTTCAGGAATTTCAGCCAGCTGAATGCTTCACTGCTCTGCGTGTATTTGGAAATATCCCCGCCTTTGATCGTTGATATATCCACGCTGCTTCCCGGCTTGATAAGAAAGGCCGCAACAATCCCGATAACCAAAGCGAAAGTTGTTACCACTTCAAAATAGATCAATGATTTTGCGCCAACCCGTCCTACTTTTTTCAGATCTCCCATACCCACAATGCCGAGCGTAATCGTCAGGAATATGATAGGGTTTATAAACAGTTTAACCAAACTGATAAAAATCCCGCTCAAAAACTCGCTCAGCGTTTTACCCACCGTCAATTCCTGCCCCATCACTTTTGCCTGGAACGCCTGACCCAACACCTGCATCTGCGCCAGATCCGGACGATAATGCCCTAACAAAATACCCGCTGTGATCGCCACCAGCACCCAAAATGTAAGATTCCTGAAAAGCTTTCCCATAGGTCCTAAATGTATGCCTAAAAAACCAACTCTATTTTCGCCACTATTAAAAAAAAGAGACTGCTAATGCAGCCTCAATCTCTTTTATATTTCTTTCCCTACTTTTATCTCTTAGCCTAAAACTTCGGACAGTTCAACTTCTTTGCTCCCGGATCCACTGGTTTTTTTATATAGATCAGTGAGATCTCCACTCCTCCTCTTGAATTCGATGCTGCTTTCAGTGAAGATGTATTCACATCATAAGAAGCGCCAAAATGCCATTCACCGAATTCCAGGCCCATATATGGAATGAATGCGTCTTGGAAACGATACCAGCTACCGAGATAGAAATTGGTTGGGTTATCTTCATCATTGTTCACGTTCAAACAGAATGCACCGCCCACCATCGTGTTCTTTGCTTTTGCCTGCATGCTGTGATTGGCTGCGAAGTGTACGGAGTTATAACTTCCTACGGGGATCTTGGCTCCGCCCTGAATGGTCGTGCGCATATTCAGCACATAGTCTCCTTTATTGAAACTTTCTTTCGGTCTGTTCAGGTGATACATGGAAGCACCGAGATAGAAGTTATTATAACCATTTGTTGTGCCGGTGTAGATAAAGCCTGCATTCACATCAAAGTAATTGAGATTCACCTGGCTTGATGCAAAGCTTTCCTGTGTAACGCCAGTGAATCCAAACGGAGTGAGCTGATCACCGAAAGTCAGTTTGGACGTGTTGAGGCGTTTGTTCATATAAGTGCCCTGAAAGCCGGCGCCGATCGAATGGAAGCCATTTTCATCAAGACTTTTATGATAAGAAAGAGAAGCCCCGAAATAAGTGCTGTTCAATGCTCCATCACCGGCTTTATCGCTGTAGCCCATAAACCCTATGCCGAACTGGTCATTTTCAGGGATACGGTCTTTCAGAATAGACATATCCAAAGACGCGGTCATGGTAGTATAGGCATTGCTGATCGTTGGCCACTGATTGCGATAATTCGCCGCAAATCTATACACGCCATCGAACTTGCCGGTAAGGGCGGGGTTCAACGTCATGGGTGAAGCAAAGAATTGCGAAAAATTAGGATCCTGCGCGGTTGAAACGCTTACAAGCGCAACGCAGGCCGTCAGGGTCGAAAGAAGTTTTTTCATCTCAGCAATTAAGTTTTTTCACTGGTCAGGTTATACAGCTTAATGCAACTGCCCAGATATAAACGTTTTGGTGGCTGGGAAATTGCCTTGAAAAGTATTGGTGCGGACGGGAAAATACAACAATCCTCTTACCTGTAAAAATTCCTTACAGGATGAGGCTGTATATTCCCAGAATCTTTTTTAATAAGTTATAATACAGTGTTTTATAAAGTTGAAAGGTCTTACATTTGAATTTTTACCCCAAATGCAAGATCACCGGCATCTCCCAGCCCGGGAACGATGTATCCCTTAGCCGTCAGTTCGTCGTCGATATCGCCACACCAGATCGTGACCGTAGGGTCTTCCCGTTTTACGTATTCTATCCCAACTGTACAGGCAACAGCTGTTACTACGTGGATCTCTTTGGGATGACCTTCTTCTTTGAGAAACTGGATGGTTTTTACCAGTGAAGAGCCTGTTGCCAGCATCGGATCGGAGATGATGAGCACACGGTTTTCCAGTTCCGGGCAGGAAATATAATCCAGGCTGATCTCAAAACTGCCATCCTTATTGTGTTTGCGGTATGCAGAAATAAAGGCGTTATCGGCCTTATCAAAGTAGTTGAGCAAGCCCTGGTGAAGGGGAAGACCGGCGCGGAGAATGGTTGCCAGAACCGGTTGATGCTCCATTACTTTGGCAGAAGCAACACCCAACGGCGTTTGTACATCCTTTGTAACAAACGGCAATACTTTGCTGATCTCATAAGCGGAGGCTTCCCCGATCCTTTCAAGATTCCGGCGGAAACGCATACGGTCTGTCTGGATCTCCATATCACGGAGTTCGCTGACCCAATTACTGACAAGACTGTGCTGTTCGCTTAAATTGATGACCATTTGCGTTACGTTTAGTGCTGACAAAGTCAAAAGTAAATAGTAAAAAGTAAAAAACACTCTCTAATCACTAAAAGTGTCCTCCGCCCATAATGGTGGCTATTTTTACTTTTTACTTTTTACTTTTGACTTTATTACCGGCATTTTAAAATTTACAATCTAATTCATGATCTACAGGGCTATTGGTTTAATGAGTGGCAGTTCGTTGGATGGACTGGATATTGTTTTCACGGAGTTACATGAAAACGGTGGCAAATGGACCTATGAAATACTGGCGGCCGACTGCTATCCTTACAGCGAAGATTGGACCAAACGGCTGGCGGAAGCAACTTCTCTCACTGCGAAAGACTACCTGCTGCTTCATACCGCTTATGGCGAGTATATTGGGCAACAGGTGTTGAAATTTATTGAAGAACACGGTTTACACTTCAAAGTGGCGGTTGTTGCTTCACATGGGCATACTACCTTTCATATCCCGGCAAAGAAGATGACGGCACAACTGGGAGACGGAGCTGCGATCGCAGCGGCAACGCAATTGCCGGTTGTTACAGATCTGCGTTCGATGGATGTGGCATTTGGGGGACAGGGAGCTCCTATCGTTCCCATCGGAGAAAAGCTGTTGCTTCCCGGTTATGATTATTTCCTGAACCTCGGCGGCATTGCCAATATATCAATGAATGGAACAAGATATGCGGCGTTTGATATCTGTGCCGCCAACCGTGTACTCAATATGCTCGCCGCACAAACAGGAAAGGAATATGATGAAGAGGGGAAACTGGCAGCATCCGGACAATTGAGCCAGGCTTTGCTAGACCAACTGAATGGCCTTGATTATTATAAGCTGGCGTATCCCAAATCGCTGGCGAATGATTTCGGAACAGATACTGTTTATCCGTTGATCACAGCAGCAGGGTTAAGCGTACCCGATGCACTTCACACCTATGCGGAGCATATCGCTTTGCAGATCCGCGATGCGATCACTTCACTACCCAATCATTCATCACCACAATCAAAGCTGCTGGTAACAGGCGGTGGCGCGTTGAATACATACCTGGTGGAAAGAATAAAGGAACAGCTGTCTGGTCTGGGAATAGAAGTAGTGGTTCCCGAGAAAGAATTGATCCAATACAAAGAGGCGCTGATCATGGCACTGATAGGCGTGTTACGCTGGCGGGAAGAGAATAACGTGCTTTCCTCTGTAACGGGATCTCGCCGTGATAGTGTTGGTGGAGCAATGTGGATGGGGCAGGAATTCTAATTCAAAATTCAAAAGTAAAAAGTAAAAAAGTGATTCCGAGGTATTGAGCCTTTGCTTGCAACAGGAAAGTTTTTTTACTTTTTACTTTTGAATTTTTACTTTAAAGCCCCAACACCGCCTTCAATTTCCCATATCCTCCTCTGCTCACCGGTACTCTCATTCCAGACTTCAATATCGCGATATGATTGTCTTTTTCATAAGGATCGATCCTTGTGATCTGCTGCACGTTTACGATATAAGAACGATGTGATCGGACAAACTGCTGCCCATCCAATGCCTGTTCAAAATGGCTCATCGTTTTATTCTTCAGAAAATATCCTTCATGGGTGTGGATCTTCACATAATCGTCGGCTGCTTCGAGATAGAAGATGTCATGCACGGGAATGATCTTGATCTTACTTCCATTTTTTACTACCACACGTTGATTTTGTGCGGGTGATTGCGCAGCCGTTTCCAGCAGTTCTTCTGTTTTGGCCGGTGCGTGCGATTGTTGCTGTTCCTGCCATTTGGAAACAGCTCTATCGAAGCGCTCCTGGTTGAATGGTTTCAGCAGATAATCGATCGCATGTGCTTCGAAGGCTTTGATCGCGTATTCATCAAAGGCTGTAGTGAAGATCACATTTGGTGGTTGCTCAATCAGTTCGAGCATTTCGAAGCCATTGATCTTTGGCATTTGTATGTCAAGAAAGATCAGATCCGGCTGATGTTGCTGAATAGCTTTCACACCTTCAAATCCATCGCCGCATTCGGCAAGCAGTTCCAGTTGCGGATGCTTTGCCAGATATTCTTTGACGATGCTTCTTGCAAGAGGTTCGTCGTCTATGATGATTACCTTAGCCATTTTTTTAAGTCAAAAGTTATAAGTAAAAATTAAAAAATGAGAACACTCAATAGCTGATACTTTATTTATACAGATAAGTTATCAGGTAATTGCGGTATTCTTACGCGGGTTGTAAATGTTGAATCTTTTGCTTCTGTGACAACGAGATCATTTCTGTCGAAAAGCAGGTATAATCTTCGTTGAACAGATTTTAGTCCGAAACCAGTTCCCTGTTTGGGGGACGATGTTTCCGGATCAAAAGGATTGGTAACGGTCACCTGTAATTCATTATTTGTACCCGTTGTGCTAATACTGATCACGGTTTCTCCAATGGTATCATACAATCCAAATTTGATCGCGTTTTCCACTATCGGTTGAAGCAGGAGTGCCGGTAATTTCAGCGTTAATGATTGCGGATCGGATTCAACGATCGTTGATAGGCGGTTACCGAATCTTACTTTTTCTATATCGAGATATAATTGCAGGTATTGCATTTCTTCCTGCAGCGATACCCATTGTGTTTCTTCTTTTTTGATGGTGCCGCGCAGAAAATCAGAAAGCTGTTGCACCATTTTACGCGCTTCTTCGGGGCGGGCTCCAATGAGTGCATTGATGGAGTTGAGGCTATTGAAGAGAAAGTGAGGTTGTAATTGTTGACGGAGTTTAAAGAGTTCGGCGTCTCGAGCGAGCTTTTCCGCGTCAGATTTTCTTTCTTCACTTCGTTGCTGGTCCTGCCAGTTGTACCAGATAATTCCCATCATTGTTACAATTCCCATGATCAGAAAACCGATGCTGGATCTTACCATGATGGAGCGCCGAAGGAACAGCGCATATCCATCGTAAGAGTTCAATGCCAGGCCCAGCAGCCATTTGCTCAATACCATCCATAGAACGGTAAGAACGATACACATGCAGAGTACGTTCAGGTATTGATTGAGTTCAGGGGTGTAATACCTGATCGTATTCATCACCAGCAGGCAGGCCATCAGCAGGAGTGTGTTGCTGATGAGGCTGTCGATAACAGCGAGCTCGATCGGCCATTCCAGCGACCATAAAAGGATTGCATGATCTGTCATCAGTATCAGCCAGGCGATACTGAAAGAGATAAGAAACCTTCTGACGGTAAAGAGTGATACAGACATGCTATCAGGCCAGTTTGAGCAACTGATGTGTATGGGTGAAAAAAATGTTTTCGGCTTTTTGATTAACGGTATAGATGTAGGATTCTGCATTGTCTCTCTCTTCGATTCTTGAATAAAGTTCTGCTCCATCAATAAGATCGCTCAGGCCGTACAGCTCACTCACATTAATAAACTTCCATTGCACCAATTGTTGTTTACTATTGTAAAAGGTTTCCTGTTCGGTGCTGCCCAGTGCCTGCGCTTTGGTGAAAGCTTCTTCTTTTGAGCCGGCAGCAACCAGTCTTAGCTGTTCATCGAACTGCGGAGTATGGTCGCCTTCACCGCAAACAATACGGAATACCATTTTTGCAAGATACCAGTTCATAGTAGTTAGGTTGTGTGGTTAGCGTGAATGTCGATGTTCGATGTTGGATGGTCGATGGTCGAAGTATTGTTGATTGTCAACGTCGACGGTCGGTCATCGAACATCTAACATCGAACTAATAGCTTTTGATCTCAATCCCGCCAAAGATCATCGTGCCTTTCAGCACCAGTGTTTTTGTAGCAGGTTCTGCCAGTGCAGCGAATTTTCTTTTGTCGCCGATGCCTCCGAAGATGGTAACTGCTTCTGACTTAATCGCCCAGTTGGATGGAACGATAAGCGTTGCTCCCCCAAAGATGGCGGTAATCTCCAGCACGGCGGTACCATTGATGTCAGCCTGGATGAAGTCAACCTCTGATCCTCCGAAAATATTCACGATATCGCCACCCTTAAAGTTTTTCGACAGGATCACTTTTTTGGATCCGCTGAAAATACAGGTAGTGTCGATAATGTCATCCTGCGAATAGGACTCCGAGCTATACGTTCTGATAGGTTCAGCATTTGCGTTCATATCGGTATTTTTTTTTTCAGGGAGACAGCTGGCCCAATTTCTTTTCCCTCTTGGTCTGAGTACGAATACCAGACCGATCACTATTAATATCAGCGGCCACATATGTTTGCGCAATTGGCCGTTCATGAAGTATTCGTTGACCAGGAAGATGCCACCTATGAGGATCGGGACAAACCAACCGCCATCACGGAATCCTTTTCTCAGGCCAATGAATAAACCAATTGCGATCAGGAGCATCTGCCAGCTGAATAACCATTCCGGCACAGGTACGCCAAAACTTCTTACCAAAGCGATACCACCAATTGCCAGCAGGAAAAGGCCGGTCCAGATCTGTCCATGCCCGCCACGCTCTCTCCTCCCTTCCCATCTGTTACGGGCTTCTTCTCTGAAATCGTTCATTGTTATAAATTTTAAGTAAAGCTATGACCCGGAAGCTCAAATAGCAAACGACTTTGGGCCGCATTGCAGGGTTTATCGGTGAAAAGGGGGAAAGGGGCGGTGAAGGGGGGGAGCGATATTCGATGGTCGATGGTCGAAATCGATGGCCGAAGGAAATCTTGTCGTGATTTCTCTTATTCTTCTGCATAGTATCAATTCCACTTGTAACAGGGGATTCAAGCACTGGTTCTCATTACAATTCATCCCGGCCAACGGCCATCGATTTCGACCATCGACCATCGAACATCCACCATCGAATCTCCAAATTCCCTACCTTCCAACCTACACAAACCAAACACATGTCTTGTAAAAATCTGATTGCAGCGGCGCTGCTGCTGCCTGTAGCATTTTCTCTTTCGGCGCAGGAGCGAAGGGATACAAAAAAGTGGGATGTTACCAATCCCGAAGGGCCATATAAAACCGTTTCATTTACGACCGATGAAGGAACCTGGATGAACCTGGATCTGTCGCCGGATGGTAAGGAGATCGTTTTTGATCTTCTGGGTGATCTCTATACGATCCCCGTTGGAGGTGGTGAAGCAAAATTACTGAAAGGAGGCCACTCAATGGATCTGCAGCCTGCTTACAGCCCGGATGGAAAGAAATTGCTGTTCACCTCGGATGCCGGCGGAGGCGATAATATATGGATCATGAACAGGGATGGCAGTAATCCAACACAGATCACCCGCGAGAACTTCAGATTACTTAATAATGCAACCTGGGCTCCTGACGGTCAGTATATCGTTGCCCGTAAACATTTCACATCGGGCCGTTCATTAGGTGCCGGTGAAATGTGGATGTATCATACTACGGGAGGCAGCGGACTTCAACTGACTCAACGCAAAAATGATCAGCAGGATGTGAATGAACCGGCTTTTTCACCGGATGGCCGGTACGTTTATTACTGTGAGGATATGTATCCTGGCGGACAATTCCAGTATAATAAAGATCCTAACAACCAGATCTTCGTGATCAAACGTTTTGACAGAGAAAAAGGCACGAATGAGACCGTGACGGGTGGGCCCGGAGGGGCAGTGCGTCCGGTGATCTCGCATAATGGTAAACTGCTTTCATTTATAAAAAGAGTAAGAACGAAATCGGTTCTTTATCTGCGCAATCTTGAGACCGGCGAAGAATGGCCGGTGTATGATCAGCTCACGAAAGATCAGCAGGAAGGATGGTCAGTATTTGGTCTTTATACCCGTTATGCCTGGACCCCAGATGATCAGCATATCATCATCTGGAGCAATGGAAAGATCAGGAAAGTAGATGTGAATGGAGTGAACAAAGCAACAGAGATCCCTTTTACAGCGAAAGTAACACAGCGTATTTATGATGCGGTGCGTTTTCAGCAGGACATCAATCCTGATAAATTTGAAGCACATGTCATACGCCAGGCAATTACTTCTCCTGATGGAAAATGGTTATTCTTCAGTGCAGTTGGCAACCTTTGGAAAAAGGAACTCCCATCTGGTAAACCCGTTAGAGTTACCGCTACGCCTATTGAAGCCGGTTACGAGTTTGAACCATCTTTTTCTGCTGATGGAAAAACCTTGTTGTTCACTACCTGGAATGATACCGCCTCGGGCGGTATCTGGAAACTTGCCCTCCAGGGAAATGCAAAACCGGTAAAGCTGAATAAATCCAAAGGAATTTTCCGTCAACCATCTTTTTCTCCTGATGGAAAATGGATCGTCTTCCGTAAAGAAGGCGGCAGCGATGCACTGGGTGAAGCATATACTGCGCAGACAGGCGTTTTCATCATGGCAGCTGATGGCTCCCAGGAAAAGTTTGTAACAGGCAGGGGCGATATGCCAAAGTTCAACAAAGCTGGTAACAGGTTGTATTATCAATCATTCGGCGGATTGGGTAGTTGTAATGTTGACGGAACAGATGAAAAGCTGGTTCTGAAAAGTGGATACGGCAACCAGTTCACCGTTTCTCCTGATGAAAACTGGGTAGCATTTATCGATCTGCACAAAGCATATATCGCAGCGTTGCCAAAAACGGGCAAGACTATTGATATCGGGAGCGGAACAGGTGATTTCCCTGTGAAGCTTGTTACAAAAGATGCCGGTTTCAATCTCCATTTCAGCAGCGACAGCCGGCAACTTCATTATACATTGGGAGATGAATATTTCACCATTAACCTTGATGAGCGTTTTTCTTTCATCGCAAACAAACCTGATTCACTATTCAAAATGCCTGAAAAAGGGCTGAAAGTTGGCCTGGAAATCTCAACCGATAAACCAAAGGGAGTGATCGCATTCACCAATGCACGGATCATCACCATGAAGAATAATGAGATCATCGAAAATGGAACGATCGTAGTAGATGGTAACCAGATCAAAGCTGTTGGAAAAACGGGAGAAGTAAGCATTCCCGCAGGTGCAAAAACAATTGATTGCAATGGCAAAACGATCCTGCCAGGGTTTATCGATGCGCACGCACACGGCAGTCATTTCCGCAACGGAATCACACCCCAGAAACACTGGCCTTATTATACAAACCTGTCCTATGGTGTAACCACGATGCACGATCCATCTGCAAACAGCGAGCTGGTGTTTTCACAAAGCGAGATGATCAAAGCTGGTGTGATGGCAGGTCCGCGTGTGTTCTCAACAGGAACTGTTTTGTATGGAGCAGAAAGCAACACCAAAGCAGTAATCAACTCGATTGAAGATGCAAGAAGTGCTTTGCGCAGAACAAAAGCGTTTGGCGCTTTTTCTGTAAAAAGTTATAATCAGCCAAGACGTGAACAGCGTCAGATGATCATCCAGGCTGCGCGAGAACTGAATATGGAAGTTGTTCCTGAAGGCGGTTCTTTCTTCTTCCATAACTTAAGCATGATCCTCGACGGGCACACTACTATCGAACACAATCTTCCTGTGAACCCATTGTTCAAAGACGTACTCGAATTATGGAAGAATGCACAAACAGGATATACCCCGACGCTGATCGTAAACTTTGCCGGTATGAGTGGTGAATACTACTGGTATCAGCATACCAATGTATGGGAGAATGAACGTTTGCTGCGTTTCTTCCCGCGGGCACAGATAGATACGCGCAGCCGTCATCGTACCATGCTGCCCGAAGAAGAATATCAGAATGGACATATCGCCACTTCCCGCAGTGCAAAGGATCTGATGGACCGTGGTGTGAAAGTGAATATGGGCGCACATGGTCAGATCCAGGGAATCGGCGCACACTGGGAGATCTGGATGATGCAGCAAGGAGGCATGACCAATCTTCAGGCGCTGCAGACTGCAACCATCAACCCGGCGATCAGCCTGGGGCTTGACAAACACATCGGATCTCTTGAACCAGGTAAACTGGCGGATCTTATCGTAATGGATAAAAACCCGCTGGACAATATCCGCAACACTGAAAGCATCCGCTATACAATGGTAAACGGAAGATTGTATGACGCGGAAACAATGAATGAAACAGGCAACATCAATAAACCCCGTACAAAATTCTTCTGGGAAACCAACAAGAATTCAGAAAGCTTTCCATGGCATGATGGAACTGAAACGGAGACGGAGGGATGTAGCTGCGGACGTCACTAGGCTGATCCACCTACGCTAAAGCTCCGGCGGACAGAGGAGTAAAAAGGAGGTGAAGGAGTGGAAAGTGGTTTTTCTTTTTTGAGAAATTCCTCTTTTCACTCCTTTTTATTTTTTAAGATGGCTCGAATCTGTTCTCTTTTCTTTTTAAGAAAACCTTCAATCATCCCTCGCCCTCCTTCGCCTCTTTTATCCTCTTAGCTTCAGGTAGTCCATTGATCGTGAATGATAGCGATGAGATATGTTTTTTGATTTGACTGGCGGAAGACGAGGCGGATGGTTTGCCAATCCATTCCATTATACTTTGCATCGAAGCCTGGGTAATAGAATTCGGTGAAGGGGTCATTAGGGTACACGTCTTTTAGATTGTTCAGGGAGTTGCCTGACCCGAGAAAAGTATTGACGCCTCGTTTAGGGGCGTTGAGATAATCTTTATTGTAAACAAATTTGTTGAAGTATTGCCGGATATTCATTTTTATCGGATCGCCGGAGCCGTCATAAGAGCCCCATTCGAAGATCGATGATTTGCTAAAGGCTGCGGTTAGTTCATAGGGCGTGAATGCTTTGCTGCTTGTGTCTATGAATGCGTAAGGGGAGAATCTTAGTCTGAATTCAGGACTTACATACTGATTGAGTTTTGTGACATCGTGTTCTTTTAATGCTGATAATACAGTACGGGAAAGGTCCAGTAAAGATGTATCTGCATTATAAGCGGCTACTGAGTCATAGATGATGGTGGTTGATGTATCGATAATAGCAGGAGGCTTAGCGCCATTGGTGTCCGTATTGCTATTGTTGCTGCCTTCATTGTTACAGGCGATAAGAAAACAAGACGAAGCGATATAAAAAAGGATCTTCTTCATAGTATGCATTTAGGATTCAACGAATGCGAATTTATCTCCGTCAAATAAACCTTTATCACTGAGTTTCAGATGAGGTATCACTAATAATGCCATAAATGAAAGAGTCATAAATGGTGAGCCAAGTGTACTGCCCAGCTCCTTGGAGAACTGATCGATGGATGTATAGGCAGTGGCTACTTCGTAGCCGTCACGGGTACTCATCAACCCTGCGACTGGTAAAGCGAGGATCATTTGTTTCCCATTTCCAACTGCGCTGACGCCGCCCTGTTCCTTTATGATAAGATTTACAGCCTGGCAGATGCTTTCATCGTCTACGCCCACTGCCACAATGTTATGGCTGTCGTGCGCGACAGATGATGCCAGGGCTCCGGTTTTCAGACCAATGTTCTTGATGAATGATTTAGCGACGGGTGCGTTTGTGTAACGGTTTACAACAACGATCTTCAATATGTCATTTGCTGTATCGCTTACCCATTGACCCTCCTGTTGTTTGCCCGGAAGTTCAAGACGGTTGGTGATGAGCTGGCCATCGAGAGCCTCAATAACCGGTATGGTTGACAGGGAGTTTTCTTTGATACTGATGGCAAAGTCTTCTGGTTGGAGCGGATCGCAGGAAAAGTTGTTGATGATACCCGCGGATTGTTTTTCAATGAGTGATTTGCCATTGTCTGCAACGAGTTGTCCATTGATATACGTTTGCAGAACGTTGAATTTTTGCAGATCGCTGATCACTATAAAGTCTGCATGGTCTCCGGGTTGGAGAAGGCCGCAATCCAGTTTGTAGTGTTTTACGGGGTTCAGACAGGCAGCTTTCAAAACTTTAAAAAGATCAATACCTTTCGCGATCGCTCTTTCGCATAGCTGATTGATATGGCCGAGCACAAGACTGTCAGGATGTTTGTCATCGCTGCAGAACATGATCTGGTCAGGATAATCATGAAGCAGGTCTATTAATGCCTCAAAGTTTCTGGCGGCGCTTCCTTCCCTGATAAGGATCTTCATGCCATACCGGAGCTTATCGAGCGCTTCTTCGGCCGTAAAACATTCATGATCGGTGGAGATACCGGCATCGATATATTGTTTTGCTTCTTTACCACGCAGTCCGGGCGCATGACCGTCCACCGGTTTACCAAAACGGTGAGCCGCATTGATCTTTTTCATTACCTCTTCATCTTGAAAAAGGACTCCGGGGAAGTTCATCATTTCACTCAGATAGCGGATATCGTCTCTTTGTAACAGCTTTTCAACCTCATCGGAATCCAGTGTTGCACCAGCTGTTTCAAATGTGGTAGCGGGAACGCAACTGGGCGCACCAAAATTGAATTTGAAAGGAACGGTCTTACCATTTTCGATCATGTATTCCACCCCCTTCATTCCGCACACGTTGGCGATCTCATGCGGGTCACTGATGGTGCCAACCGTGCCATGAACAACTGCAAGCCGTGCAAATTCCGAGGGTACAAGCATGGAGCTTTCAATATGAACGTGGCTGTCTATAAACCCGGGAAGAATATACCTGTCTGTATCAACAGATGATGAGGGTAATTCGGTGATCGAAAAAATCTTTCCGTTGGTTACGTTTATTTCTGCTGGATATATTTTTTCCTGGTGAATATCTACCAGGTTTCCGGTGATCGTAAATGACGACATAGTTGATGTTTTGATAATCAAATCTCAGCTAAGCTAAGAGGAAAACGTCAAAGAAAAATGCTTTTATAGAAGGGCACATTGCTGTGCACTTCCATAAAAGCATTCCTGTAATGAGATGATATTGATCAGGCCTCTGTCATGTTCAGGCTTCTCTTCATATCTGAATTCGCGGTATAGATCCCCGGTTCGGCAATCTTCCTTGTGCGTTCCTTCATAGTGGCTATCGCTTCTTCATCATTTGCAAACATGTTATTTACGTTTACAAGATTGGCTGCTAGTTTATCATACCGTTTGGTCATCAGCCATACAAATATGTGGAGATAATGGATGCCGTCAAAAGTCAGTGTTTTGTTTTCCGCATATTTGTCTTTATTCTTCATAAACTCCACAGGGATCTCTGTGTAATGAAGAGCAGGACGATTATGGTGTACGGCATGATAACCGTCGTTCCAGCAGATCTGGTTGTATTTTGTGTTGATACAGTTGATCGTGTTTTCTTCCGGGCTGTTTGGGTCAACAAAAGCGTGCTGAGCCCAGTTGCCCAACATCATCACGACACGCGCAAATACAAACGGGATGATAAAGATCCAGAGAGTTGCCTGCAGATTTACAAAGCACATACCTATGCAGAACAAATAGAAGGAGATCTCCCCATAGCTGAGACGCATATAGAATTTTCTTCTCTTTTTGCTGAAGAGATACATGAACGTGTCCCGGAAACCGAGGAACAGAAAGCGGGTTACATAAGAGAGAAATCCACGGAGGCTGTCGCGACGGTAGTTGAGCGTACTGCTGGCATCGTCATGCATATTGTTCTCCACGTGGTGCATGGCCATGTGGTGTACAAAATACGTTTCGGGTGTATGGCCAAAAAAAGGACAAACACACCAGATGATCCAGTGGTAGATCCAGGTATAGTTCTTTTTGAAAAGTTTGCGGTGGCTGATACAGTGAAGCATCAGGCCAAAGCGGCCTTTGAAATATAGTTGTGAAACGTAGAAGTAAGGGATATAAGCCAGCCACCAGTACCAGCCTTGCAGGACAGGCGTATAGAGCAAGATGGCGATCGGCAAAACCAACAGGTGTATGCCGGTAAGCAGATGGATAAAAGGAAGGTCTCTTTTATCATTTATATAACGTAACCAAAAGCGTTCATACGAGCTGAACTTTTCCTTTGGAATGTATACCGGGTCGGTAATCGTGGTCAGGGCCTTCATGAAATTTTCAGTTTGAGTGTGGCTCCGCATTCAAGATTTTGTAAATCAGTGTTTTAGTGCGCCAGCCAGCATGAGTCGGCGTGAAAATACATTTTTCCCTGAACTTACAATGCTATATTATTTGGATGTCCTCTTTTAGAACGGTGATGATGGGGGGATGTTACTTTTTACGGGGTTTTATTTTAATGAATAGTCTTGCCTTGTCGAATCATTACCAGATGATGACTGAAGCGGCAGCTGTCGTGCCGGCAACGTCATAATGTTAAGAAAATACTAAGCAGCATACCGGCGTAGGGTTCCCGCAGATTTTAAGACACGGTCTCTATGTAGAACAAGGTTGCTAACCATCGGGGCAGTCTGCCCCAGGACCTTTCTTACTTTTTGTCTTGACACAAAAAGTAACAAAAAAGTCAAGGCTGCGGAATAAATGGCTAAAAATGGAAGGGTGTCACCTGCACAAAAAAAACTCGCCGGTAGAGTGTTTGTGATTGGCTGGCGTGCTGGCTCAAACAGTTTTTTTGTGCCTTCGCACACCTGCGGTGTGGCTCAGACGGCGCCAGCCTCCCATTTTTTTAACGCCATTTCTTCCGAGGCCGGGCAGCCTGAAATTCGACTTTATTATGAAGTGATCTTCAAGTGGGTATAAGTAGTTAGATGGAATCAACGCAGATGGGCGCGCAGATACGCAGATATATGGCCTTTATCGGAAACAGAATCTGCGTATCTGCGCCTTGATCTGCGTTCATCTGCGGGAACCCTACGCCAAGCAGAGCGGGAGGGAAAATATCGATATGAAAAAACCCTGATAACCGGAGGATTATGGTTGAGCAACTCTATGCTGATGAATATTTAAAAGTCGATATACCTGCTGTTTTTTCATCTCATACAGGGTAGTTCTCCTATGTGGATAAGCTGGCTTTGGCACGATCACTGCGAAGTAGCGATAACCAAATCCGAAACTTATGAGAACAACCATCGCTGTTAATGTTTGCGTGATCTTGTTATACTATTTTTTTCTGCAGTTGGTGTTGCCTTTTTGATCTTTGATGATGTTCATTTGATTGATGCTTATTCATCCATCAGATCAGGTCTTCTTTCCTGAGTGCGCTTAACCGCCTGTTCGTGCCGCCATTCCTCGATCTTGCGGTGATCGCCGCTCATCAGTATATCAGGAACTTTCCATCCGCGAAAATCAACCGGACGCGTGTATACAGGCGGGGCAAGAAGATTGTCCTGGAAGGAATCAAAAAGTGCGGACGTTTCATCATTCAACACACCGGGAAGCAAACGACCGATGCTGTCCACAAGAATTGCTGCAGGTAATTCGCCGCCACTTAATACAAAGTCTCCGATGGAGATCTCCCTTGTCACATAATGTTCCCTGATCCGTTCGTCAATGCCCTTATAGTGGCCGCAGATCATCAGCAGATTACCTTTTAGTGAAAGGGAGTTGGAGATCTTTTGCGTAAGTCTTTCGCCGTCTGGTGTGAGATAAATGATCTCATCATATTTTCTTTCGGCGGATAATTCTTCTATTGCTTTTGCCAAAGGCTCACACATCATAACCATGCCTGCACCGCCACCATACTGGTAATCGTCGATCATCCCGTATTCGTTCACCGCCCATTTGCGGAGGTGATGGACGACAACAGTCAGCAGGCCTTTGTCCTGCGCCCGCTTCATAATGCTGTGTTCAAACGGGCTTTTCAGCAATTCCGGTAAAACCGAAAGGATGTCTATTCGCATGACGCAAAGATAAGGGTCAGTTGGTGCTTATCTCCACGGAGGCACGGCCTTCATTGGCAGAATTATCTTTTGCGATGACCTGGATGCGATAGTTGATGCCCGCCTGAGCCAGGAAGGTTTCACTCAGTGAATACGTGGAAGCAGAGGGATAACGATGAATGTCAACCAGCAGGGCACCGTTGTCTGTATTGGAGATGTGAACATGCAACTCAGAAAGCTTTTCATTGTCAGTGACAGTACCGGTTATGGAAACCGTTTGACCAGCATTGAACCGCTGGTTCGATACAGGCGTACTGATGGTCACAACGGGAGCTTGTTTATCATTACTATTGCTGTCTTTCGAGCAACCTGCAAGTGAAATGATAAGCAGTGTAACCATCAATACTTTCATACGGACTTGTTTTGATCGTTGCTCAATAAAATTCATACCGTCCTTACTTCCTTACCGGTACGGCAGCAAGGACGGTAAGAAAGAATTTTGGTTGTGGCGTCGTTAATTGATTTGTTCGTTTCGGCTTTAAAGTATTTATTCATTTTCGAGGAAGCCATCCAGATCACGTCTCTCGCGTTTTGTTGGCCGCCCGATCTTGCTCTGACGTTTACCTGTATGAAAGCTTGCTGTCTGAAATTGTAGCCGCTGGAGTTCTTCTTCCGGAGTAATATCAAGATAGTATTTGATAGCTTCCGAATAGGCCATACGGTTGTGCAGCAATCCTGTTACTTTGATCCGCCAACGTTTTGCTTCTGTTTTTACTTCGTATTCATCACCAACCGTTACGTGTTTGGATGCTTTTACAGAAGCGCCATCCAGCTTCACTTTTCCTGAGTCACAAGCATCAGCAGCCATGCTCCGCGTTTTAAAAAGGCGGATGGCCCAGAGATACTTATCCAACCGAAGCTTTTCTTTTTCCATTTTGCAAAATAAAAATTCAAAAGTAAAAAGTAAAAAACGCAGGGTAGAAGGTTTCTTTCCTGACCTGCGTTTTTTAGTATAATATGCAGGTTGTTATTCTGCAAAGAACTTATGGAAATAAGGGATCGTTTCTATTCCCTTATAATAGTTCTCGATATTATATTTTTCATTAGGGCTGTGCAGGTTGTCGTTATCCAGTCCAAAGCCCATGAAGATGATCTTGATGTCAAGTTCCTTTTCGAGGATAGAACAGATCGGAATGCTACCACCGCCGCGAACCGGAATCGGTGCTTTGCCAAAAGTAGTTTCAACAGCTTTGGATGCGGCTTTATATCCTTTGCTATCGATAGGAGTCATATAAGGCTCACCACCATGATGCAGTTCTGCTTTTACTTCAACGGATGCAGGTGCGATCGATTTGAAATAATTAAGCAGTTTTTCTGTGATCTTGTCTGAAGACTGATTGGGAACCAGGCGTGCCGAGATCTTTGCAAAAGCTTTTGATGGCAGTACTGTTTTTGCGCCTTCGCCGGTATAGCCACCCCAGATGCCATTTACTTCCAGCGTCGGACGGATGCCTGTTCTTTCATACGTCGTAAATCCTTTTTCACCCCAGAGTTCTTTCACCCCTAACTCCTCCATGTATTCTTTCTCATCGTAAGGAGCTTTGTTCAGGAGATCTCTTTCTTCTTTTGTTGCTTCTACCACATCATCATAAAAACCAGGAATCGTGATATGATTGTTTTCATCATGACATGATGCGATCATCTTTGCAAGGATCGTGATCGGGTTTGCAACCGCACCGCCGTATGTTCCGCTATGAAGGTCACGGTTAGCACCGGTTACTTCTACCTGGATATAGCTCAGGCCGCGAACGCCTGTATCCAGTGAAGGATTTTCCATGCTCAGCATGGAGCTATCGCTGATCAGGATCACATCTGCTTTGAGCAATGATTTGTTGGCTGCAACAAATTTGCCGAGGTTGGGAGAGCCAACTTCTTCTTCACCTTCGATCAGGAATTTGATATTGGTAGTAAGTGAATCTGTTTTGGTAAGGATCTCCAATGCTTTTACATGCATGAAGAACTGTCCTTTGTCATCCGCAGAGCCACGTGCAAATACTTTACCGTCTTTGATAACCGGGTCAAACGGGCCGCTATGCCAGAGTTCCAATGGATCCGCAGGCTGAACGTCATAGTGGCCATAGACAAGAACTGTTGGTTTTGACGGATCGACGATCTTTTCACCATATACAACAGGATGGCCGTCAGTCGGCATCACTTCTGCCTTATCGCAACCAGCGGCGAGCAAACTTTTCTTTACCGCTTCAGCGCATTTAAGCATATCATCTTTGTGCTCGCTTTTTGCGCTGATAGATGGAATACGCAAAAGCTCCAGCATTTCTTCCAAAAAACGTTCTTTATTTTTTTCCTGATAGTCTTTCCAGGTTTGCATAGTCATAACTTTTATGTCCGAAAATAATGAATGCGAAGATAACGTTTTTAAGACCGCGGACCGCAGACGACGGACCGCAGACCATCGCGTGTTTTGAGTTGCTGAAGGATGTTTGGCTGGCATAGAAGGAAGGCTGTGGACGCCGCGATACGCTGTGGATGCGGAGAAAACAGCCATGCAAGGCATTGTATTGCGTTGAGCCCGCCGCGAATCGCTGCGTCCACCGCGTTCCTTCTACGCAAATCAACATTCTTACCTGATGCTATTGGGTACCCCGATCCATCACTTTTTCGCATTGGCAAAACTAACCAGGATCACTCCCAGAAGGATCACGCCAAGGGCAAGCAGTTGTTTTGGATTGATCGGTTCGTGCAGTATCAGTGAACCAAGAAAAACCGCTACTACTGGATTGACATACGCATAGGTTCCAACGATTGCCGGGGATCTGACGCTTAGCAACCACACGTAGGCCATGTATCCGATCAATGATCCGAAAGTGACCAGGTAGATCAATGCAAGAATAGAATTGGAGGACACGGCATTTATGGCGAAGTGGTGATGTTCACCCATTGCAACGCCCAGTAGCAATGAAGCGAATCCGGCGGCCATCATCTGAAATGATGCCTTCATACCGGTTGATGCAGCCATTGGGGTATACTTTGAATAAAGCGAACCGATGGACCAGAAGATAGTGCCAATGACCAGTACAAAAAAGCTTAGTACGATCATCTTGTCGCCGGAGAAATCGATCGATTTTTTATCAGCGAATAGTAACAGCACGCCGATAAATCCAACGAGCAGCCCGGTCATTATCCATTTGCTGGAGAAATTACTTTTCCAGTTGCGTTTATCAAAAAGTACAAACCACAGAGGGACGGTTGCAACAATGATAGCGGCCAATCCGGTAGTGATGTATTGTTCCACCCAGGCAAGCGATCCCGTACCGAAGAACAGCATCAGCACGCCGCTCAGTGATATTTTTGAAACGGTTCCAGGAGACGGTGTTTTCTCGCCGCGTATGCGGGAGATCGTATACAGGATGAGCCCGGCTGTCAGAAATCTTATGCCAGCCATGAGTAACGGAGGAATGTCTTCGATCGCGATCATGATCGCGATATAGGTTGATCCCCAGATGATATAGATGGCAGCAAAGGCTGCGATGATCAGGGCTTTGGAAGGTTGTTTTCCCGGCAGGCCAGTTGACATGTTCACAGATTTTTTGGAATAGGTAAATGGTTACTTTCTTTCATTGTCTCAAGCACGATCGTTGTTTTGGTGGAAAGCAATCCGGGGATCTTGCTGAATTTGTCACGCATCAGTTGTGCGAGTGATTGCGGATCTCTTGCGCGCACTTTTGCGATATAGCAATCTTCACCGGCAATATGATGCAGCTCCAGCACTTCCGGTAATTTGGAAAGATGTTTTGCTACGGAAATATTTCCCGGTCCTTCGCTGCTTTTGATGAAAATGAATGCCAGCAATTTGAGGTTGAGGTGTTCGGGATGAACGCGGGCTGTCTGTTCAAGGATCACGCCTTTCTGTTTTAGTTTCTTGACTCGTTCCAAGACAGCGGAAGGAGCCATCTTCACTCTTTTGGCGAGATCAGTATTGGGCGTGGTGGCATCCTGTTGTAGTTGCGACAGGATCGCGAGGTCGATAGAATCCAGTGTAACTGACATATTCAGAATTTAATTCGGTAAAGTTAGTGATTTTCGGAATTTAATTCGGAAATGGTTATAAGATAGGTTTTTAACGGCGGTAACCCAAGATTTCAGTCCTACCGTTAGGACACATCATTTCAGGCGTCTGGCGTAGGTTCCTGCTGATTACGGAGATTTTGTCATGCTTTCAAGGGAAGCGGCTTCATTTCACAGTATTTAAAAATAGTAGTTGGCGCAGATGCGCAGATAAGATTCTTTCACGTCGAGTTTATCTGCGTATCTGCGTCGGCGAAGCACAGCAATCTCTCAATCTAATAGATGATTTTACTGAGAATGACTAACAAAATCTGCGTAATCAGCGGGAACCTACGCCGGACGCCTGAAAAAATGTGTCCCAACGATAGGATTTCAATCGTTGTCTATAGCGCAATAAAATAATCGGAAAATAAAATATGGTTCTACTCTTTCTTCTTTCTCAATGAACTTGCTTTTGATACAAGCCCGCTGCCAAACTGGTTCTTGATATTATCCACCGCCTTATACAAATTCAGTTTGCTGACATTATTATCAAACAAACTCATCTGCATGGTGAAGGGGATAAGCTGGCTGAAGCGTACGCCTATCAGTCTTACGGGACGGCCTTTCTGATAGGATTTATTAAAAAGGTCTTTTGCTTTTGCGATCAGTTGATCATCCAGTGCGGTATAGTCGATCGTTTCCTGGCGGGAGGAAACTTCGAAGTCGGAGTATTTGATCTTGATGGTAATGCAGCCGGTTAGTTTTTCGTCTTCACGTAAGCCATAAGCTGTTTTTTCGGTAAGCCTGACGATCTCATTATGAAGAAAGGCGACATCGGTGTAGTCTTTATCAAACGTGTTTTCATGGCTCATACTTTTTTGTTCCCATCCGGTTTCGATCTCTGCACTGCCGCGGCCATGTGCTTTGTTCCAGAGGGATTCGCCCCATTTGCCGGCGTATTTTTCGATCAGTTCTTTGGGCGTACGCGCGATATCTTCAATTTTATAAAGACCAAATGTTTTCAGGTGTTGTTCTGTTTGTTTGCCAACACCATTGATCTTTTCAATGCCTAATGGCCAGAGAAAATCAGTTTCCCTGCCATGAGGTATTTCAAGAAATCCGTTTGGCTTGGCTTCATTGGTGGCCATTTTCGCAATGAACTTTGCTGATGCCAGACCACAGGAGATCGGCAGACCGGTTTCTTTGATGATGAATTCGCGGAGTTCACGCGTGTACTGGCTGACGCCAAAGAATTTATCCATGCCTGACATGTCGCAATAAAATTCATCGATGGACGCTTTCTCAAAAGCAGGTACTTTTTCCTGTATGATATCGGTTACCCAACGGGAATATTTGCTGTATTCGCTACGGCTGCTGTTGGTAACGATCGCATGAGGACAAAGCTGCAGTGCTTTTTTCATCGGCATGGCCGAATGAATACCGAACTTACGGGCTTCATAACTGCAGGCGGCCACAACACCGCGTTCATAACCACCAACAAGCACCGGCTTGCCTTTCAGCGAAGGGTTGTTGATGATCTCGACGGATACGAAAAAGGAGTCAAGATCGAAATGGGCGATATAGCGTTTCGGGGACAAGAGGACGAATTTACGACTAAAGAACTTAGTTTTAAAAACGAGGTGAAGGAGGACGAAAGGATGTTGAATTGTGAAATTGTTTTAGGTGTTAGGTGTTGATCTTCAAATTAAAAATGGCTATATAAAGTTATGCAACCTTTTCCCGGTTGACGGTTTTTCGCTTAGATTTGGAAGATGGAATGGGAATGGCTTAAAACCGGCGTCGGTCCGCTGAAAGATCTGCTGACTTTTTTAAATAAGGAAGGCAAAACGAATGATGTATTGAAGAAACAGGTGCTCCGTGAATTGCGGAATAACCTGAATATTTTTCACAATGGTTTTTTCAATAGTGTGAAGGCTGATGTGCTGGTGGATATGCTCAGTAATGAAGCGGTTAAAGAAGCAATCAAGAATAATTTTCGGTTTAAAAAGCTGAAGCCGGGCAGTATCGAGCCTTATCATGTGTATGATGATCGCAATAAGAGGTACATTGGTTGGGATGCTGAAAGTTTGGTGGATAAGATCGATGAAAAAATAGAAGAGCTGCGGAATATAAAAAGGATGAATGGCGGTAGCCTTGATAAAGTCAGGAATAACGTATCGCTGATGCTAAGCAATCTTTATTTCCGTATGAAATTGCTTGCTGATTTTATCCGTTCGGATATAAAATGATATTAGCTCATACAAATTCTTTCTGCATTGTCAGTTGCGCAACTACATACTTTTATTCAGGCCATTTATCCATTGAGAGAAAGCGAATGGAATGCTTTTTCGGAGATCTGGACTCCGTTTGAATGTAAGCGAAAAACGATGCTTACAGCAATTGGGGAGACGGAGAAGCATTTGTATTTTGTATTGGAAGGTTTGCAACGGGCTTTCTATATCGGAGAGGATAACCAGGAAGGAACGATCGTATTTACCTATCCTCCATCCTTTTCAGGCGTAGCGGATTCATTTCTTACACAGACGCCATCGAAATATTTTTTTGAAACACTGACTGCCAGCAAATTTCTGCGTACTACCTATAAACAAATGGAAGAGCTGATGCGGCAGTATCCGGAGATACAGGCGATGGTTTTGCGGATCACGGCTTTTGCATTAAAGGGTGTATTGGAGCGGCAAGTGGAATTGCAATGCTTTAGTGCAGAAGAGAAATTCAGAACATTATTGAAAAGAAGTCCGCATGTGCTGCAGATCATTCCACATAAATATCTTGCCTCTTATCTGGGGATTGATCCGGCGACTTTCAGCAAGCTGCTGAGTAGCAAAAGGATTTGAAATCAACTTGCGTAGGTTTCCCGCAGATTTAAAACGCAGATACGCAGATAATCTATCCAATATAATAGCTGCATATCTGCTCTTGCTCAGCGTAATCTGCGGGCGCCCTATGCCGGTCAAAAGCAGAAATCTTGATCTGCGCAAAGATTTTCGAAAAATGCTCCATCTAGCTTTGCTGACAAATAAAACAACATGAAACTATTTAACAGCAACTCTCTTATAGACCAGTTACAGGCGGATACACGCCAGTTGATCGCCACCGCTACATTTCTGAAGAATGATGATCCGGGCGCATTGCTGGAGCAGCCGGGGCCGGGAAAATGGAGCGTGATCCAGGTACTGGAGCATCTCAACAGCTATGGCGATTATTATATTCCCGCATTGGAGGCAGGTCTTGCCAAAGACATTCCTCCGGCAGCTATGTTCAAATCAGGCTGGTTAGGGAATTACTTTACCAACGCTATGTTGCCAAAAGAGGGCGAGGTAAAGAATAAGATGAAGGCGCCGAAAAATCACCGGCCATCTTTTCATGCCGATGCGAAGCCTGTGATTGAAAAGTTTTTGCAACAGCAACATCAGCTGCTTGAGCTGCTGGAGAAAGCGCGGCGGAGAAATATCGGAAAGATCAGGATCCCGATCTCACTGGCAAAGCTCATTAAGCTGAAGGCGGGAGATACATTCCGTTTTTTGATAGCACATGAGCAACGGCATTTTGTACAGATAAAGAATACGCTGGCGGCGGTTACAGGGATTTCAGCTGAAAAGTTGGTTTTGAATACCCAGACGTTCTGATCAATCTGATACTACGGACTTTAAACGATACCTTCCCGTCTTACCGGTTTACTTTTTTACCGGTAAGGTGTCGTTTATTCTTGATGCGTTGCGTCATCTCTGTTACAGGTAGATTTCCAGTAGCCCATCAGGAAGGCTCACATTCACCTGTTTCTTTTTGTGATCGATATTCCCGATTGTCTGTTCATTCAGCGGAATCAGCACTTCTTTTTCGTTCATTTCGAGCCTGCATAAAAGCTGATGTGGTTGTTCGATCACTTCGAGTATTTCGCTCAGCGGTTTGCCATCATCAATGATGGTATAACCCAGTATGCTTGCAGGCGCTGATTTTGCTGCCAGTTTTTTAAAATCGGCTTCCGGTATCCATACTTCCTTTTGCATGAGTTTCATCGCAGCTTCCCTGGTGTCGATGCCTTCGAGTTTTATATACACATCCTCTTCTGATTTGATCTTTGCAGACTCAACAAACCATGGAAGAAATGACTCTTTCTTTTCTTCAATAAAGATGGCTGCCAGCCCTTTCAGCGAACTCTTTTTTCCTAGTGCGTGTTTCAGCACCATTTCGCCTTTGAGGCCAAATACGGCGACGAGTTTTCCCATTTTGTAATATCCGGCCAACGTGAAAAGTTTAAACGTTTAATTGTTTTAAAGTTTAAAAGTTTGTTCCGATCTGGCTAACCGTTATCGAACAGATAACGGTTAAACCTTAAACTTTTAAACTTTTTCTCGTAATGAAAAAGGCGACACCCGTGGATGTCGCCTCATGAACTTTCAGGATTGGAACTAGTCCGGCAGAGCCGGGTCTGATTTATCCTTCACTTCCGCCTTCCGCTTTCCTTTCAGGTCTGCGACCTGGCATAGGACGGCGGCTTCTTCTCTGGCGTGAAGCTTCTTCCTGGCGTTTTCTCACCTGGGCGTCATGTTCTGCGCTCCATTTGGTGAACTTCTCCATTGCAGTAGCGTCGTCAAACAGACCCAGACCAACACCTCTTAACAGGTGTTTCAGGTACAATACGCCTTTAAAGCTCAGGATGCGGCGAACGGTGTCAGTTGGAGTTGCACCTTTGCTCAGCCACTCGAGCGCTTTCTGACGGTCCAGCTGAATAGTAGCAGGAACAGTCAATGGATTGTAAGTACCTAATTTCTGGATGAATTTACCATCACGCGGAGCGCGTGAGTCTGCCACTACGATGAAGTAGAAAGGTCTTTTCTTAGACCCATGGCGTTGCAGTCGGATTTTTGCTGACATTAAATAGAAATTTAACAGCGTTAAACAATAATTGTTGATAATCCGGTAGAGACCGGACGGCGAAAATACTGAAATGCGGAGAGAATAAGAAGTAAAAAGTCAAAAGTAAAAATTAAAAAATAGTTTCTTCCATGATCGGGGCTTTGAAACGGGGCGGCGTACGAAGTAAAAAGTCAAAAGTAAAAAGTAAAAAACTTCCGGATCGAATTCTCCACCTGAAAGGTGAAGGATACTGAGCGAGGCTTTTTTACTTTTTACTTTTGACTTTTTACTTCGTACGCCAGTTGAAATACAGCGACTTATCGTTTCATTCCCGGCATCATCTTTCCAAACATATTCATCTTATTCATTCCTTTCATCATATCACGCATCTGGTCAAATTGTTTCATGAAGGCGTTTACTTCGGCAATGTCTTTTCCGGCGCCTTTGGCAATACGTTTGCGGCGGCTGCCATCGATCAGATCCGGGTTGCTTCTTTCTTCAGGTGTCATCGAGTTGATCATCGCTTCGATGCCTTTGAAAGAGTCATCATTCACTTCCAGGTCTTTGATCTTGCTGCCGACGCCGGGGATCATGCCTAACAGGTCTTTCATGTTACCCATTTTTTTGATCTGCTCCAGCTGCATTTTGAAATCGGCGAAATCGAATTTATTCTTCCGGATCTTGCTTTCCAGCTTTTTAGCCTGCTCTTCGTTGAACTGTTCCTGTGCTTTTTCCACAAGGCTGGTGATATCACCCATGCCGAGGATCCTTTGCGCCATACGCTCAGGATAGAACACATCCAGGGTTTCCATTTTCTCACCGCTGCTGATGAACTTGATGGGCTTATTAACGGTGTATTTGATGGAAAGAGCCGCACCACCCCGTGTATCACCATCCAATTTGGTGAGTACAACGCCGGTAAAGTCAAGACGATCGTTGAACGCTTTCGCGGTATTTACGGCATCCTGACCGGTCATGCTATCCACCACGAACAGGATCTCCTGCGGGTTAACGGCATTGCGGATATTTGCTACTTCGGTCATCATCGCTTCGTCGATGGCCAAACGGCCCGCGGTATCGATGATCACCACGTTCTTATTCTTGCTTTTTGCTTCTTTTACAGCGTTTTGAGCGATCGAAACGGCGTCTTTGTTTTCCAGTTCGAGATGCACGTCCACACCAATCTGTTCGCCGAGTACGCGGAGCTGCTCCATCGCCGCAGGGCGGTAGATATCGGCGGCTACCAGCATGGGAGAGAAGCCTTTTTTGCTTTTCAGGAAGTTGGCGAGTTTACCACTGAAAGTGGTCTTACCGCTACCCTGCAGACCGGCAATGAGGATGACGGCAGGATTTCCTTTGGCGTTAAAGCCGGCTTCGGCTCCACCCATCAGCTCCGTCAGTTCATCTTTTACGATCTTGATCATCAACTGACCCGGGCTGATCGCGTTGATCACTTTCTCGCCCATGGCCGTGTCCTTGATCTTGTCAGTGAACTCTTTGGCAATCTTATAGTTAACGTCGGCATCTACCAACGCGCGACGGATATCTTTTACGGTGGAAGCAACGTTGATCTCGGTGATCCTTCCCTGGCCTTTGAGATTCTTAAAGGCACTTTCAAGCTTTTCCTGTAAACTGTTGAACATAATCGATGATTATAAGTGGGCGAAATTACAGCTAATTAAAAATTAAAAAGTAAAAATTCAAAAGTAAAAAGAAGGGGAAGGAGGAGAGGCTTTAGTCAGATGCCAAGATCGGTGAAGATGATTAAAGACTGGCATAAAGCCGCTAAGCAATAAGAGATATTCTCTGTGCGCCAGCATGGCGTGGGTTGTTATGACCAGCATTTTTGCGATGGGACTGAAGTGTTGCTGATGTGTTGCTGTGGATCATGTGATGAAACTTCCTTAAAACGAAGATAATGACCGAAGATGAGTGCTTTTTTCTGTTTGTGCAGAAGCGGGGTCTATTGTATGCGACATGTTGACGCATCCGATTCGCCGCTATGGAGTAGCAAAAATGACCGGTTTTTTAAAGAGGCTCTTGGTCGTCGTTAGTTCGTCTCTTGGTCGTCCAATGGTCGTTGTTTGCTTAGGCTGTATTCTGACCGGAAGTGATGCTTTTATGGATTGTAATGAAGATCAGCCTGCGCCTAAATATGTCACTATGGCTGAATTTAGTTCTTGAAAAGAAATAACGGGGATGATCCATAATCGCAATGCCATCAAGTTGACCCCTATAAATATTTTAAGAGGAAGCATAGTTAAGGTTAGATCAAAAGTAAAAAGTCAAAAGTAAAAAACGGCCTCCCGTTTCGGGATACCATTTTTACTTTTGACTTTTTACTTTTGAATTTGAAGTGTAGAAGTTTATTTCATTAGCCCAAATAAGTTCTTAAAAGTTTGCAACGATTGGTGGTTCTCAGCTTTGTGATGGCTTTGTCTTTGATCTGGCGAACCCTTTCGCGTGTCAGGTTGAATTTTTCGCCGATATCTTCGAGGCTCATCGGGTGATCAACACCGATTCCGAAGAAATAACAGATCACTTCTTTTTGCCTTTCTGTAAGCAATTTCAGTGAGCGGTCGATCTCGGTTTTCAGTGATTGATTGTGGTCGAGTTCCCCATCTGTTTTTTCTGCGTTGGGATTGATCAGCACATCGATCAGCGTACTGTCTTCGCCTTCTGAAAGCGGCGTGTCCATACTCACGTGACGGGCGGAAATTCCGAGTGTGGCAGAAACCTCTTCCAGGTCCATTTGCAGCATATCTGCCAGTTCTTCTGCGGATGGTTCTCTTTCAAACTGCTGCTCGAGGGTAGAGAAAGCTTTCTGGATCCTGTTGGTCAGGCCTACTTTGTTAAGCGGCAACCTAACGATCCTGGATTGCTCAGCCAAAGCCTGTAAAATGCTTTGACGGATCCACCATACGGCATAAGAAATGAATTTGAAACCGCGTGTTTCGTCGAAACGCTGTGCAGCCTTGATCAGGCCAACATTACCCTCGTTAATGAGGTCAGGGAGGGACAGGCCCTGGTTCTGATACTGTTTTGCGACGGAAACGACAAAACGAAGGTTGGCTTTTGTGAGACGGTCGAGGGCTCGCTGATCGCCCTGTCTGATCAGTGCCGCCAGGCGGACTTCTTCTTCAGGAGTGATCAATTCGACTTTGCCAATCTCCTGGAGATACTTCTCCAGGCTTTGAGACTCACGATTCGTAATCGACTTCGTGATCTTCAATTGACGCATGCTCATAGGTTTGGTATTTAGATGGTTATTTTAAGGATTATGACTTACATAGTTTTGGTTAGGCTAGCCTTTAAAAACACCCATCACGGTTTTTCATTTCACCTGGTCTGTCAACATTAACACGCTCACTATCCTTCATATCAAAGGTTTTAAAATTTTAATGTTTGAAAGTTGATGCTCAACTCTAAAACTTTAAAACGTTAAAACCTTTAAACTATAGGCGCACGGAGGCGCAATAATGTTGAAATGACACTTTTTAAGGAATTGGATGTTAAAGCAATTTAAGCTTTCGCTTAATATGTCCCAAAAAATCTTTGGAATATCTTAACGCTTTTAATAATCTTTTTATTTTATCCGTGGATTACTCTTTTTCAAAACCATGAAAAATAAAGCGTAAATAATTTTGCGAGGTCGATTTATTTTTTATTATTGCAGCCCTGAGTGATTTAATTAACTGAAGATGAGTAAGCAATTATATACGCTAGAATTTCCCGTAAGGTGTTCACCTTCTATATTATACGAATTTTTATCTACCCCGGCTGGTTTAGGAGAATGGTTCGCAGATAAAGTAGATGAGCGTGACAATATTTTCTATTTTGGCTGGAATGGCTCTTTCGACAAAGCGGAAGTACTGGAAAGCGAAGAAAATAGTTTTATCCGGTTTCGCTGGCTCGAAGCCCCGCAAAATGAATATTTTGAGTTTGGTATTGAAAAGTCTGAGATCACCAATCAAACGATCCTTGTGGTAAAAGACTTTGCCGAAAAGAAAGATATCAAAGATCAGTCTCTGCTTTGGGACCATCAGGTGAAGGATCTTTTTCACCGCTTAGGCAACTAAATGAATGGCCGGTATCCGCCTGAACTGAAGCTTATCCTTGCGCCGAAGCTTATGCGAAGGAGCACGGCGGACATCCACCTACGCTAAAGCTTATCCTTGCGCCGAAGCTTATGCGAAGGAGCACGGCGGACATCCACTTATTGTAAGGCTCGAGCGGACATCCACCTACGCTAAAGCTTATCCTTGCGCCGAAGCTTATGCGAACGAGCACGGCGGACATCCACCTACGCTAAAGCTACGGCGGACAGGGGAGGAGGGAGGAGGTCAACAGATAATTTTTATCAGACGGTTGAATATTGCCAGTAAATCTTTGTCAAGAGTATCCCAATTCTGAAGGGATATTTTTTTTGCCAGTTTGATAAATGGGTGAGTTTGCAGGTGCTGCCGGAACTGGAGTTGATTCATTTCTTGCAGTGCTGTGTAATTATTGCTTTCAAAGTGATGATCCCAGGCGGATGAATTGTGGCTGATATGGAATTCATCGTTTCTTAACACTTCCCATTCTTCTGTAATGCGGTTACAGAAACGTTCTTTATGCACCCCTGACAGCAACAGCGTGGTACTGAAAAAATTGCCCCACCAGAACATGGTCCTGATCGCAAAAAGATTATCACGGTCAAAATAACGGGGATAATCAAGCACCATCCAGGGGAGACCGAGGTAGTTTTCACCACGGGAGATCTTGGGTGAAGGGGTTAAAACCTCTGGAGGTAAAGATCCTTTTGCCGCCGTGAGTATTTCATTTTGTTCATCCTGGAGGGAAGCCAGGAGTGCTTTTATTTTTTCCAGGACAGCATTCTTTGTTAAAAGCCAGGTTGAATCGGTAACTAATTGCTGCTCAAACGGCGAAAGATGTATTTTTGGGGAATCATTCATTTCTCAAAAATAAACAATCAACCCGCCTCCGGGCAATGTCGTTAAATTTCAGGAATAGTCTTTTATAGTGATTCGATGTTGGATGATCGATGGTCGATGGTCGAAAGAGAATGCTGACCGGAAAGTGTATTTCAACCATCGACCATCGATCATCCAACATCGAACTGTTATAAGGAAACTTCAGGTCGTTACGACAGAGGATATTCGCAGATGTTCAAAAAACTGGATAAGCTCATTGTTAAAGCCTTTATCGGGCCGTTCATCGCCACCTTCTTTATCACGCTGATGGTGCTGGTGATGCAGTTCTTTTGGCTTTATATTGACGACTTTGTGGGTAAAGGCCTTGGAGTTGATGTTGTATTGAAATTTATCTGGTATCAGAGTGCCGTACTTGTTCCGCTTGCGCTTCCGCTGGCAGTATTGCTGTCTTCCCTGATGACATTTGGTAATTTGGGGGAAAGCTTTGAACTCGTCGCAATCAAGTCCGCCGGAATTTCCCTGCTGCGTTTTATGCGGCCGTTGTTCATCATTTCCATTTTTATCAGCATCCTTGCGTTCTTGTTTTCCAACTATGTTATCCCTGTTGCTTATCTGAAATCCAGGACCATGCTTTCTGATATTGTTTGGGCAAAGCCGGCATTTGATCTGAAAGAAGGTGTGTTCTATGACAGGATGAATGGCTTTGCCATCAAGATCGGTGAGAAGGAAAGTAATGACAGTGTGATCCGTGATGTGATCGTTTACGAACAGCAGCAGAATGGTATGCAGGATAATTTCATCATTGCCAAAAGCGGCATTATGCGAGTGTCTGCTGATAAACGGTTCCTGGAATTCAACCTGAAAGACGGCTGGCGTTACCAGGAAAAAGGAACCAATCCTAATTCCGCGGCTAATGACTATATCCGTCTTGGATTTAAGGAATACAACAAGCAGTTTGATATCAGCTCAATGTTACCAACGTTCACCAATGATTCGGCGAATCGTAACAACGAAAAGTTTTATAGCATGGGGCAACTGAATCATGCCATTGACTCCTTAAAAAAAGAAAATGCATTTGTCAGGAATAATCTTGAGAAAGGATTGTACCTGTCATTTTTGTTCAACCGTTATGTCGACAGTACTTCTGCAAAAAAACTTCCGCAGGATAGTGCATTCCGGGCTGCCAAAACAATGGATGAGCTTTTGCCGGATTCGGCGCGGTATACCGTCGGCCAGCAGGCGCTTGGGGAAGCGTCTTCTATGAGTGCTTCTATCAATGCTGCTGATATGAATATGATTGAAAGGGATAAGCAGTACAGAAAACATCAGATCGAATGGCATCGCAAGATCGTGCTATCGGTTTCCTGTCTTGTGTTATTCCTGATCGGAGCGCCATTAGGCTCTATTATCCGTAAAGGAGGTTTGGGTACACCGTTGATCGCCGCGATCAGTTTTTTTATGGTGTTCTATTTCTCCACTACTGTCGGAGAGAAATTTGCCAAAGAAGCCAAGTGGAGTACGTTCTCGGGGATGTGGCTGGCGATCTTTGTGCTCGTGCCTATCGGCATCTTCCTTATCTACAAAGCCATGCGCGACTCTCAACTGTTCAATAAAGAAGCGTATTCACGATTCTTCAGGGCCATAGGAAATTTATTTCGCAGAAGAAAACCTGCTGCCAACAGCAACATCAGTAACTAAAAGATAGGATATGCAAAACAACCTGAACTCAAGGCGGAAATTTATTACAGACTCTGCCAAATCTGTGCTGGCCGTAAGTGCCGGTGTGATCGCAACTGGTTCTTTGTTACAATCGTGCGGCGTTATTGGGAAATCGCCATCGTCCGGCAACAATACAGGATTTGCGCAGGCTCCATTGGGCTATGCATACAATAGCCTGGAGCGCGCTATTGATGCTCAAACGATGGAGATCCACTACTCAAAACATGCGGCAACCTATGCAAGTAATCTCAAAGAAGCTGCGGCAGCAGAAGGCGTGGATACAAAAAAGCCTCTCGAAGATGTGCTTGCAAAGATCTCGAAGTTCTCCGCTAAAATGCGCAACAATGCCGGGGGACATTATAATCATGAATTATTCTGGAAAACACTTTCTCCCGATGGCGGTGGCAAGCCTGAAGGGAAATTACTGACTGCCATTGAGCAAAGCTTTAATTCATTTGACAGCTTTAAAACGCAGCTGGCAGATGCAGGTAAGAACCGTTTCGGAAGTGGCTGGGCATGGTTATATATCGGTGCAGATAAAAAGCTGCTGATCGGCTCTACGCCAAACCAGGATAATCCGTTGATGAATATCAGCGAGATCAAAGGAACGCCGCTGTTAGGGCTTGATGTGTGGGAACACGCGTACTATCTGCGTTATCAGAATCGCCGTGCCGATTATATCAATGCATGGTGGAGCGTGGTGAACTGGAAGTATGTGGGGCAGCGATTTGCTACGGCATGATATCAGAAGCCTGATCCATAAGGTTCCCTCAGACGAACGCAGATTGGGGGCGCAGACGCGCAGATATCTTTCAACCATCGGAGACAGATCTGCGTATCTGCGCCCCCAATCTGCGTTCATCTGAGAGAACCCTGCACCTCCCCTGGCTCATTTTATAAAGCGATCTTCTTCCTTATATTTGGCTAACTTTGCCAATTGAAAACAGCTAATCAAAATCTCCAGATCCAAAAATGGGTAGCCGGCATTTCCGTCGCGCTGCTGGCGGTAAAGTTTGTTGCTTATTTTTCCACTCACTCCGTTTCCATTCTTACAGACGCACTTGAAAGTATTGTAAACGTTGCGGCGGGATTTATCGGTCTTTATAGCTTATATGTTGCTGCAAAACCGCGTGATGTTGATCATCCTTATGGTCATGGTAAAGCAGAATTTCTATCCGCGGCGATCGAAGGCACGATGATCGCTATTGCCGGTATCGTCATCCTCTACAATGCGATCCTCAGTTTTATACATCCGGTCGAGTTAAAAAAGCTTGATACAGGTATCTGGCTGGTGGCAGCAACCGCTGTGATCAATTTCCTGGTTGGCTGGTATTGCATCCGTATCGGCAATAAAAATAATTCTGTAGCCCTGCAGGCCAGCGGCAAGCATCTGCAAACGGATACGTTTACAACAGCGGGCATTATTGCAGGTCTGATCCTTTTATATTTCACCAAACTGAATTGGATTGATGGTGTGGTGGCGATCATTTTTGGCAGCCTGATCATTGTGACGGGGTACAGGATCGTCCGTACTTCTATTGCAGGTATCATGGATGAAGCCGATATGAAGCTGCTGGGCAGGCTGGTAGAGCTGCTCAATGCCAATCGCCGGACAAACTGGATCGATCTGCACAATCTTCGCATGATCAAATACGGAAGCGTTCTGCATATTGATTGTCATTTGACAGTTCCTTGGTATCTTGACGTCAACCAGGCGCATGAGGAGATTGATGCGCTGATAGCCCTGGTCAGACAGGAATTTGGAGAGTCGGTTGAGTTTTTTGTGCACTCCGATGGTTGTTTACCCAGTTCCTGCCCGATCTGCGACAAAATGGATTGTCCGGTCCGAAAGCATAATTTTGAGAAGAAAATCGAGTGGACGCTGGAAAATATCGTTCAGAATAAAAAACATACGCTGGAGTCAGGCAATAGCTCCCTGATCCCAGTTCAGTCACTTAAAGAATAAAGAGTCAAATGGCGGCAACAAAAACAAGCACAACCTGGATAAAAGGCCAGGAGTTTGAAAGTGAACACGAAGGCAATAAGATCAAGGTTGATGGCGACAAAAAGAATGGCCACGGGCCAAAGGCGCTGCTTTTATCAGGCCTGGCCGGCTGTTCAGGTATTGATGTAGTGGACATTCTTCATAAAATGAAAGTGGAGTTTTCTGATTTTTCGATCGATGTGGAAGCGGATCAAACCGAAGAGCATCCCAAAGTGTTTAAGGATATACAGATCACCTATCGGCTCAAAACCGCGACTGATAATTTAGAGAAAGTAAAAAAAGCGATCAATCTGTCATTGGATAAATATTGTGGTGTATCGGCCATGTTAAAAAAGAACTCGGCTATCAATTACACCGTAGAAATTTTGAATTAAGTTATGCTTTCAAAAAAATCACAGTATGCGTTCAAAGCGCTGGGTTATCTAACGGAGAAGTATAATGAAGGGCCTATCCTGATCTCCGAGATAGCAAAAAAGAAAAAGATCCCGTTGAAATTCCTGGAGAATATCCTGCTGGAGTTAAAGAAGGCAGATATTCTTGATAGCAAAAAGGGGAAAGGCGGCGGTTATTTTCTGAAAAAAAGCCCGGAGAAAACAAAGGTAGCAACGATCATTCGTCTGGTAAACGGACCGATATCAATGCTTCCCTGTGTAAGCCTGTACTTTTATGAACGATGTAAAAATTGCAATGAAAAGCATTGCGGCCTTCATGATATGATGATCGAAGTGCGCGATGCTACATTGAATATTGTGGAGAACAGGACTTTGAAAGATCTGGTGGATTACTGATAGGCTTGCATAGAGGCCGCTGCCGGCTCTTCCCCTCTAAACAAACTGATCTTCAACAATAAAGGCTTCGAATATCCAGGTGTTGCGACCAACCCGGGCTAATTGTCTTCCATTAACAATAAATTAGTCCACAAACTTGGTGGGGTATTCATTTCCCCTTATTTTTGTTGACTACTTAAAATTTTTACTATGGCATTACGTCTGGGAGATGCAGCACCCAATTTTAAAGCGCAGACCACCGCAGGTGAAATTGATCTTTATGAATATTTAGGTAATGGATGGGGCGTTTTGTTTTCGCATCCTGCTGATTATACTCCTGTTTGTACAACAGAATTAGGGAGAACAGCATTGCTCGGCGATGAGTTTGCAAAGAGAAATGTGAAAGTACTTGCAGTGAGTGTTGATCCACTGGACAAGCACCATGGCTGGGTAAAGGATATTAATGAAACACAAAATACGACGGTCAATTTTCCGATCATCGCTGATGAAGACAGGAACGTTGCTACATTGTATGATATGATACACCCGAATGCATCGGCTACAGCAACTGTACGTTCGTTGTTTATTATCGGACCTGATAAGGCGGTTAAACTGATCATCACGTATCCTGCATCAACAGGAAGAAACTTCGTGGAAGTATTACGTGTGATCGATTCATTGCAGCTTACGGCTAATCATAGCGTGGCTACGCCTGCTAACTGGAATCATGGAGAAGATGTGATCGTTGTCCCGGCGGTATCAACGGAAGATGCGATCAAGAAATTCCCTAAAGGAGTAAAAGTGGTGAAGCCTTATCTGAGGTATACGCCGCAACCCAACTTGGATTAAGTAAAAAGTAAAAATTAAAAAGTAAAGAATAGAGGCTGCTGATGGGTAAACTCAGGACCCAATTGTAGTTTTTTAATTTTGACTTTTTAATTTTTATTTTGAATAAGCTACTACTAACGAAACATTTTTTTTGTGCTGACAAACGAGCAGATACAACAGCTGGAAGAGCTTTCCTTGCCGGAGGGCATTGCGCATATCGCCGCAATGTTCCCCGGCAAGGTCGTTTTCTCTACTTCGCTCGGGCAGGAGGATCAGGTGCTGACAGATGTGATCTTCCGGAATAAACTGGCCGTAAAGATCTTTACCATCGATACAGGACGTTTATTTAATGAAACATACGAGTTGCTTGATCGCATTGAAGCACGATACCGTGATAAAGTATCTGTGTTTTTTCCTGAAGCTGCAGATGTGGAATCATTTGTTCAGACAAAAGGCATCAACAGCTTTTATGAATCTGTTGATAACCGTAAGGAGTGTTGCCATATCAGAAAAGTAAAACCATTGAACCGGGCACTGGCTGGTGCCAAAGTCTGGATCACGGGTTTGCGCGCTGAACAATCGGGCAACCGGCAGCAGATGCCGATGGTCGAATGGATGGAAGACCGCCAACTATACAAGTTTAATCCATTGATCAGGTGGAGTTATGAAGAGATGATGGATTATATTCATCAGTATAATGTGCCTTATAGTCCTTTACATGATAAAGGATTTATCAGCATTGGTTGTGCTCCGTGCACAAGAGCTATTGAGCCGGGCGAAGATGCCCGGGCCGGCCGCTGGTGGTGGGAAACATCACACAAAGAATGCGGTCTGCATTCGAGTGTCGCAAATCTCATTAATAAACAAGTAGAGGCTAAATAAGAAATGTAGCGTATGAGTACACATCACCTCGATTACCTTGACCAACTGGAAGCGGAAAGCATTTTTATCTTCCGTGAAATTGCTGCGCAGTTCGAAAAACCTGCACTGCTATTCAGTGGCGGTAAAGATTCAATTACATTGGTGCATCTTGCGAGAAAAGCCTTTGCGCCGGGCAAGATCCCGTTTCCTCTTGTACATATAGATACCGGGCATAACTTTCCTGAAGCACTGGCATTCCGCGATCGGCTGGCTGCGGAAGTAAGCGCAACCCTCGTGGTAAGAAAAGTTGAGGATACGATCAGGGAAAGGAAACTGACCGAACAAAAAGGAAAATTTGCCAGCCGTAACTCGCTGCAAACATATACGCTCCTCGATACGATCGAAGAGTTTGGCTTTGATGCATGTATCGGTGGCGCGCGACGTGATGAAGAAAAAGCAAGAGCTAAAGAAAGGATCTTCTCCGTAAGAGATGAATTCGGGCAATGGAATCCAAAGCTTCAGCGTCCGGAATTGTGGAATCTCTATAACGGAAGAATTCATAAAGGAGAGAACGTTCGTGTATTCCCGATCAGCAACTGGACCGAACTTGATATCTGGAATTACATCAGGAAAGAAAAGATCGGATTGCCTTCTATTTACTTTGCGCATGACCGGCAAGTACTCGTGCATGAAGGACAATTGATCGCTACTTCAGAATTCATCCAGATAGAAGATACAGATGTAGTGATCAATAAAAAAGTGCGATACAGAACTGTTGGGGATATGACCTGTACGGCGGCTGTTGAGTCGTCTGCATCAACACTTGATGAAGTGATCAATGAGATCACTGCAGCAAGGATCAGCGAAAGAGGTGAGACGAGAATTGATGACAGGGTGACGGAAGCGGCGATGGAGGACAGGAAGAAGAACGGGTATTTTTAAGTAAAAAGTAAAAAGTAAAAAGTAAAAAGTAAAAAGTAAAAAGTAAAAAGTAA
>VFQP010001154.1_pt1 | contig 37994 bp, 26 predicted proteins | sample 3512351 | NCBI WGS metagenome assembly VFQP01 (sample SAMN10412372, study PRJNA504923) | tailings metagenome | isolation source: Relicate 1 Philex TSF1 revegetated site | place: Philippines: Tuba, Benguet | collected 2017-08-29
TCCAACAAGGCTCAACAGCATTGCTGCAGGCAGTATAAATAACTTTTTCATGAGCTTTTGATTAATGATGAATAATTATTTGATGATTCAAAGCTATACTACAGCTAAAGCGTTTCAAGTTACAAGTCGGTGAACGGGCGAAGGGGATCGATGATGAAAGCGGGATGATCGACGCCGTCAGCCGAAGCTTTAGCGTTGGCTGGAACTCGTCACAAATTCGGCTGGCGTAAGGTTTCCGCATATTCCGCAGATCCTATCAGTCCTATAAAAGAAAAATGCCTCGCGAATTGTATGGTTTGTTCCCGCAAAGCGCAGATTGCGCAGATTAGCTTCCGGTAGCAGATGGTGATCTGCGTAATCTGCGTATGCTGATACGGAAACTTTCATTCTACCAACTACTATTTCAATAACAGGATTGAATCTGCGGAATCTGCGGGAACCCTACGCTGAGAATTGATTAAACGACTACAACTCTCCATCAGGGACCCGAATGAGAAAAGGCTGACTCATACTTTGAGACAGCCTCCTTACTATTGTTTATATCGACCATTAACCTACGCTATAGCTTCGGCTGACGGGGTCGAACACCGCTAGTTCATATCCCCCGGTTTCGCAGCCGGATAAAACACCCAGCTAAGCTTGATCTCACATTCATCCGACTCCGTATTATAAAGGTATAAACTCAACTTCCAGCATTGAAGACCTTGTATTTTATTTCCCTTTGCAGGATCCAGGAGCAGTAAACCTGTATACTCAGCATCAGCATCTCCATCCGACAACATCCCTTCCACAGCAAAAGCTGCTCCCGATTTTGCATCGGCAAGGTCAACCGCCTGACCGGGATAAATGGTTGCATTTAAATGGATCCATTCCTGGTGAAGGTTAAACCATTTCTTTTCTGCCTGAGGATTGGCGGACATGATATATTTCCAGTTGCCATCAATCTGTAACTGACCGCTCTGAAAATCGATGTGTGCATGCAGCAAACTGGTGGGTTGTTCTTGCCCGATCTCTCCATCTGCTACAACATGCCGGGTGGATTTTGCGGGCAACGGAACATTGTACTCGATAGTCCGCAATGGTAGCATTTGTTTCATGTTGTAATATTGTTACCTCAAACCTACTTCACAAACCGCGTCAAAGCAACAGCAAGTCGGTGAATTGGCTATTTTGGTCGTTAATATTTGCGGAGTTTAACATTTATTAGGAAATCGTGAACTGATACAGGTCGTAAAATTTCGACTCATTCAATCAAACTGTTATCTGTTAATGATTGCATTGAAGTCGTGTACTTCCGCTATCGCATTCCTGCAATAATCTGCAAACCTCGTAAACGCCCCATGCTTCTCTGCTTCGTTATCACCTGTTTCAATTGTATCAAGTTCATGCTCTATTGCTGTATTCATTCCCATCACTGCAATAGACGCTTTCATTGAATGAGCCAGTTTACTTAATAACGAAAAGTTTTTTCCTTCAAGAGCACTTGTCATTTTTTCAAGATCCACAGGCACCATCTCAAGGAACTGCCATGTAACTGTTCGCTCATAATCGATATCACCTCCGCTGATCTCTTTCATATACGACAAATCAATGTACTTGTATTTATGATCTGCGGAATAACTTTTTATTTGATCACGATCATTTTTAAATATGGAAAAACGCGAGATCATCTGCTGCAATTCCAGCTCGCGCACAGGCTTCGCGATATACTCATCCATTCCCGCAGCAAGACATTTCTCCCGTTCACCAGCGAGTGCATGAGCCGTCATAGCGATAATCGGAATTGACAAACGTAGTTCATCTCTTATAACCTCCGTTGCACTGTACCCATCCATCTCCGGCATCTGGATATCCATCAGCACAATACTAAATTCATTTTCCCTGAGTTGCGCGATCGCTTCAGCTCCATTTGATACAACAACCGTATCGATCATCCAACTGCCAAGCAGCTTCTTCATCAATGACTGATTGATCTCATTGTCTTCCACCACCAGTATGCTGATACTGTGGCGAGGCAGCTTGGGGTTATCCTCCCCGTGTTTACGAACCTGTTGCCCTGCTGAAGGCGCTATCTGGTACGGTATACTGAATTGAAACTTTGTTCCCAATCCGGGCTCGCTGATAACAGCTATCTTTCCATTCTGCAGATCCACCAGGTCTTTCACAATAGACAACCCGAGACCCGTACCACCATATTTCCGGGTGATAGAATCTTCAGCCTGCTGAAAGCGATCAAAAATACTGGTAAGCTTTTCTTTGTCTATACCAATACCAGTATCCGTTACTGATACATTCAGTAAAATCTCTTTTGAATTGAGAGTATCTGCGTCTACATTGATATTTATGCTTCCCTGTTTTGTAAACTTCACTGCGTTGCCGATAAGATTCACCATGATCTGTGTCAGCCTTATCGCATCACCGGTCAGGGAATCAGGCACTTTGTTATCTATAAGCGTTGAAAGAACCAGGCCTTTTTCTTTTGCTTTCTCCTGGAACATTGTTTCAACAGAATGCATAAGCCCACGGATGCCAAATGGATTTGATTCTATCCGCATCATACCAGCTTCTATTCTTGACAAGTCAAGAATATCATTGATAATAGTTAAAAGATTCTCACCCGACTGACGGATCGTATGTACATACTCAGCAGATTCCCCGTCAAGCTTTTTCTTTTCCAGTAAGGAGGTGAATCCAAGAATCGCATTCATCGGCGTGCGTATTTCATGGCTCATATTGGCGAGGAAGTTCTCTTTGATCCGTGCAGCTGCTCTTTCCTTCTTTTCCGAGGCATCCAGCTGCCGGATCAGTTGATTCTGGCTGGCAATACGATTGATGATGTACCAGAACAATCCAGCTCCGCTGAGTAAAACGATAATGATCAGGATCGTTCCCCATCGCCGCGCTTTGCGTCCGCTGTCGTCTATAGACTTTGTTACAACGGTCAGTAATGCCTGGCGGCTCGTATCAATTTTGTGTGACACAACTGAGATGGAATCCATCAGCTTTCTTCCCTGCTGATCTGCCATGAGCATTTCTGCGGACCTCTTTCCCGAATGCACGAATGTGTCCAGTATCTGTTTGCTTATTAATATTTTTTCCTGTACAAGACGTCCGAGATCATCTATAAATTTTACAGAGCTGTCATCATCGTTTATCTGCTGAAGTAAGGAAAGATCCCGCAGAACAGCCCTCTCCTGCTGAAGAATATGACGGGCAACAGATTCATCCGCCATAGCGATAGCTCCACGTACATCACTTTCCATCGCGATCATGTTCTTTTCAAGATCACGCAGCTCGTTGCCGGTTTTAAATTCCTCCAGCAGTCTCTCGTTACCATAAATAAGATTGTCAATATTCCGTGCGGAATTATATTGCATGAAGATGAGCAGAAGATTGCCGGCAATAAAAGCGGCCAGCAGATAATAAATGATTCTTTTACTGGTCATGAAGAAAGACTACTGTAAGTTACGGAAAGCGGTGAAGGATTTGAAAGTTTTAGAGGTTTTATAAGTTCAAGAGGTTTGAGAGGTTCAAGAGGTTTAAGAGGTTTAAGAGGTTCAAGAGGTTCAAGAAGTTTTGTAAGTTTGATAAGTTCCACAGGTTTTGATCGCCGCCTCGTTAAAAACGAAAGATCAGAAGTTGAATTCATACAAGCCTCACCCTTCCCAAACCTTTTGAACCTCTTGAACCTATCAAACCTCTTGAACCTATCAAACCTCTCAAACCTCTTGAACTTATAAAACCTCTTGAACTTATAAAACCTCTTGAACTTATAAAACCTTTAAAACTCTCAATCTTTCCCCCCATGCGGATGCACATATTCCCCCACGAATGTGCCCAGTAACAGAATGCAGCCTATCATTCCGAGGCAAACGGCAATCGTCAACCAGGCGTGACCACCTGCATCGATCAGCCTGAGGAATAAATAGGCCAATAATATGAGCACTGTCAGATCAAGAAAAAATAATATGGTGTAGACTGTTTTCATTCTAATTATGAATTGATACCGGAGGTAGCCTGTGTAGGTGGGAATAAAAAAGAGGGCCGCATGAACATGCAGCCCGTAACCAAAACCAAACTGCTATGAGAATAAAAACTTGATCATTCAAAAAGTCCGGGATCCTGCTCTTTCATTTACATCGATTCAGATTCTCAGAGTTGACCCGTTTCTTCATTTCCTGCACCGCAGGATCCCGAACGGTATATATCGAGGACGAATTCTTCACTTTCCAACCTCACAGCCACAACCAGTATCTCATCACTAACCGGGCCGTCGTCCTTATCAACACACCAAAGCTCATACTTCGCATGAACATGCAAAAGCCAGTATAGACGGGTAAGCTAAAAGAGTCGGTGAATGAGGAAAGTTGGTCGGTGCCTGTAAAGTCTGTTTTATACATCAGTGAGGATGCTCGCAGGTCCTACTCCAGGAAGAATTATACTCATAAGAGATCACTGGGAGCACTTAGAAAATGCGCGTGAACCATTATCTAACCTTGACCAACAGCACATCAAACACTCATCACTGACTGTTTTCACAACGTGTTTCTTTATCATATTTAACAGATTATCAATATCTTTTGAATAATGTTCAAAAGAGCTTAATGCCATTTTTGACAGATACCAGCTTCTTGCCTGCGGAAACGCATCCTTTTTATTTGTAAATTGTAGGAAAGAAAAAAACAATGGCAATCATCCGCAAACCGCTGCTGCCCCTCAAAGGCCGTTATGGCGGGTTGGTATTTTACCGGCTGCCGTGCGGATTGATTTGTCGTTTCCTTACTTCGCACACCCGTAAGCGGATACTGAAGGACCCTAAGTTTGCGGAATTCAGGCAATGCTCCAGGCGGATGGCTAAAGCTTCAAGGATCGGTTCGGCTGTATATAAAGCGTTACCGGAAAACTTCCGGCAGTTCTGGATGTATCGCGCCTTTGTTGGAGAAGCATTTAAGATGCTGAAGGATCAAGGGATGACCGGCGAACAGGTGTTGGAAAGCCTGTTCAAAACCTATGCGGAAGTGTGGTATATCAAAGCGGAAACAAAGAAAAGTGTACAGGTAGCAGCGGAAAGAAAATCTGCTTCAACGCAAAGCTTTCATGCTGTTAAGATCAACATCCGCTGGAAGGAGCACCGCCCGTTAAGTCAGATCGAAAACACGCAGACCGGCAGGGGCCACCATTCCTCAACCTGTACTTCATTCCGAAATATCGGAATGGGACCACCCGATTTTCAGTGAAAAGGCGGACGGGGCAATGTCGTTACGTTAAGGTTCCTCTTCTTCTGAATTGGCGTAAGGTTCCCGCAGATGACGCAGATGGGCGCGCAGATACGCAGATATTGGCCCGCTATCCGATCTGATCTGCGTATCTGCGCCTTGATCAGCGTCATCTGCGGGAACCCTACGCCATTCTGTGTACAGTGTTTTCTTAACTTAACGACATCCGGCGGACGGGGTCGGCCATCGAAATGCTAAAGTATATTCATCCGCTTGTTCAAACCCGCTCTGTAAGCATCTGCAACGGGTAATGGCTTGCCATTTATGATAAGAGCGCCATCCTGTATGGTATCGATCTTGGGGACTGCAACAATAAATGAACGGTGAACACGCAGAAACTGACTCGCGGGAAGCCGTTCTTCCACAGCCTTGAGGGTTGTATGAACAGCGTAGAATTTCTGGGGAGTATGGAGCTTTACATAATCACCCATGGCTTCTGCATATAGAATGTCTTCGATACCAAGCCTTCTTACAATATTTGAATCCCGGATAAAGATGAAGGCGTCAGAGGAGACTTGCATTTCCTCACTATGACTCTGCCGGATATCACGGGCTTTATCAATGGCCTGGATAAAACGGGACAGCGTAACCGGTTTTACGATATAGTCAACAACATTCAATTCAAATGCTTCGACCGCATAGTCTTTGCGGGAAGTGGTGAAGATGATCAGCGGGCGATTGGCCCCGAGATCACGGGTGAGTTCCAATCCACTCATCTCCGGCATTTCTATATCCAGTAACAGGAGGTCAACAGGTTCGTGTTGTAAAACATCACGGGCTTCGATCGCATTTTCGCATTCTGCCACCACCACAAGATCTTTAACCCTGGAAGCAAGCTGCTTCAGGGTGGTGCGGGCGATCTTGTTATCATCAACGATCACAACATTCATGAAATGAAGATAATAAATTTGAATGGTGTAAGGCAGGCATCAGAAACGATTTCTATGATTCATATCTTTCTTACCGGATCGTATTTACCGTCATCACCTGCATACCGCCGCGGCCATTGACTTTTACAGGCACTGTAGTTGAACCACGGCCATTCAATTGCAGCGTTATATTATTTTCACCCTGCTGAAGCGGGATCCGGGCATAATAGATCGTATGCGGCAGACTTTGCCAGTTACGGGTATCAGCTTTTTCAGAAGCAAAATTGAAGAGTTGCAGACCAAGTGCGATCGCCTCGCGGGTAGCATCTTCCTTTCGTTCCTTTTTCTTTTGCTCTTCCGTTTTATTTTTATCGTAGGTTTCTTTCCTGTCAGGCGGCCGGATGGCTGCCTCCGCCAGCTTCTTGATCGCAAGCCTGGTGAGTGTTGATGATAGTTCGCGAAGCATCCTCTCGCGCAATGTTGCGAATGCAAGATTGTTCACATCTTCCGCAGCTTCGAGCTTGACCGTTATTCCTCCATTCTGAGCCACAGCACCCGTATATGGGGGCGCTACGGTTTCATACTTCGGAAGGGCAACCCGGAAACTGCGAAGGTTCTCAAGCTTTATATTGCTGCTGCTGTATCCGCTACTGAAATCAAAAGGAACATTGAATGCATTATTGGCATCGGCAAAAAAGAAACCACCACCCGCATCTTTGAATAAAGAAAAGAACAGATCCTGCTGGGCTTTGATCGGGGCAGAACCACTTTCCCAAAAAAGAATCAGGCTCCCGCCGGATGATCTTTCTTCTTTCCGGTAGGTTGTATTGAACAGTCTTTCGTAGCGGCCGAGCTCATCTGTAAATCCATTCAGGTCGGCCATTCTTAAGAGATCCTGCTTCAGCTGTTCCGGCATTTTGACTCCGTAATAATCTCCTTTGCTATCGAGGAATACATCGGCCGCATTACGATACGCAATAAAAGCGTTATTCACATCTCCGCCTTTTTCATAAATGATTCCCTGAACCATCAATGAAAATGCATCTTCTTTATACTTGTCCTTATTACCAACTTTATCTTCCTGGGCATACGTGCGTAAACTGATCCTGCGGGCTTCCACGATCGCATCTTCTGTATTTCCAAGCTGCAGGTAATTGATGGCCTTATAATAGTGAACAAGGTATTTCTCAAAATCTTCCGCTTTGTAAGTTTGCATCATCGGGTTGAGCAAATTACCCAGCGCAACATCTTTCACAGATGTTTTTGCTGTTTCCATCATCAGATCAGCTTCATTGAAATAGGTATTACTGCTATCCCACTGCCCCATCAGGTGACAAACCTTTCCGCGTTCAAGCAGATAGAGAAGCCTGTTGCGGTCTTTCTTGAGCAACTTGCTCTTATCCAGTTCCTTTGCCGCCTTGTTATAGTCACCGGATTGCAAACTGCTGTAATAGCCTGCAACCTGCTGATTGTACGTCGCACAGGAAACAAGCATTACTGCCAGCAATATACCGGTAACAATGCCAATAATATTTTTTGAAAAAGAGAACATCAACCGCCGTTAAAAAAGTTTAAACGTTTTAGGGTTTAATAGTTTAATAGTTTGTGTAACAGCAGTGCCTGAAACTTTAAACTATTAAACTATTAAACTTTTAAACCTTGTAATAAAGTTGCGGGGTTTAGTTCTTTACGTACTTAGCGATCTTCTTCTCTCCTACGTACACAACTTCGTTTGTTTCGATATTGGTGAGTTCAAGATTGATCTGATAGTAAACTACTTTCTTTCTTTTCTGTGAGTCTACGATAGAATTGATCGTTCCCTGGAGAATAAAATCAGCACCTTGTTCCAGTCCGAATTTTTTCATGGTACTGGAGCTGGCATTCGTTTGCTGATCAGCTTTCTCTGCACGCAGCTCCTCACGCTTTTTACCACCCTGAACCAGTCTTACTCTTCCGGTTGTAACAAAAGCATTTTCGATGTCTTTGATAAAGGTTTCTGCTTCGATATGCTCGTGGCTTTTATTGGTCACCATACCAACGATCACCGTAGGCCGCTGACCGTTTTTTGCTCCCATATAATCAGTAAGCCATCTTTCGGAGAGAATTGTTTTTGTCATCTCTTCCGCAGCAAGTCGTGAATCGGTATTATTCCAACGACCACTGAGGTCGATCTGTTCAGACGGATCGATCCTGGTTACTTTACGCGCACAGTTAGTAAAAAAGAATAAAGCTGCAAGAGGTAAAAAGATAAGGAAACTCTTTTTCATGTTACATGAATTAGCGCGAACAGCCGCGAATGATCGCGAATAACGCGGTTGGTTATGTTTAAAGATTGTTATTGAATTCAGATCGAGGGTTCGGTTTGAAAGTTTAAATGTTTAAAAGTTAACTGATCCTATGCTGATTGTACCAACTTTTAAACATTAAACGTTGAACTTTTAAACTTTCTTACCATCCCCATCCGAAGTTCAGCCCCCAGTTAAAGTTGCTGCGCCGGTTAAAACGGTAGGGTGAATAGAAGTTATTGAAGTTATTATAACGTCCCCAGCGATTACCATAGTTAAAGTTCATAGATGGGTAATACCAGTCGTTATTATAACCATAATATCCGTTACGGGCTCTTTCCATTCTCAGTTGCTGACGAAACTCGCGTCGTTGCGCATGGGCTTCTGCCTTATCCGCCAGAAAGTCGATCGCCTTGTACGTTTCCTGGGACGTTGTGCCCTGGAACGTATTCACGGAATCGGCAATTTTCATGTATCTCGCCCTGCTCACGGCATAGTCGGGATTCTGATCAGGAGCCAGCGCAGTTTGCGCCATAACGATACCAGCAGTGAACAGCAGTGCCAGTACAAACAAACTCCTGTGTAAAGCTTTTTTCATCGTTGTAGGTTTTGATGCTTTAATATAAAACGATTCTCCGGTCTTTTTGTTACCGCTTTGTAGTATTGTTAATTTGTTTAACATTCAAAAAACACGTTATCAACAACTAATCAAAAACGGCTAGCGGAAAAATCTGTTACAAAGTTAAACACGAATCAGTTAACACAACGCTAATGCTCGCAAATGGCCGCGAATAACCGCGAATACCCACCGAACGATGACAAAATTACTGTACTCAGGCAGTTATCAAAGCCATAATTGTACGAACTGATCATAATTGGGGATGTGACGGACTTCTGCTATGCAAAATAGCCCGGACAGAAATCTGCCCGGGCTATTTCGGAATCTATTCGCGTTCATTCGCGGCCATTCGTGCGCATTAGCGTATAGGTTTTTGGAGGACCATCACCTCATTGATCACAAACGTTGAACCTCCTTCCGCCACAATATTATAAACCTGTTGTGTCCCCTGGGCTTTCTGCTGTTTGAATACAACATCATAGGCCTTGTACTGGCCGGCGTCATTCCGGCAAAGAACTTTTTCGCCTGTTGTAACCTGTCCGATCTTTTTTTCGCCGGCGCTCGTTACAACAGGATGGTTGGGGGTGGCACTGAGTTCCTTTGCGTCGATGGAGAAATAGATGCCATCAGGTTTTGTTTCTTTCGATGCATTCAGCAGAAACAGGTTGGTGAGCGCGTAGTTTTTTGCTTCGTGTATAGTCAGTTCTTTTACTTTAACGGTGAGTTGTTTGCCAGTAACTGGATCGACAGTTACCACTTCATCACCGGGCTGAACATCTTTCATTTGCTTTTTTATGCCACCAGCCATTGATACGCTGGTTGAACCCGGGAAGCAGATATCATTGCCATAGGTTTCAGATTCTTTGCCCAGATCTTTTCCGCCATTGGCTGCTTTGAACATCTGAAAGCTGAATTCCTTTGACAACACATACGATAGCTTTAAAGCAAAGAATTTCTCCTGCTGATCTACCTTATCGATATCCTCAAATGCCTTTTCCCAAACTTTTGATTCGGCAGACATATTAGGAAGAACAACTTTGTATTGCTGACCTTTTTCATTGGTATAAAAAACAAGTGCGCCTAATTCCTGCATACCTTCTTTCAGCAATACTTTATAAATATCCATTCTTTTTTTCAAACCATCTGAGCCGGTAATAAAGTAGGGTTTTCTTCCTTCATAACGATCCAGTACATAGATGTTCTCGACTTTCACATAGGTGTCATTATCGAGATCTTTGACCGTAAAAGTTTTGGCTTTATCATATTGCTCAGCAGTCATTCCTTTCGAAGCTGTCTGTGCTACAGCATGAAAAAGGCCAACGAGGATCATAAGGCAGAGGAATAAAGACTTCTTCATAATAGTGAAATACTTTAAAATCGAAAAAATGAATCGTGGCAACCGGCTTTACATTTCAGGCAGCTGGCCGCCACGATGTTTTATTGATGAATTGGAAAATGATTAAGAGATTTCCTTGAATGCGGCAGCGAATGCTTCCATTTCAGTCATCGTTCCGATGCTGACGCGGCACCACTCTTTGCTGTTAAATTTCCATGAGCGGACACTTACACCGCGCTTGCCCATTTCCTGTACGAATTTCATGCTGTCCATCTTGATAGGAAACAACACAAAGTTTGCTGAAGATGGAACGTATTCATAGCCTTCCGCCTTGAGAACTTTATACAGGTAATCGCGGGAAGCAAGTGTTTTCTGCAAAGCATCTTTCAGAAATTCTTTGTCTTTATATGCAGCAACAGCAGCCTGGGCTGATGTGACAGAGATGGCATTACCTCCCTGGGCATATTTCTGTACTTTTTCCAGTGTCTCTTTATCCGCGGCCATATATCCGATCCGCAGTCCGGCAAAACCATACAGTTTGGAGAATGTACGGCAGACGATCACATTCTTCACTCCTTCCGCCACCAGCTTCATCATCGATGCAGCTTTGACATCGGGGAGATAATCGATATACGCTTCGTCAATAAATACCGGTACTTTCTGTGATACACGACGGCAGAACTCTTCCAGCTTTTTTGCGTCTACAACAGTTGCTGTTGGGTTATTCGGATTGCAGATATACACGATATTGGTCTTGGCGTTGATCATTTTTTCCATCGCATCAAGATCAGTTTTGTAATCAACCGTGAGAGGTACTTTCACCCATTCGCAATTCATTTCGGTTCCTTTGTCTGGCAGGTCGCGATAAGAGGGATCAGCTGCAATGATATTTCCACCCGCTTGTGCGAAAGCGATGGCAGTTGCATCGAGCAATCCGGAAGACCCGGCTGACAAAAGAATATTCCGGTCAGGAATACCTTCCTCTTTTGCGATCAGCTGCTGCAATTCTCTTACCTGGCTAAAGCCATAGCGGGAACTGCCATTGAGTGCTTCAAGAGCTGCCTGTTTGGCTTTCTCCGAAGGGCCGAAAGGATTCTCATTGGCGGAAAGCCTGGCTTTGATATCCGGAGGAAGCCCAAGCTGTATCTGCTCCTCGATATCCAGATCAGAGATCGCAAAATTATTCCGCTCTCCCAAAGGAGCAGCTGTAGCCTTTTGCAACAGTGAAGCAAGAGGCAGAGTACCGGCAAGCAATACTCCCTGTTTTAAAAGTTGACGGCGTTGGATGTTTGCAGACATTAGAGTATTGTTTTATTGTGATTGGAAAAGTGTTTCAAAGGTTTGAGAGATTCCATAGGTTTAAGAAGTTTAAGAGGTTTAAGAGGTTTGATAGGTTCAAGATGTTTGAAAGGTTTGATAGATTAGATAAACTTGATACGCTTCAAATATGTAGAGGTTCTGAACGTTCTACCGGCTCAACAATTCATAAAGTTTATAACCCTGTCAAACCAACCTATCAAACCTCTTAAACCTATCAAACCTCTTGAACCTATCAAACCTTTTGAACCTCTTAAACCTTTTAAACCTCTTAAACCTTTTGAACCTTTTGAACCTTTCAACCCTTCATTACTCTTGCGTGGATATCCGTCACAGTTTTTCTTGCAGATTCAAATGCACCGGCCATCCATGCATTGAGATGAGTCATATGTTCTCCTGCGAAATACACGTGCTTATCGGGCTGCTGTAATGCTTTATAATAGGTCTGTCTTTCCTGGTTATTGTAAACGGCCCAACCGCCCATACTGAACTGGGTTTTGTGCCAGCTAACGGAAAATGATCTTTCGAATTCAGTAGGATATTGGGAATGGATCAGGGCTCCTTTTGTAAGGGCAAGTTTTTCGCGATCTGCATAAGAGAGCTCACCAGTCGCTTTTGCCTTTTCATTGAAATTATAATAGCCGATCAGAACGCCCTTTTTACCTAGATAATCATTGGACGGATAGAAGATCTGTGTCAGTTCATTATTTGTGTGAGTGATGCCGCCGTAGATATGTTCGTCTTCTTCCCAGAAACGCCGTTTGAATTGAAGGCCGATCTTGCCTGTGTTATTGTAGCCAATAAAGTCGATCGCGCGGCTGACATCTGATCCAAAGTTATGATCAATATTGCTGAGAACGGGCAAAGGAATGGTACAAATACAAAGATCCGCGGTGATCTTTTTTTCACCCTGTGCATCTTTATACGTCACTTGTACGCCATCTGTTTGATTATGAATACCGGTAACCTGGCAGTTGAACCGGATCTGCTTTCCCACTTTCTGTTCAAATGCTTTTCCGATCTGGTCCATTCCACCGATTGCCTGCAGCATCGTCATCTGCAATTCGAAAGTATACTCGGCAACATTGTAAAAGTCCGGATCCAGCAGACCTGACCGGATTATATCGGCCAGCTTGTGTGCATCAGCGATCTTTCCTGAATGATCACCAGCTCCGGGCATTTCAGTATAACCGCGACGGGAAGATACCTTGTATAGTTTATCTATATCGAGTCCGCCTTCAGCACGGAGATACTCCAGCAACTTCTGACCGTCTTCAGCCGTCAGTCCTGTATCCAGTTTGGAAGAATCGATTGCTTTCGCGAGCAGCTCCATGGTGTAGCCGCGCATGTCATTATGTATCTCTCTAACACGAACTTTCTTATTTGACAGCGGGCCTTTGCCTTCGCTGAAATACCAGGCAGCTTCATTAACGTTATTATATACCTGCAACTGCACGCCCAATTCTTTGCAATAATGCAGCGTGAGTTCATGATTATGCGGAATGCGGGACGGACCGGCATTAAAGTACAATCCGTCATCAAAGCCAGAGACATGTTTTCCAAAACCTGTTTCTGTGTTCACCGACCCTTTCCGGACGCTCCAGCAGCGTCCGCCGCTTCGTTCGCGCGCCTCCACTATGGTACACTGATAACCCAGCTTTGTGAGTTCATAGGCACTGGCCATTCCGGCAAGACCGGCACCAAGTATGACCACCTTTTTCCCGTTGGCATTTCCTTGCAACTCGAATGGATGCGCGGGTGCCGGCCGTAGCATATCCCAGGCTAACATGGCAGGATATGCCAGTGCACTGACTTTGCCGGCATCGGCCAAAAAACGACGACGCGAAACAGTTTTCAAGCGAATTTGATTGTGATTGCAATTAATTTGGTATCCTTAACCGATTCCAAGATATAGAAATTGGCGTTTTTTAAAAAATTTAAAACATATAATGAAACGTAATGCGTTTGTAGTTCGGATTTTGGCGTGTATTGTTTAACTACGGATCTCCGGAAGCAACAGTAGTAGTGTCGTTTCGAAGGGGATGCCCTCGGAGCCTTCTTTTACTTTTTGCCTTCTCTGCCCGCCGTGCTTCAGCAGGCGGGGATGCTCTTCGCCGGAAATATGGCGGGTTTTTCTTCTTTTACTGGGGCAGTTATTTCGAGGTTCTCACCTCGAAAACACTGCTTCAGTAAAAAAAAGAAAGCCCTGCGGGGTTCCGGCAAAAAAGCAAAAAGGACTCCGAGGTTCCCACCTCGAAAACCCGAACCTATTCACGTTCTTTCCCACTGATACGTAACCATTCGCGAAGGCGCTTATTAAGCTCCTGCCTATAGGTGATCCCTACCGGCATCCGTATATCATTCACCGTCACCGTATCCTTTCCATGCTCATGAATCTTATTCAATGAAACAATAAAGGATTTATGAATACGAAGAAAGCGATCGTCCGGAAGCAACTCTTCCAGTTCACTGGTAGTCAGGGAAACAATATGTGTTTTGGATGGAGTACTGATACGGATAAAATTGCCCAGACTTTGTGCATAAAGAATATCATCCAGCTCGATACGGAGAGTGGTTCCGCCGGACTTGACTGTAATAAATGATGGCGTTTCTTTTTTCTCCGGATCCTTCTTCACAACAATTTCGAAATAACGTTCGGTAGCAGTAATAAAGCGGGGAAGATTGATCGGCTTCAACAGGTAATCCACCACACCAAAATCATAGCTCTCCATTGCATATTCAGAATACGCTGTGGTAAGGATCGTACGCGGAGGATTTTTGAGCGTTCGGAGCAGATCCATACCGGAGATCTCCGGCATGTTGATGTCCAGGAACATCAGATCAACAGGATGCTGACGCAGATAATTGATCGCCTCGAATGCATTATAGCACTGTTGTACCAGTTCCAGCTGCGGCACATGGCGGATATGACTTTGCAGCACATAATGCGCCGCTGGTTCGTCATCCACGATGATGCAGGTCCTTCTCTGGTCCATACTTGTCGATTTTCAATTTCAAATGTACTTGAAAATCGCCAGAGCCATCCACTATATCAAGCTGATGACGGTCGGGATAAAGAATAGCAAGTCTTTCCCTGGAATTTTTTAAACCGATGCCGGTAGATACAATGTCCATTTTCTTCCGTGGCTTGGAATTAAGAACATCCATCACAAACCAATCGTTTTCCATTTTTAATGAAACGGAAACGGTGCAGTGTTCAACACTGCAGGTACTGTGTTTAAAAGCGTTTTCCACAAAAGCAATCAGCAACATCACCGGTATTTTATACTGTGCCGGGTTGTCGACAGACTGAATGAACCGCACTTCGCAACGATGACCAACCCGTTCTTTTTCCAGGTTGATATAGCTCTCAATAAATCCGATCTCATCTTTCAGCGATACACATTTCTTGCTGGCACTCTCCAGTTGATACCGCATCAATTGTGAAGCTTCCATCAGCAGATCCGAAACCCGTTCCGGATACTGCAGGCTTACACCATAAAGAGTATTGAATGTATTAAAAAGAAAATGGGGATTGAGCTGACTTCGCAGCGCATTCAACTGGATCTCACGTGTAAGATTTGTTTCACGTTCTACTTTACGCTGCTCACGATAATATTTTAGAAGAAGCAGCGGCCCCATGATACAGATCGCCGTTGCGATAACGGTAGCCACATGATAACCAAAACTCTGCTGCCGGATCTCTTTATAAAGATCACAGTTTTTATACAGCCAACCGGTAGCAGCTTCATACAGGATGGTAGAAAACAGCAATACCAACCCGATACTCATCAGCGTATACGTGAGTGGTTTTCCTTTTTCTAACAATATCGGCAGAAGAAAACTGCGGTTGAGCTGCGCATGCGTATACAGGATCGCGAAGTAAGTGCAGGCTTTCCATACGCTGTTCCAGGAACTGATCAACATCCAATCGTTCATCGTAAACAGAACAAACGTAAAAAGCAGCACCACGATCTCCTGTAACCACTTATTCTCAACAGTTCTTCGGATGGTTACTTGCATTTTAGTGAGTGACTTTACACAAAGGTTGCACTTAATGCTGTAAGAATCATACCTTAAATGATCAGTTGAATTCATCATTTACGAATACGAACCATCATTTTCCCTCATGTGTTTTGCGAAACTGTCGATTGATTTGCAGAATGAATTCAAAGAGACGCAGCACTTCTCTCTCTGCGCGACTTTCTCTTTCCCTGCTTGCTTTTATGATCATTTCAACGGCCCAGGCCCAAATGCTCTCGCTCCGCGAAGCGGTTGATACGGCTATGGTCCGCTATGGAATCATACTGGCAAAAGGGAACTACGTTAAGGCGGGTGAAGAACGTGTAACACAATCAAAACGGGAATATCTTCCCAATCTAAATTTCTCGGCGCAACAGGTGTATGGCACTGTGAACGGACAGAATGGACCTCTCTACGGTTTTGGCGGACTTGGTGTGGCATCATCTGGTTTGCCCCTCGCAGAACAGAACTGGAATGCAGCTTTCGGTGCACTTTATCTGGCAAATATCAACTGGGAGTTTTTCAGCTTTGGCCGCGCAAAAGAGCGGATCAATGTTGCAAAAACATCTTTACATGTCAACGAAACTGATCTGGCACAGGAGAAATTCCAGCACCAGATCCGCGTTGCAGGAGCATATCTTAACCTGCTGGTCGCACAGCGACTCAAACGCATACAGGAAAAAAATCTTGAGCGGGCTATGATCGTAAAGCGTACGGCAACCGCTCGCGCCGCCAATGGCCTGCTCGCAGGTGTTGACTCATCTCTCGCTAATGCAGAAGTATCAGCAGCAAGAATTGCGCTGACAAATGCAGATAATCTGGTGCGGGATCAGGCAAACCAATTGACCGTACTCACGGGTTTTCCGACAGAAGCCTATCAGCTTGATACAACCTTTATCAACAAGCTGCCACTGGCATTTGCCGACTCCATCGGTCTGCAGGAAGAGCTTCACCCGATATTACAGTACTATCAAAGCCGGATAGAGCTGAGCAACCGGCAGGTGATCCTGAATCGTAAGCAGTATTATCCATCATTCAGCTTCTTCAGCGTATACCAGACACGAGCTTCGGGATTTTCTTCCAATTATGCGGTGGACCAAACTGCATTTTCCCATAATTATATCGATGGCATAAAACCATCGCGAAGCAACTACCTGCTGGGCATCGGTGTGCAATGGAATATGACAACCCTGCTGCGCACACGCCCCGCGATCCGCGCACAGGAGTTCACGTCAAAAGGGTTGCAGGAAGAATACAACCAGGTAAAACAGCAACTGGATGCACAGGTCTCCCTGGCAGATGTACGGATCAAAAACGCGCTCAGTAATTACAAGGAAGTTCCCAATCAACTGAAATCGGCTTCGGATGCTTATCTGCAGAAAACAACGCTTTATAACAACGGACTTACGAATATCGTAGACGTTACGCAAGCGCTGTATGCATTGAATCGTGCGGAAACAGACCGCGATGTTTCTTACAGCAATGTATGGCAGGCATTATTGCTGAAAGCAGCCGCAACTGGCAACTGGGATATTTTCATTAACGAATTTTAAGAGATCATCATGAACATGATACGTTTCGCGCTTCGTAAGCCGATCACCATACTGGTTATTGTTGCCGGATTATTCTTCTTCGGCATACAGGCGGCTCGAAGCATCAAGGTGGATATATTCCCGAAACTCGAGCTTCCGGTAATATACCTCTCCCACCCTTTCTCCGGATACACGCCTTCGCAAATGGAAGCCATGTTTGCGAAGCAATACATCAATATCATGCTTTTTGTAAATGGTATCAAAACCATTGAAACAAAAAACATACAGGGCCTGACACTGATGAAGATCAGCTTCTATCCCGGAACCAATATGGCACAGGCCGCCGCAGAGTTAAGCGCCTTTGCCAACAGGATCCAGGCGATCTTTCCACCAGGCTCAAACCCGCCATTCATTATCCGGTTTGACGCATCGACTCTTCCAGTCGGACAGGTTGTATTAAGCAGCGACAGAAGAAGTAATAACGAATTGCTGGATATGGCCAACGTTTATGTTCGTTCTTCTTTCACTACCATTCCCGGTCTTGTATCGGCGCCGCCATTTGGTGGTAACGTCCGCACGATCGTTGTGAAAGTTGATCCGGAAATGCTGCGTTCACATAATCTCACACCAGATCAGGTGGTGGAAGCATTGCGGGTAAACAACCAGACAACTCCATCGGGCAATGTAAGGATCGGTGATAAGAATTATATCACTCCTACCAATACATTATTAAAAGAGGTAAAAGACTTTGAGAACATCCCCCTGTTCAAAGGTGGTGTGCAGAATCTCTATTTGAGAGATATCGCGACTGTAGAAGATGGCGCGGATGTATCCGTTGGTTATGGCCTCGTAAACGGAAAACGCTCTGTATACCTCAGCGTAGCGAAAAGCGCCGATGCATCAACCTGGGAAGTGGTACAGAAATTAAAAGCCGCATTACCAAAGATGCAGTCAAACCTTCCGGAAGATGTACACCTTTCTTATGAGTTTGATCAGTCGACTTATGTGATCAACTCGGTGAAGAGTTTGCTTACCGAAGGTATCATCGGAGCGATCCTCACTGGCTTAATGGTAATGCTTTTTCTTGGTGATGTAAGGGGTGCACTGATCGTGATCATGACCATTCCGACATCCATCGTTGCCGGCGTATTGTTCCTTAGCCTGTTCGGGCAAACGATCAATATTATGACATTGAGCGGTCTTGCACTCGCCATCGGGATATTGGTGGATGAAAGTACGGTGACGATAGAAAACATACACCAGCATCTTGACATGGGCAAGCCGAAGGCCGTCGCCATATGGGATGCGTGCAAGGAGATCGCGTTCCCCAAACTATTAATTCTCCTTTGTATCCTCGCAGTATTTGCACCTGCATTTACGATGGGCGGCATCCCGGGATCATTGTTCCTGCCCCTGGCACTGGCGATCGGATTCAGCATGATCGTTTCCTATTTCCTTGCACAAACATTTGTGCCGGTAATGGCAAACTGGCTGATGAAAGTCAAACATCACCACAAGAAAAAACAAGCCGATGCACCGGAAGAAGACGCGGCGGTTGAAGGCTATGATAAAAAAGATCAGGATACCTGGAATCAAAAGAAAGCACTTGTTGAACGTGAAGACAGCAATCTTGATGGAAAAGTTAGCGGCTTTGAAAAATTCAGGATGCGTTATCTGCGGTTCATCAACAGAATGATGCCATACAGAAAACCGATCGTGATCGCCTATATCGTGATCGTATGCGGATTCGCATTCCTGATGATGCAGTCGATCGGAAGAGACGTATTACCAAAAGTAAACGGGAGCCAGTTCCAGGTAAGATTGCGTGCGCCCGAAGGAACGCGTATTGAAATGACAGAGCAAAGAACGCTTGCGGCGATCAATGGGATCAAACAGATCGTTGGACCGGAAAATGTTTCCATCACATCTTCGTATGTCGGTACCCATCCTTCCCTGTTCTCTATTGCGCCGATCTTCCTTTGGATGGCGCAACCACATGAAGCAGTAATACAGGTGCAGCTGAGTGAACATTACAAAACCGACCTGGATGGTTTGAAAGAAAAGATCCGTGCACAGTTTTCGAAAGATCTTCCTGATCTGAAACTCTCCTTCGAACCGATCGAGCTGACTGACAAGATCCTCAGCCAGGGCTCACCCACTCCGATAGAAGTAAGGCTGTCCGGAAGAAACAAACAGGTGAATGAAGAGTATGCCAACAAGCTGATCGCAAAGATGAAAGAGATTGCTTATCTGCGTGATGTGCAGATTGGTCAGTCAACAAAATATCCGTCGATCAATATCGAAGTGGATCGTGTAAGAGCAGCACAGCTGGGATTGGATATGACAGACGTTTCAAGATCATTGATCGCGTCTACTTCATCATCCCGCTATACAGATAAAAATATCTGGGTGGATGAAAAAGCCGGCTACAGTTACAGCGTTCAGGTACAGGTACCGGAAAGCAATATGCAGAGCGTAAATGATATCAGCGAAATTCCTTTGCTGCGCAATGCGACGAGACCGGTGCTGGGTGATGTTGCAACAATCACTCCGGGTACTACGTATGGAGAAAACGACAACCTCGGAGCAACGCCTGTATTATCGGTTACCGCCAATCTCAATAATAAAGATCTTGGATCAGCAGGGAAAGATGTGCAGAAGGCAATTACAGCATTGGGTGAATTGCCAAGAGGACTCAACGTGGAAGTGATCGGCCTGAGCAATACGCTTACCGATACCATGAGTAGTTTGGAAAGCGGATTGATCGTCGCGATCCTGGTGATCTTCCTGATGCTGGCAGCAAACTTCCAGTCGTTCAAAGTTTCCGGAGTTGTTCTTGCAACAGTCCCCGCGGTGATTCTTGGTTCGATCGCATTATTGCTGATGATGGGTTCAACACTGAATCTTCAATCATACATGGGAATGATCATGTCTGTTGGGGTATCTATCTCCAACGCGGTATTGCTGATCACCAACGCTGAACAATTGCGTAAGCATAGCGGCAATGCGATCACGGCGGCCACAGAAGCGGCGGCATTGCGTATGCGTCCGATCCTGATGACGGCATTGGCGATGGTAGTGGGTATGATCCCGATGGCGAGCGGGCTTGGTGAAGCGGGTGATCAATCATCACCATTAGGCCGTGCGGTTGTTGGCGGACTTATTGCTTCTACCTTTGCAGCATTGTTCATTCTTCCGCTGGTGTTTGCCTGGGCGCAGGGTAAGGCTACAACACAAAGCGTGTCACTGGATCCGGAAGATGAGGAGAGCAGGTTTTATGCGGGAGCGCCAAAGGTTTGAAAGGTTTGATAAGTTTCATAGGTTTGATAGGTTTGATAGGTTTTAAAAGATATGATGTACAGATGTGCATCGCTAAATAACAAGGGATGAAAAAGAATCTTACAATAGCTGCTGTAGTTCTTACAGCGATTACAATGATGGAAAGCTGCGGCTCTGCCGAAAGCAAGGAAGCGAAAACGCCCGTAGCGGAACCGGAGACTGAAGTGGTACATCCGGTAAAGGGATCGCTCTCTTCTTCGATACAATTACCGGGAGAGCTGGTTGCCTTTCAGCAGGTTGATCTTTATGCCAAGATCAGCTCATTCGTCCGCAAGTTGTATGTGGATGTTGGTACAGAAGTAAAAGCTGGTCAACTACTCGCAACAATGGAAGCTCCCGAGGTCAATTCACAGCTTTCAGGTGCCGAGTCAAGATTAAAAGCACAGGAAGCGATCTATCTTTCGAGCAAAGCAACATATGACCGTTTGCTTGAAACAAGCAAGACGCCGGGAACGATCTCTCCTAATGATCTGGATATCGCGCTAGCAAAACAAAAATCTGATCTGGCGCAGCTCGAAGCGGCGAAAGCATCTTATCGGGAGATAGGAAACAATCGCGATTACCTGGAGATCAGAGCACCATTCAGCGGAGTGATCAGCGCAAGAAACGTCAGTGCGGGTGCCTACGTCGGACCTGCCGGCAAAGGATCGGACGCTCCTATCTTCACCTTGCAGGAATTTAAGAAACTTCGTTTGGTGGTAAGCGTTCCCGAAGCCTACCTTCCTTATTTCAATAATAAAACAGACGTAAAGTTTACGGTAAAGTCTGTTGCGAAAGATACATTTACCGCTAAAGTATCACGCACATCCGGCGCATTGGATACCCGTTTGCGTTCTCAACGAACGGAAATGGATGTGGAGAATCAACCAAGACTTTTACCTGGCATGATCGCAGAAGTATCGATGCCATTGTCTGGAGATACATCTACATTGCTGGTTCCGGCGAAAGCGGTGTTGCGTTCTACAACAGGAACATTTGTGGTGAAGATCGAAAACGGGAAAACTGTTTGGGTACCGGTGAAAGCAGGGCGTAGTGCGGGTGACAAGACCGAGATCTTTGGAAATATTTCTACTGATGATACGATCGTGAAGACGGCAACGGAAGAAGTGCGGGATGGCAGCGAAGTAAAAAAAGTGAAACTGGCGGAGTAAGACTTGCATAAATAATATTGCAAATGACAGAAAGAACCGCAACGGTCGCAAAGATCATCTTTACGATTGCTGCGGTTCTTTCTATTATTTATTAACACAAATGGCTTTCTTCAATATTCATTTTTTGTTGCCGGTGTAGTCATCCTCAACCTCTCAAACATTGACTTTAATTCAGCGATCTCATCTGCCTGTTTGCGCAGCAGGTTTATTTCCTTCTTCATTATATCCATTTCGTTTTGTTGTGCACTGATCTTTTTATTTTGATCGGTTGCATACAAAGTCAGTTCTTCTATTTTTTAGCATGCGGATTGGTTATCACCCAGGTCGAGATGGTTTTCTTGTACTTCTGCTGCAGAAACAAATACGGGTGCATGTTTATGCTGAAAGATGTATTATTCTGCTTCTTTTAAAGGTTGACAGCTGATAGTTGGATGCCAAAACACAATCGGGCCAGTTGTCTTGTGTTACTTTAACTTTCTTTACACCGAGGACGCCACCATTGAAGTATCCTCCGTGATTGTCCATATATGTTTTGAGCCAGCCGCTTCCACCGGTTGGACTGGCGACCAGTTGAATATTTGACCAGCCATTATCCGTTGGTAACGCCGCAGCATTCAATATCAGCCCCGATTTTAATGGCGCTGCTGATACCACTAAAGCGTTATTCACTTCGAGCCTTCGTCCTGGTTCAGTTGTTCCGGTACCGGCATTGTTGGAACTGGAACTGCTCATTTGCCCGAACCGTCGTTGTTGCCGCTTTGCCGCCATATAGTGTGTAACAAAAAATACAGGCGTGGAAAAACAACCCACCTCATCCAATTGGCAGATCGCACTATCGGGCATGTGGAAAAGATTCATTAGGGAGTCATTTTATTGTTTTTGAGTTATTTGAAGGTTTCTTCAACTAAACGGACAGATGATGGACCGGTTTGTGATGAGATTTCTTTACTTCCAAAAGCATAAAACTTCTTCTTATGACTAACATTAAAACCTCCGTTCGCCACCTGAGTGAATCACCCGTTTTGTTTATGGCATACTTGCCTTTGAAGCAGCATTCAGAACCAGAGGATGGCGCGATTGAGGAAGAAGGCTCGCTGGAGGATTATGTGATGAGGGAGGATCTGGATTGGGAGAGCGAGGATGACTGACCAAAGGAATACAAGGATGTATTATTTTGAATCGGTTGCTTATAGTTCATTGCGGCCCAACTATTTCAGCATACCACGGACATTTTGCAGGTCGGAAATCTGTCGATCGGAGGCTTTATTCTCCAGGAGGTCAATAATGTCATCCAGCATCAGTAAAGCAACTGAGGAATTGCGGACGACATAAGCAGCTCTCATCCCTCCTTTATCATCGTCGACAACATTTTCCTGTTCTTCATATAACGTAGATTCTGAAAGTTTTGCCCTCACAGCGTTATGAACATCTTCAAAAACCTCTTCGTCTACCCGCAGTATGATAGATTGGTGTGAACCGATCGTATCAACAGCCTTTCCTCTGATAAAATAAAGCACAGGCAACTCTTGATCAGATGAATTTCCAAAATCCATCCTGATGGTCATGGATGAAACGTCTGTGTTACACGCCGTGGCAAACAAAATCAGACAAGCGCTCAGAAGAAATGTTTTCATCGCTGCAACGTTTAGAAGGTTGACCCGTTTCAGGCTTCTATTGACCAAGTTAAGCAGATTTTCCAAAGCCTATTTACAATAAAATGATTTTAATCCATTTCCAATTTAATACGCAGCCAAACGGGTGTAGCCAGTTTCTTTAAACAATCAGTTGGCTGCAGAAACATGGCGAATTGATAGCAAATAAGTGGTATCAAAGCTGCGTACTTTGACTGTATAACGATGTATTGTGAATTTACGCAGATAGATCAATGATTTTCCCGCATTTAAATACCCATAAAAGGGTATTGACTATGTTCTTTTTACTTCATAATCTTGTGCTGGTTTTTCATAGGATATTGGATTTAAAAAAGGGACTGAATTTCTATTCTGGTCCCGTTTTTTTTGCCCATACCTCAGACTTCTTCGGTCAAAAAGTGCCGATACCCATCGATCTACCCCAAAAAAACACCCCGTTTTCTTTACTATACACATTTCTTTCCCCTTTCCTCGCCTTTTCCTCCTTCTCCTCTTTGCTTACCTTCGGCAAAAATCCCCACGCTGAGTTATGCCTTCTGTACTTGTACAATTTGCACACCCTTCTTTTTACAGGTCGCGCATTCAAAAAACGCTGCTGAGAACCTGTAAACAACTGGACGGGATCACTATAAACGACCTTTACGAACAATACCCTGACCTTCATATTGATGTAAAACGGGAACAGGAACTTTTGCTGAAACATGATATCCTTGTTTTACAGCATCCCTTTTATTGGTATAGCGGACCTGCAATCATTAAACAATGGCTCGATCTGGTACTTGAATACAACTGGGCATACGGACCACAGGGGTTTGCGTTGCAGGGAAAAAAAATGCTCAGCGCGATATCCTGTGGTGGCGGCGAACACGCCTATTCCCCGGAAGGGCATAATTCGTTTCCGATAAATCAATTTCTGCTGCCTTATCAGCAAACCGCCTCTCTTTGCCGGATGGAGTATATGCCCCCGTTTGTGGTATTTGGAACTCACCGCAAACAATCAGCTGACTTTGATGACGAAGGACTGGTTTACGCAGACATTCTCAGCGGACTTGCATCAGGCAGAATAAAACCGGAAGACTACCGCGGGCTCACCACCATCAACAGCCTCGGACATGGGATCGAAGGATAATAAACTTTGGAGAACTGTGGCTGTTGTATTGATGGTCGATGCTCAATGGTCGGGGTCGGCTATCACCGCGTTAGCGAATAGATATTGGGCCATTACCAGATTCAACAGTCCGTTTGCCTCTGATAAAAATTAAATATTTCCAGGCGGTAAGGATCGCGAAGTCGGCCATCGACCACTCGAACATCGTTTATCGCCTCAAAAATCAACCACATGCAGCAAACATTTTTCTTCCAGGCAATGATCTATCTCGCGGCAGCCGTGATCATGGTGCCTATCGCTAAAAAACTGGGGCTGGGTTCTGTCCTCGGTTATCTGTTTGCCGGCATTATTATCGGCCCGGTCGGACTTCATTTTATCGGAGAAGAAGGACAGGATCTGATGCACTTCGCAGAGTTTGGCGTGGTCATGCTGCTGTTCATTATCGGGCTTGAGCTGGAGCCATCCCGACTATGGCGCATGCGCCGGTCGATAGCAGGCCTTGGCGGGTTACAGGTTGGACTTACCACACTTGTGCTGGCCGCATTGGTAATGATTCTTCAAATGGATTGGAAACAAGCGCTTGTACTTGGTATGATATTATCGCTTTCGTCAACAGCGATCGTTTTGCAATCACTTTCAGAAAAAAACCAGCTGAAAACATCTGCAGGAGAAAGCTCCTTTGCCGTATTACTTTTTCAGGACCTGGCGGTGATCCCCATGCTGGCGATACTTCCCCTGCTGGCAGTCAGTCATACAGCATCAACAGGAGGTCATACACAAGCGAGCCTGCTTGCAGAATGGCCAGGCTGGGCACAAACACTTGCGGTATTAGGCTCAGTTGCCGTGGTGATCATCAGCGGCAAATACCTGCTGCGACCGTTTTTCAGACTGATCGCAAAAACAGGACTGAGGGAGATCTTCACCGCAACAGCTTTATTGCTGGTGGTCGGCACGGCAACATTGATGAATGCCGTTGGATTAAGCCCGGCACTGGGTGCATTTCTCGCAGGAGTTGTTTTAGCCAACAGCGAATACAGACATGAACTGGAAAGCGATCTTGATCCGTTCAAAGGGCTGTTGCTCGGCTTATTCTTTATAGCCGTTGGAGCATCCATAAATTTTCATCTCATTCTCTCCCGCCCATGGATGATCCTGGGCCTCGTAGCCGCCGTGATGATCGTAAAAATGGGTGTACTAACCGCATTGGGCAAAATGTTCAAACTGGCTACACCGCAAAACCTCACATTCGCATTCGGCCTCAGCCAGGTTGGAGAATTTGCGTTCGTATTAAGCAACGCTGCAAAAGACGCAGGTATACTATCACAGGAGATCATGGATACCCTGGTAGCAGTTGTTGCACTCAGCATGGTTGTCACTCCGCTGGTAATGCTGATCAATGATAAATGGATACAACCGAGATTGTGCGACCCGGACAAGCATAAGCCCGGCCGGGAACATGATGTTGAAGCAGAAGAGAATCCTGTGATCATTGCCGGCTTCGGACATTTTGGAAATACAGTCGGTCGTTTTCTCAGAGCAAATAACATCAACACAACCGTATTGGATACAGACAGCGACAACGTCGATCTTTTGCGGAGAATGGGATTCAAGGTATATTATGGAGATGCAAGCCGTCACGAATTGCTGGAGATAGCCGGCGCTAAACAGGCAAAACTGATCATTATTGCAATAGGAGATGAAGAAAAAAGACTGGAGATGATCGAAACCATCAAAAAACATTTTCCCAACCTCCGCATGCTCGTTAGAGCAACCAACAGGAATGACGCATACAACCTGATGAATGCAGGTATGATGCATATCTACCGTGAAACACTCGACACCAGCCTGCGTATGGGAATAGACGCCATGAAGCTTCTGGGATACCGCGCACACGAAACTACACGACTGGCAAAAACATTCTTTAAGGAAGATGAACGCCGTTTGAAATACCTAAGCTCTATCCGCAACCCGGATGAATATGTAATTGCTATAAGAAAGTATGTGGAAGAACTGGAAGAAACATTACGTGCTGACCGCGATATTCTACGCTCCGGTGGCGATGATGGCTGGGATGGAAGAGAAATGGTTAAAGCACAGGCACAGCTCGCAGAAGAATAGTTGAAAATTCCGTGTTCTATCACCGCCTACTGGAACTCTACCGTTCCGCAAAAGTTCTTGCCGTCTTACTGCCTTACCGGTGAGAAAATAAACCTTTAAGGCGGGAAGACGGCAAGAGCGCGTTTACAAAAGAATTGTTGGCCAGGATTTGCAAATAACGAGTATGCTTACTCGCCAAGGGGAAAAAACGTCTAAATAATGTTTTTTTCCCCTTACGCCCCGCTTCTGTGTTGATAGTTTTGAAGTATACAAACACAGAAGGAGCATCCGGCCGTCTGGGCACTTACACCTTCAAACCGCCGGGCTCCTTACCAAAAATTTGTTTACTATGGAAACTTCAGCAATACCTTCATCATTCAGCTATTCAGAAAAAGAAACAACTTCCCGCACGTTGAAAGTTCAGCGGCAGATCCGTACTACGCGCTGGGATTGTACCAAAGTACCGGAGATCCGTCTCAGCGGAGCCTGGCTTGAGCAGCTCGGCTTTCACTATGGCCAACACATTGAAGTGCACGCGATGCAGGGCAGATTGACCCTGACACCTAAAACATAAGTCTATCAGGAAATGACGGAAGTCTTTTCTTCAGCAATAAGGTTTACACCTACGCGCAAAGCTTTTAACCCGGATACACCTTGCAGCTCTTCAAGCTCCAGATATTCAAGATCGTTATTCAAAAGCTTTTCGCCCTGGAGATAGCGGATATAGGAAATGTATTCGTCTGCTTCCTTTTGATTAAAGTAAACCAGCGCAATCTTATTGGGCTGTGTAAGGCGCTCTCGTGTGTCTTTGATATTTACCTTATCAATCCGCTTTTTGATGATATGATAACGGATATTATACGCCCCTTCAACATCAAACCGTTTTTCGTCCTTGCGGAAACGAATATCTATGGGATGCGAATGAATAAAGATCAATTGCGTTGTTTCTACCTGACGCGACAAATGCGGAAGCAGTGAATGTGAATAACGGGCAATAGCAGCCATAGACGTAAGCTGCATCAACCGGAGATTCTTGAGGTAAATATTGCTGTATGGCTTATTGGGAGTGATCGACTGTCCGATATAAATATCATACTCAACACCATCAGTTCTGAACTTTTCGAAATAACATGGATAAGCCTGCTGGATCTCATCTTTCAGCATCTCGAAATAGTTATTAACGGACGAGATCACCGTCGTCATGGACGATTCAAGCGCCCGGCGATTTTCATATGCCGCACCATGTTTCTCATCTATCGATGAAAAATATTCATCCGCAATAGCAGTGAGTTCAGGCTGATTATCGATGAACTGTAACAGAAAAGGAACCATGTCATTCTCCAGGAATTCATTCAGCCTTACTTCCTGATTGAAGACAGTATTGTCTTTTTCGATCTTATTCAACCATTGCTGACTCACAAAGACTTTTTCATCCAGAAGTCCAAAACCTGTTGCATCACGAAGTTTTTTTAATACATTCAGCAGTACGGTAAATTGCACGCGAAGATCTTTTCTCAATGCGAGATTGCGCTCTACCGTCGAGTTACGGATATCCACTGCACCGTATAAAGGATACACATCTTCAAAGATGATGTCTTCTGTTTCTTTCCGGGAATGCGGCTGATGTTCATTCTGAAGATAATGCCAGGCAACTTCATTGAACTTCCACTGTACAGATGGTTGTACTGCGGTAAATTTCTCTTTGATCACTTTTTCAATCGAGTCATTGAACTGATCGATCGTATTTTTTAACAGCTGCGATAGCAAAGGCATTGCTGGCTCCAGCTGCGACAATAAAGCTTCATTCAAAATTCCGGGCTTCTTCGAATATACTTCCACCGCACCCACAAGCGCATTGTTGAAAAATACCGGCAGCATAGCGAATGACCGTACGCCTGCAACTTTCAATGCATGGATCATTTCGTGACGGTTTTCATCTTCTTCCGCTATATCCCTGATAAAAGTCACTTTCGGCTTCTTCGCATATTCTTCCGCAAGCCCCGAATACGATTTCTCTCCGGCTCCGTGCTCTTTTGCAGAATTCATAAGCACGCTATTCAAACAGGCACCATCAATAAACACGGGTTTGCCATTTACCTCCAGGAAAGGAAGCGCGCCAAACTCCACATCCATACTACCTATCAAAGACTTCAGTGAACCGGTGAATCTTGTGTAATAATCATCTTCCTGGAGAGAGGAATGATCAAGCAGCAGCTCTTTTATTTTTTCCAGTGCGTAATGTGGCGTCACCTCTTCAATGCTGGCGATACCAAATCCGGTAAACCGGAACATATCCAGCGGAAGCAACTCCTGCAAAAGCGGCAATACATCGCGGCTGTCATTGATCTTCGACTTAAGTGTTGCCAGGTTTAACTCAGGAAGCTCCCTTGTTGTGGTAATATCGATAAATCGGGTATCGAGCTTTTGCTTATAGTACTTTGTAAGTCCTGTTTTACGGTCAACTACCGAATGAATAAAATAACGGTTCAGGAAATTAGTCATTCCATATAACCGCTCGAGGATAAAGGAATAACTGTATTCCAGTTTCTCCTTTACTAACTCATCAAATGTTCCCGGGATCTGGTCGCTGCTTACTTTATCAGCTATCATATCCTGTAAAAAGCGATAAAGTGCATTTGTTGTATACATCAGCACCGGGCGCATCGGAAGGCTGAGCCCCCAGAAATGATCTTCTTCATTTTCAACCAGCGGAGAAAGGCTGAGATAGATCAGCTGCATCAGATCTGCACATTTTTCTATCTCACCCGGCTTCACTTCATTCAGCAGATCAGGGTGTTGCTCAAATTGCTCGATCACATAAGAAAAAAACTTGCTTTTGTGGCAATCAGATTGTTCCTTCCTCTGTTTCAGATAATTAAGAAAGGGACCAAAAGAGATCACCGTTTCCGGCGCAGGAGCCGGAAACGGAATGGGCACTATATCGAGAATTTTTGCTTGCATAACTTAACGTCTTGTCTTCATGGACAACACCTGACTTCACCCCATGGCTGAATCTGCCGGACGTAGCGCTTACGAAATTTGATGACCGTTGACCGGTCTTGAACGCAGATTGTTTACGCCTGCTTCAAAGGTACCTCACAATTGCCTTATTGAAGACGCCTATTCGGCCAACAGCCACCTGCCGTCGGCCATTGAACAATAAAAGAGGGATCTCCTCAAACTAAAACCGCAATCCCATGGTGAAGTATGGATACCAGCCTTCTGATGAATTTCCCATGACAAAGCTCAGGGAAAGCATCGATGCCGGAGCAAAATAAATACCACCGCCTACACCATTGTGCCATTTACTGGAATTGTCAGGGTTTTGCCAAACGCGGCCCACATCCCAGAAACCCGTAATGCCAAACTGACCGGGAAGGATATAATTCACCAGATCGGCCAGCTTGATCCTCAATTCGAGATTATTATAGAAACTGTGCTGTCCCGCAAAACGAAACTGGCGGTAACCGAGCAGGTTTTCCTGTCCACCCAGGAATGCCGACTGATAGAAAGCCGTTTTTCCCAGTGTCACCGTGCCGCCAAATCGTTCAGCCAGGATGATGGTTGCCCGCCTGTTGAGGTTCTTATACAACGCAACCTCCGGTATCAGTTGCACAAAATCTCTTGCATACATCCCCATTCCTTTATATGCCTGCAAACGGATATTCACAAAACTACCCCACTGCGGGACCACCTTATTATTGCGCTTGTCATTTACATAAGACATCACCACACCCAGGTGCAGTTTCTTCTGATCAAGCGTAAGACTGTCATATGAACCGATCTGAGCAGTATTATTAATGAAGCGGCCATCGTTATCATCCCGGTCAAATGAATAATAATAAGCAGATGGACCTATACTGAAAGCAGACCCTTTCGCTCCTCTCCAGCGGAACGCAGGATCTAGCTGATAGGTACTGAACCTTGTTCTGTAAAAACGGATGTCTGAAGACTTACGATCGTAATCCGTTTCATTGCCTCTTCCAAAGAAGTTCATCGTATTGTTCGGCGCTTTGATAAATGCCTGCAATGTGATATCCGCGTTGCCCGCAGCACGTATCCATTCAGCATTATACTTTACACGATACGCCTTAGTGGAGAACGAATGACCAGCCATCAACTGGTGCATACTGCTGTATGGATATTTACGGAAACCCTCCTGCTTCAGCAAACGGAATCCACCTCCAAAAATAAACCCATCATCAACGTTTACTCCCAAAACCACCAATGGTATCCAGGTATTATAAAGATTAACAGGCGTAAACGCAGTGTTTAAACTATCATTCGAAATATGTTTCTTGAGAGAAGAGACGTCTCCTTTGTATACCGAGCCATTATCCCTGTCATACAAACGGATCGCCTTATTAGCTTCAACGATATTATACACCTTCTGATCCTTACCTCCTATCAAACGAACTCTGATCTTTGACGATCTGTTTTCAACGATCACGCTATCCTTTCCCGCACCAATAAACACCCTGATTTCTTTGGTAAGATCAGGCGTAAAAGTTTTGTTCATTAATTCGCTCTTCACCACACCATCTTTATCGATCTTATTTATCCGCACATTCAATCCGCCATCCGCCGCATCTTTGATCTCAACATATTCATTCTTATCGCTTGTACGGATATCAACCACCTTATGAATAAAATCATAATACTCCAGCATTGCAGCCGGCAAACGTTCGCGGCGCGATTGAAGTTTACTTAATAACAGATCATGACGCAGATCATAACTCGGCTTTGGCAAACGCAGTAAACCTGCTTCCAGTACAGAATCCGTTACCTGGCTGGCGAATTTCTCCGCCTGTTTTTTCCATTCATCACGGGTGAATTGCATTTCGGGATAAGCATTCACAAATCTTGTTTTAAACAGGACCCATTTGACATGACTCAGCTTCGCATCAAAATCACGGAGCGTTGGCAGTATAAACCCTGATGATGCCAGCCTGGGCAACAAGCCCTGCGTAAGATGTACCACCTGATCGCGATCACGAGGTACACCTGTATAGGTTTTTTCTTTCCCTTTTTCTGTATCAAACCAACGCCATTGATCTTCGTGCCTGTCCCAATCACCCAGCAAGGCATCCAGCATCCTTGCGCGAAGAAATTCTTTTGGATGAAGACTGTTATCATTATCCTTTTGAAGATTTTTTTTCATCTTCTCGGAATTATCCGACTCTCCCAGCGGCTCACGTTCCTCAAACAACACGATCATGTTGGCGAAAGTCCGCTGATAGATCCCAAGGTTCTTATCCGGAGACAGTACGCCGATCACCGGATTGGCATGCGGCACTTTCACGGCATTTGCAATAGGCGGAACGATCAAGGCAGAGAAAGGATGTTGCGCGCTTGTTACATCATCAAGCCAGTCGCGGGCAAATGTGCTGCGCAACTCCGGAGGCAATAGTCCATCCGGGACCTTTTCCACACTCCGGATCACCCATTCCTTACCGGAAGGATCAACTACACGTAGAGATTTTGACTGCATACCACCACCCAATTGCAATGGCTTCAACCCGCCATGCATTTCGGAAATGCGCAATACCGGCAGACGTGTTGGCGCAGCCCATTCCTTCCGGTAGTTTTCGCCAAACAAAAAACGATGAAAGCCTCCGGGCTTATCATACGAAGGGCGAACCTGCACCGTCATACTGTCTTCTGTGATCACCTTCCCCGCCAGTTCAACTTCCGGCGTCACTGGTGTGAACGGCATCGAATAAGTATATGCTTGTTTTACAGATTCATTCTCGTATATATAATATGTAATGCGCATGCTGTTATCCAGCAACTGATCAACTGTAACATAGCCTTGTGTAGCATCCGCAAAAAGCGAGTTGCGTCCTTTCTTTACAGCGGTATGTTTTGCTCCCGCACCGCTTACAATCTGAAGCCGATCGCTTTTGATCAATTGCAGACCATGTTCATGGCCTGCTGCGTAAACCAAATTGGGAAAGTCGCCAAACACTTTTGTAACTCTTTTTACAAGATCCCTGTATAAAGGATGTTTAAGATCTTCCGGATTTGAAAAAGTTGACCGAAGAAAAGGATACAGGGAACCGATTACCGGCAAAGGAATATACAGATTCTTATTCGCTACCGTTAACGGGAAAATATGGTCCTTTACAGTATACTTGCCGCCATGAACGCCATAACTCGCAAAAGGGTGATGAGATGCCAGGATCACCATTTTATCACGATTGCGGTACCTCAATTCTTCAAATTTAGCAATCACATCTTCCCGCGAAGTACATTCACATTCACCATCTGGATTCCTTTTATCAAAAGGATACAACCACCATTCACTGTCATAGGCGATCACGACAAGCTTGTCTGTAAGATTGATCGCTACCGGATCAGGACAACCATTTGGAGGTATCATCTTTAACAAGGAATCACCCAACTCATCAAGATATTGCCACTGAAGTTTTATTTTGGTCAGACCATTGGGACCCGATTTATCCCAGTCATGATTTCCGGGAACAAAGTAAACCGGCGCTCCTTTTGCACGCATCGGTTCGTATTGCGAACGAAGGATATCAACTGTTTCCTGCACCTTCCCACTCCCGGGGAGTTCCATTCCTTTTGGATAAATATTATCTCCGAGATAGAAAACACTTGTCTTTCCATTGATCACATGACCTGACGCATGTTGTAATGCCTTCTGCTGCTCCTTATTCATTTCACCGGCATCACCCACCAAAATGACCCGGTACTTTATGCTATCCTGCGCATGCAGCAACGTTGATGCAAACAGCGTGGTAAAAAAAAATAGTCTTCTCATGATGCAGTTGATTTTGTTGGTTCAGCTATGGCGCCAATCGTTGAAACTTCAGAATATTTCCTGTCGAAAGATCATCACCTTCGTTTGAGATATACATATTGCCTGCAGAGTCAAATGCGATGCCTTCAGGCTGGTTGAATGTATTTCCATTTAATGGATACGCAACTTTCACTTTCCAGTTTTCATCAGTGATCACCAGTAGCTTGTGTACAGCTGAAAGAATGAACCATTCACGCGTTACCGGATTTTTCGCCATCGCAGAGGGGCGAAGACCTTTTTTTACTTTCCCGGAGAAAGGCTTGATCGGATCAACATCGATATTGAACTGTCCGGCAAAAGCAAGTTCGTCTCCATCTGCACGATAGATATATCCGGTTACATTGTCGTTATCATCCACTGCACAATTCTTACATAAGAGGTAAAGCCTTCCTGAGATCTCATCGCCATACATCCCTTCATATTCGCCTTCCGGCAATAATTTCGGATATTCTCTTACACTATCAATCTCATCATAAATGGCGTCAGTAAAAGGGAAAGAGAAAAGCGTACCGTTACTTTTTAAGATGATCACTTTATCTCTTACGATCGAAACATCTTCGTAATCCCCGCTCTTTCCGAATTTACCGTGTTTTTGTTTTTTATTCCCCCAGGAGAGACGGAATAACTTTCCCTCTTCATCCTGTATCGCATAGATCGTATCACTGATCCCTTTGTTGAAAGCAATACCGGAAATCTCCAGCAGGCTTTCAGGCATCGCAAAACGTTCCGGTTTATTCAGATTATATTCCTTCGGAGTTTTTCCATCAGAATCATCCGATGAACAACTGTTTATTAATAAGCTTAATGCACCGATCACAAATGCACTGGTTAAACGACGTATCATGCTTCCAATTTTTCTGGTGAAACAGTTATTGTTTGAGCAGAAAGCAAGTGATAGATCGCTTCCTGGGATCGCAGGGCTGATTGATCATCCGCTACGGGTTTATTACTTTGCGTTGCATCGATCCAAACAGCCTGTACGTTATCCTGCCACTGTAAAGAGACCATCTGCTGAAGCTGCTCTTTCAACGCTGCATTATACACGGGGAAACACACTTCAATTCGCCGGTAGATATTCCGGTTCATCCAATCTGCTGATCCGAGAAATACTTCCTGTTGACCATCATTGTGAAAAATAAATACACGGCCATGTTCAAGATAACGGTCAACAATACGCTTTACTGAAATGTTACTGCTTTGTCCGTCTACGCCAGGAACCAATCTGCAAATACCCCTTATGATCAGACGGATCTCCACGCCTGCATTAGAAGCTTCATACAGTTTGCGGATCATTACCTCTTCTTCAAGATTATTCATCTTTATAATGATACCCGAAGCTCTTCCTTCCTTTGCATGTTTGATCTCGCGATCAATCAATCCAAGAAAATCTGATTGCAGGTTGAACTGTGCCACCAGTAAATGTTTGAATGGAATATGATCCGCAGGCTCAGGTTTTTTGCGTTTCGCAAGAAAGCCAAACAACAGCTGCATCTCTTCCAGCATTGGCTGAAATGCCGTAAGCAAAATATGATCTGTGTAAAAACGCGCGGTAGATTCGTTCAGGTTACCCGTTGCCAGCAAACCAACATACGGATGTGTTGGATGAGTCCTTTTTACCAATGCAATCTTCGCATGTACCTTGAGCGCATTGATACTGTAAACGATCTTTACACCCGCAGCCTTCATCTGTTTTGCCCAGCGGATATTGTTTGCTTCATCAAAGCGGGCTTTAAGTTCCACCAATACCATTACCGTCTTTCCATTTTTGGCGGCGCTGATCAATGCCTGTGCAATACGCGAATCACTCGCCACACGGTATAAAGTTGTATATACTTCCTTAACAGAAGGATCGATAGCCGCTTCATTAAAAAAACGAAGCACGGTACTGTACGATTGATACGGGGCATGGATCATCAGGTCGCCCTCTGCCATCTGCTCCAGCAAACGTGTGGATACAGCAAACTGCTTCACTGATGTTGCAGGCCATGGTGGATAGCTGATCGCTGCACCAGACACTGGCAACGCCGCAAGATCACGCAGGTTATGATGACGGCCCCCTTCCACTACGGAAGCCTTGCGCAAATTAAACCGGTCAACAATATGCTGCAGATGACGGAGAGGAATGCCCGGTTCATATAAAAAACGGGTGGCAAATCCTTTATCTCGTTTGGCGAGTTGCTTCTCGATCTTCTCCGCAATGTCTTCTTCATACTCATCTTCCAGATCCAGCTCTGCATCACGGGTGATCTTGAGATTCCACGAGCCTTTTATTGTTTTACCCGGAAAAAGGCAGGTTAAGTTATGTTTGATCACATCTTCCAAAAAAATGATATACTGATCAACCTTCCAGAATCTTGATACCTGGCTATAAGGTATATTGATCATATACAATTCCTCCTCCTCTTTGTCCGCCTGCATGGCTACAGCCAGGTAAAGTTGATTGTTCTCCGGAAAGAAATCTTCTTTGGCGGAAAGAAGAAATGGCTGAAGAAATCCCGCAACCTGTGTATAAAAATATTCTGTTGCGGCAGGATGAAGTTTTGCGGGAATAGATTCGTTGTACAGCAAATGATATCCGCTCTGCTGGAGTGCAGGCAATATTTCTTTCTGTAAAAGGTAGCCAAAATATTCCTGTTGCCTGTTGATCGTATTGGTGGCTTCAGCAATCAACGAATCGCTAAGGTCGCCTTTGTTGATCCGTTGTAATGCCATCATTGCCGGCACACGGACACGATAAAATTCATCAAGATTGGATGAGTATATAGACAGGAACCTGATCCGTTCCATTAATGGCACAGTTTCTTTTGCCGCTTCTGCGAGCACTCTGCCGTTGAAAGAAAGCCAGCTAAGGTCTCTATCGAATAAAACCGAATTCAAAACGTACAATTAAAAATTAAAAAACCTCAGAGTCTGTTATATTAACCTTACTGATCAAAAGAATATCGCAGCGATCATGAATGCAAGCACCGAGATCACGATACCAAACATGAATACGTTATAACCAGCCCGTAATAACCTGTATTTTCTACCCAGCACAACTCCTTGCGAATATACGTCGCGGGTAAGGCTACCGTAAAGGAATTCACGGTCATTCATCATTTCCTGCATTCCTTTATTGTACTCATCGTAACTCATGCGGTAAAAGTTACCAAAGAACAGAAGATTTACTTTTTTATCATCAATCTCTTTTTGCGTGAATATCCCCGGAGGGATCGCGGGCCGTGTTGCAAGTATCGAACACACCATGGTTACCACGCATACGATAAGCAGCAATATTGTTGGGATGATCAGGTTTTGATTATCTTCCAGTTTGCGGAGAAGCACACTTAATAAAACTGACAGTATGATCGACGTGGTTGTGATCATGATATTGGCTTTATTATCTGCCATATCACTGAGCCGTTGATGATTTTGTGAGCTGATGCGGAACATTGTTTCGATACCTCGCTCTGGTCTTTCCACTTTTGCCTTTTTGGGTTCGCCCTGCGGTTTGGGAATGTTAACGGCTTTGGGAACAGCTTGGGCTGTGGTCGGGGAAGTGGGCGATTCTTCGATCTCTCCCGATTCTTTATCTTTTAACCGTTGCAGGTTCTGCTTTTTCTTTTCTGTCAGCAGTGATTGACCATAGTCCGTTTGGAAGTGATGTGACTCGAACAGGCGGATAGTGCTTTGTCTCCATTCGTGTTTGGAGATCTTGCGATTCATTCTCCATTCCGCTTCTTTACGCATCTTTTTATTCTGTTCAGGAAATTCTCCGGTTCCCAGATGAAAAAGATCGGCGTCACAAACGATCTGCTCCAGCAGGTTTTTGGGTGACTGTGGCAGGCAGGTCGCCATAATACAATTAGACACGGCATGGATGATCGCTTCATCCACGCCTTTTCCCTGCAGAAAAGCAGCCGCAATCTCGGTACCTCTCAGTTCATGGTCTGCGGCTCCATTCACATAATAACCGGTATCATGGAACCAGGCTGCGGTTGTCACAATAAAAAAATCTTTATCATCAAGCTGATAATGCCTGGCGAGCAGCCCCGCGTTAGTCACTACTCTTTCAGTATGTGAAAGATTGTGATAGGCAAAGCCATCATTTTCGTGCAATTGAAAAAAGTGGGTCACTTCCTGTTTAACCTCGTCGAGCAATTGGGCATAATTCATATATCGCTTTTTTCTACTTGAGTGCATAGAAACAAGGTTACGTACAAAACTAACCGGCCGGGCCTGCTGATACAATGGACAAACAGCTGGATTAGTTGTACATTTTACCGGCTTTCTGCGCGTTTGTGTGGGTTTTGCTACTGTAATCTTGAAGTATAGACTAAAAGTACGCCGAATGGGACTATCAAACAAGGAGTTAGGGGAATTCGTCTCTGACCTCCTTCGCTAACGCGCCGGCGGTTGTCCGTTGTCCGTTGACCGTTGACCGGTGCTTGAGCGAAGGAGGCTATTTTTTATAAGACTTGCGTATAAGGATGCGGCGGAAGTGTCGATACGCCGCGTCCGTCGCATTAGGATCAAGATCAAAAGTTGGGGAAGAGACTGAGTGGCCGGGCTTTCATCATTTTCCATG
>VFQP010001155.1_pt1 | contig 37957 bp, 30 predicted proteins | sample 3512351 | NCBI WGS metagenome assembly VFQP01 (sample SAMN10412372, study PRJNA504923) | tailings metagenome | isolation source: Relicate 1 Philex TSF1 revegetated site | place: Philippines: Tuba, Benguet | collected 2017-08-29
CCATGGTGCGTCTTCCAAATGCGATGCTAATTCTAAGGTCCAATACATATCTTAAATAATTATTAATTCTTTCGATGTTCTATTTGCGCAAAGCATGTGAAAAAAAATGAGCTATGCAAATATTTTTTTCAACTATTCTTACGAGGTATCCAAATATGCTCTTTTGCGTTAGTATCTTGTGCTAATTTTCGACCTAAAATGAACAAATAATCGCTAAGTCTGTTCAAATAAACTGTAACTTTATTGTCAACAAAACTATCCTCAGTTAAGGCTACGGTTAATCTTTCTGCTCTTCTACAAACGCATCTGGCTATGTGGCAATAGGATACTAGGGTATTGCCACCGGGTAAAACAAAATGCTTCAATTCGGGCAAAGCCTCATTCATTTTATCTATTTCAGTTTCTAAGAGTGTGATATCACTTTCCAACAAATCTGGTATAGTCATCCTAGACTTATCCGGATCTGCGGCCAAAGAAGCGCCAATAGTAAATAATCTATCCTGAATTTCTTTTAAGATGCTTTGATGGTGTGGTTCAATATCCTGACAAGCTATCAGACCAATGTAAGAATTCAGCTCATCTACTGTTCCATAACTCTCTATACGAATATGATGTTTTGATACTCGGGTACCCCCTATTAACGAAGTAAGACCTTTGTCTCCTGTTTTGGTGTAAATTTTCATACTTGGAAGTTATAAGTGTTAAGTAATAAGTTCTACGTTTCGATAGTAAAACTAGGAAATTCCAGCACGTAAAGCTTACAACCTATCGCCTAAAACCTAATTTATGTTCTCAAAGTCGTTACCGCTCTCTTGTATGGCTTTTAAGCGTGGCGAAACAGATTTAACGTCATCATTAACATAATCCTTTTCTATCAAACCATCACGCATACGTACAATTCTGTGTGCATGTTGGGCAATATCCTCTTCGTGGGTTACCAAGATAATAGTGTTGCCTTTGCTGTGTATTTCTTCCAACAGCCCCATAATTTCGATAGAAGTTTTTGTATCTAAGTTTCCAGTAGGCTCATCGGCCAATATGATAGAAGGGTTATTGATTAATGCTCTTGCTACAGCTACACGTTGTCGCTGTCCACCAGATAATTCGTTTGGTTTGTGCGTTACCCTGTTTCCTAAGCCTACGTTTTCTAACGCTTTTTGGGCTCTAGCGTCACGTTCTTTTTTTCCGGCTCCAGCATAAATTAAAGGCAATGCTACATTGTCTAACGAAGTTGATCTTGGTAAAAGGTTAAAGGTTTGAAAAACGAATCCTATTTCCTTGTTACGTACTTCGGCTAATTCATTATCAGACATGTGGCTTACATTAGTGCCGTTTAAAATATAATCTCCCTTAGTGGGGGTATCTAAACAGCCCAATATATTCATTAAAGTAGATTTGCCAGAACCAGAAGGCCCCATTAACGCCACAAATTCTCCCTGGCTAATGGTTAAACTTACAGATTTAAGTGCATGAATAATCTCGGTGCCAATTACGTACCTACGGCCAATATCTTTAATGGTAATGAGTTCTTTCTGCATTGCTATTTTTTGTTTTTAGACGATAGCTTTCATTGCAATGTTACAAAGCATTTGAAAATTATTGGTTAACCGATTAAATGTGACATATTAACTGATTACTATTTCTCAATAATTTTTGGCACCAAGAAGAAGTTTTCATTATGTACTGCCGAGTTTTTTAAACCATCAACCGTACTAATTTCATTTTTGGCCACATCTTCTCGACAAACGTTGGCTTCTTCATTCATGTACACCAAAGGCTTTACACCATCGGTATCTAATTTGTTCAGTTTTTCCATAAAAGTAAGGATCTTATTCATTTCCTCAGTCAGGTGATCAACTTCGTTATCCTTAATTTCAATTCTAGCTAAATCAGCTACTTTATATACGGTGTTTTTATCTATTGTCATTTGCTTTTTTTTTACCACAAAGACACTAAGACCACAAAGAAAAAATTCAGCTAATTTTCATTCTTTGTGTCTTTGTGGTTTATTTCTTTTACAACTTGTTATAAATCTTCTTGTAAACATCTTCTTTCAGTACTTCGTCGTTTTCTACCGCTAAGATACTTGTTAAAATTGGTTCATGCACATAAACGTCAACAATACCTGGTCTAGTGCCATATTTTATTCCATCGTCCCACATCATTTTCCAAACATTAGTGATGCTTACGGGTACAATAGGAATATTTTTTTCGATGGCCAATCTAAATGGACCACTTTTAAAAGCCTGTAAAACCGGCGGGTAAGCATCATCTATTTTTCCTTCCGGGAAAATGATCAAGCTCATGCCTTTTTCCAAGTTATCAGCAGCCTTTTTAAACGCCCTAAAAGAAGATATTTTGCTAGACCTCGATACCGCAATGTCAATGGTTTTAAAAAAAATGCCCAAAACAGGATTTTTCATCAACTCTTCCTTACCCATAAAATGATATCTGCCCCTTGCCAATGCACACATGATGATGATATCTAAATTTGAGGTATGGTTAGCGCAAAAAATATAAGTTTGGTTAGGATCAAGCTTTTTTTCGAACTTAAACCTCAGAAAAATACCAGAAAGTAGTGATGAAATCCAAGCATGTGCTGTACGAAATCTATTAAGTACGTTATAATATCTAGGGTGTCTGGTAAACCAATAATATAAGGGAAAGAAAAGTATGAAAAAGAAAAGAATACAAAACAAACTATAAATTAAGTGTATCCGTCGGAGCAGTTTAATCATCTATCAAAAATACAATTTTCGTTTAAAACAAGCTTTTTAAATAAGTAAAATTCACTTGAAACCTATCTTACCAACCATACCTATCTCGCATTAAAAAACGTTTTAACGAATAAAATAATTGCTACAGTTGTTTTAAAAACGTAAATCTTGAACTTAGTTTAAATTAGGATCAACTGGAAAATTACTTACATGGGCGTACTTCGGACCCAAATTAATTATTACTTCCTTCCATAACTCTTCTTCGATATTAGAAAATATAGTATCCTGATGATATTGGTCTGAAACTATCCAAGTATTGGTCACAAGCTCGTCTTCTAATTGGTTAAAACCCCAACCGGAGTATCCTAAAAAGAATTTCACTTCATCTTCTTGTATATTATTGCTATTGATGAGCAATTTCAGTGTTTCAAAATCTCCTCCCCAGTAAATGCCCTCGGCAATTTCTTCTCCGCTATTTAATTTATCATAGCAGCGATGCACAAAATGGATGGTCTCTATTTCTATGGGTCCGCCAATAAAAACAGGAAAATCTGCCATCCACAAATCTGGAATAAGATCTTTTACCACCAAATTACTTGGCTGATTTAAAATGAAACCCATAGCACTTTCATGGCTATATTCGGCAAGTAGCACCACAGAACGTTTAAAATTCGGATCGGCCAAAAATGGCTCCGAGATGAGTAACTTACCGGTAGATGGATTTAATAAGCTTAACATAAAAGTAAATTAACAAAATATTATTCAAATAAGCCAAAAATGATTGTGCTCATCTTATCAAATAAAAATGAAGCGATATAGCAAATTGTATGGCAACAACGCTATTTTTGTTTCATGAAGCTTACTAAAGAAATGTTACAAAACTTGCGCCAAGACTACAAAGCTGCCGAGTTAAATGAAAGTGATATTGTTAAAAATCCAATCGTCCAGTTCGAAAAATGGTTTTCTGATGCCATAAACGCCGAAATATTTGAGCCTAATGTAATGACACTCGCAACCGCAGATAAAACTGGACGACCAAACGCTAGGATTGTATTGTTAAAAGGTTTTGATGAAAATGGCTTCAGTTTTTACACTAATTACCTTAGTCAAAAAGGTAAAGAAATTAAAAAAAATCCTTTGGCTTGCTTGGTGTTTTTTTGGGCAGAACTCGAGCGTCAGGTAAGAATTGAAGGTAAAATAGAAAAACTAGATAAAGAAACTTCCGAAGCATACTTTAACTCTCGCCCAGTGGGCAGTCAAATTGGTGCCATTGCCTCGCCACAAAGCCAAGTAATTGCAAGCCGCGAAACTTTAGAAACCAAAGTAGAAGATTTAACTAAACAGTATGAAGGTAAAACGATACCTAAGCCTGCACATTGGGGCGGTTACATTGTTAAACCTACTGTAATTGAATTTTGGCAAGGCAGACCTAGTAGGTTGCACGATAGGATAAAATACACCTATGTAAATGGAAGCTGGAAGATTGAACGTTTAGCGCCTTAATAAGTTGAAAGAAGCTATTAACACATCCATTAATGAGATGATTTGATAATTAGCTAATGAGATGATGAGTTGCTAACCGCTCAGTTAAAACTAATACCTAAAACCTAATTCCTATTAGAACCAATGAACCAAACAACCAAGCATCCTAAACAGCTCTACCTCTTATTTTTTACCGAAATGTGGGAACGGTTTTCATTTTACGGAATGAAAGCCTTGTTATTAGCCTACATGGTTACGCAATTGAAATTTGACGAACCAAAAGGTTATGCCATTTTAGGAGCTTACTCTGCTTTGGTGTATACCATGCCTATGTTTGGCGGCATGTTGGCCGATAAATTTTTAGGCTATCGTAGAGCCATTATTTTTGGTGGCATAATGATGGCTATTGGCCATATTGTATTAGCCATACCGCAAGATTGGAGTTTCTTTTATGGCATGGCATTCATTATTTGTGGTAATGGTTTCTTTAAGCCTAACGTATCTAGTTTGGTGGGCACACTTTATGATAATAACGATCCTAAAAAAGACAGTGCATTTTCGCTTTTTTATATGGGCATTAACATTGGAGCAGCGTTAGGTGGCTTGCTTTGTGGTTATGTAGGCCAGCAAATTAATTGGCACTATGGCTTTGGCTTGGCGGGTATTTTCATGGTATTGGGTTTGGTGGTTTTCATTATCGGCAAGTCTTCTTTAAAAGAAAAAGGATTGCCATTAACCAACGATTTATTTAAGAAAATAGGCGGTTTTATTACTATAGAATATGTTATATACTTGCTTACATTGGTAACGCTACCGTTGATTGTAACCTTATTTAATTACTACGAAGCTTTAGATAGTATCATGCTGGGGCTTGCTGTAATTTCGGTTGTTTACATACTTTATTTATCATCGAAACTAAAAAAGGAAGCCAAATTCAAATTACTTTCTGCATTAACTTTGGTAGTAGTTTCTACATTTTTTTGGGCGTTTTATGAACAAAATGCAGGTTCGCTAAACCTTTTTGCCATGAGAAATGTAGATATGCACGTTTTTGGCATTGCGCTGCCTGCCCTATCGGTAAACAATTTTTTACCACCAGCTTGGGTAATTATACTGAGTTTGGCATTTGCAGCATTATGGCCTTGGCTAAATAAACGTGGTTTAGAGCCTTCTACTCCTGCTAAGTTTGCTATGTCATTTATCTTTGTCGCAGCGGGCTTTTTTACTTTTTACTTGGCCTGCCAAGCTAGTTTAAGCCATGGTCTTATCCCGTTGGTAGCATTTGCTGGCGGCTATTTCTTCATCATTTGCGGTGAGATGTGTATTTCGCCAGTAGGCTTATCTATGATTACCAAACTATCGCCTATAAACATTGTGGGCTTAATGATGGGAATTTTCTTCTTCTTTACTGCTATTGGTGAATTTTTAGCTGGCAAAATTGGCGCATTAATGAGTATACCTAAAGATGTAGTAGAAGCCAATAACCCCGTTTTGTCTCTACCCTATTATGCCAATGTATTGCTTCAAATTTCTATCTATTCGGCTGGTATTGGAGTGTTTATTTTCTTTCTAGTTCCGGTATTAAAAAAATGGATGGGCAATATTAGGTAGTTTAACACATTTTAACGAAACAGCAAAGCATAAACATCAGTTAAAATTCCTTACTTTCGCAAAGCAAATTGCATCTAAAATCTAAAATTACTTTGTCAGACAGTTTAGTCATTATACCTACCTATAACGAGAAAGAGAATATCGAAAAGATCATTCGCAAGGTATTCTCGTTACCTTATCACTTCGAGATTTTAATTATCGACGACGGATCTCCAGATGGTACGGCACAAATTGTAAAAACGCTGCAAGATGAATTTCCGATGCTACATATCGAAGAGCGCAAAGGTAAATTGGGTTTAGGTACAGCTTACATACATGGTTTTAAGTGGGCTTTAGCGAGAGAATATGAATATATTTTTGAGATGGATGCCGATTTTTCTCACAATCCAGACGATTTAATTAAGCTGAGAGATGCTTGTGTAAATGGCGCTGACGTAGCCATTGGCTCTAGGTATGTAAAAGGTGTAAATGTAGTCAACTGGCCAATGGGCCGTGTTTTGATGTCGTACTTTGCCTCAATGTACGTTCGTATCATTACGGGTATCAACATACAAGATGCTACTGCTGGTTTTAAATGCTATACTCGAAAAGTGCTTGAAACTATCCCTATGGAAAAAATCAAGTTTGTGGGTTATGCCTTTCAGATTGAAATGAAGTTTACCGCAATTAAATATGGCTTTAATGTAGTAGAAGTTCCAATTATTTTTACAGATAGAACGGAAGGAACGTCAAAAATGAGCACCCGTATTTTTAGGGAAGCTTTCTTAGGGGTAATACAAATGAAAGTGACTAGCTGGTTTAGAAACTACAAGAAATAGCTTTTCTAGTTGTTTTTTTAGTTATTTAGATTAAGCCAACTGCTGTCCAAAAATCTTGCTCAAACTATCGTATAATGCTGGGTGCTTATCTTTCATCCGTTCTGGGTTTTCAAAGAAATATTCTGACGTAACGGCAAAAAACTCTGCTTCATTGGTAATAGCATACGGATTAATATCCGATTGATTATCTTCTATTTTCCTAATTTCTTGATGCATCATCTTTACCCATGGAATAGTGTAATCGTGTTGTATAAAATACTGAGGCACACCATCTGTAGCACCATCAGACTTATCAATTAAATGAACAAACTCGTGAATACCTGTATTTTCATTACCAGCGCTTTTAGAAAAACCATGCCGCAAAGCAGATTGAGATAAAATCATCTGGCCGTTCATGTAGCCATCGCCAACCATGCCTAAAATATTTCTATCGCCCTCGGCAAACTGAAAATCTTTGTTAAATGTATCTGGGTAAAGTAATACCGTTCCTAAGTTTCTATATTCCCATTCGTTAAAACCCAATATAGGAATAACGGCGCTTGCCCCTACCAAAATTCTGTCTAATGCGCTAACTTCGGTACCAATACCTTCAATCTTTACGCTGCCTAAAAAGCGAGTTAATTTCTCCTCAAAAATATTTTTCTTTTCCTTGTCCAGTTCAGCATAAAATGCAACGTTATTTTCCAAAAGCTTTTTATCATCTACAGACAATACAGCAACTATCACTTTCTTTTTGCGAAAAATGAAGTAAAGTGACACAGCAAAAAAAATAAACAGAATAAAGTATGGATAATAGTTCATAGGTATAGTATTAGTTAATGTGAGTTATGGGTGTTTGTATCTGTTTATCAGAAGCTTATGTTTTTAGTTGTATTAGGAATAGTCGTCATTTCGAGCGTAGTCGAGAAATCTTTGGATAATTTATTAGAAATTACCCGTCTAAAGATTTAGCTTTGCTTTCTTTCAGTTCTCCACTCGCTTCGCTGCGGTCGAAATGACGAATCAAGATCCATAACTCACGTTAGCTAGTAATTAGTTAATAAAAAAACGAGGAATCTATTTCATAACAGATTCCTCGTTCCTCGGAATGACAAGAAATTAAAAATTCTTAACAATTTGCTCGTCTAAAGGTTTTACCGCAGAACGATAACGATGTACCAGTTGGCCTTTTTCATTGATCAAGAATTTTTCGAAATTCCACTTGATATCGCCAGTAAAATCTGGGTTGGCTTGCGAGGTCAAATATTGAAACAATGGAGAAATATCCTTTCCTTTCACATCACTTTTTTCGGCAATTAAAAAGGTAGTCGCAAATTTACTTGAGCAAAATTCTTTAATTTCTGCATTGGTTCCAAGCTCCTGTCCACCAAAGTTTGCAGACGGAAAGCCAATTAACACCACGTTTTTACCGTATTGTTTATGCAATTTTTCTAGATCTTCGTACTGCTTAGTGTAGCCACATTTAGAAGCAGTATTTACAATTAAAATCTTTTTACCCTTAAACTTAGCAAGCTTTACTTCCTTGCCATCTAACGTTTTAAAAGAAAAACCATAAATGTCTTTTGGTGGGTTTGGTGCTATAAACAAGCCAAAAAATATCAATAATGTATTAATCATAATTTTTAAAATTTAATTTATTAAACGAATATAGAGAGAAAATGGTTCACCTACATCATTAATATTTTCTCCCGATAGGTAAAGTAAGAAATATCAAAGGTGTTTTTATATATTTGATTCGATGAAATCAACTCGAATATTATACCATTTTAGTTTTCTGCTTGTTGTATCGTTTAGTTTGTTTTCGTGCAATAAATCAAACAACGAGCCTAAACCAGAGATGAAATATAACTATTTCCCGCTAAATGTTGGCGCCGAAGTAATATATAATGTAGACTCTACCGTGTACAACAACTTCAATAACTCTACCACCAATTACATTTTCCAACTAAAAGATATTACTACCAATAAGTTTATAGATGCCCAAGGTAACGAAGCGTTTAGAATAGAGCGATTTAAGAAAACCGATACCGATGACTGGTTTTTTCAAAAAGTTATCGTTAGAAAAATCATCAGTAACCGTGCCGAAGAAGTACTAGACAATAAAAGGTATGTGAGATTGGTATTTCCGCCTACGCTACAATCTACTTGGAACGGCAATCTTTATAATGATTTAGGTGCTTGGCCACATGAGGTAAAAGATTTAGATGTTCCCCTAACTATTGCAGCCAACAATTTAGATTCTACCATTGCCATTCAGCAATACAATGAAGTTAATTTAATTAGAGAAGATATTTACGATGAAACTTATGCCAAAAATATTGGTCTGGTAGTTAAAGAAGTAAAAGCCGTTGATAAAAATATAAATACCGGTGTAATCACTAGAGGCTTTAAATATAAAATGGAATTGGCAAGCTGGAAGTAGCGGGCGAAAGATTTTTCGCTTTTGCTTCAACATTTTTCAATTAGTAGATGTATAATTAACCGAGTTTACGGATAATCCACATCATAACAATCGAACAATAGACATAAATTAACCAATTACATGGTTAACCGATTAACACTACAATTATTTTTCTTTAAAAAAAACGCCATCAATTTTGATATTCGGGGATATTATAGTTTTATTTGCACAAAATCCCTAATTAATGGCAAAAAATTTATTGATAGTAGAGTCTCCCGCAAAAGCGAAAACCATAGAAGGATATCTTGGAAAAGATTTTTTAGTGAAATCTAGCTATGGCCATATTCGTGATTTGGTTAAGGGCGACATGGGAATTGATGTGGACAATGATTTTTCGCAAACTTATGAAGTGCCAGCCGATAAAAAACAGGTGGTAGCCGAATTAAAAAAACTAGCCAAGGGAGCCGAAACGGTATGGTTAGCATCCGATGAGGACCGCGAAGGAGAGGCCATTTCTTGGCACCTATTTGAAACCTTGGGATTAAAGAAAGAGAATACCAAACGTATTGTATTTCACGAAATTACCAAGCCTGCCATTCTAAAAGCCATTGAAACGCCTAGAGGTATAGACTATAATTTGGTTTACGCACAACAAGCTCGTAGGGTTTTAGATCGTTTGGTGGGTTTTGAACTTTCTCCTGTGCTTTGGAAAAAAGTAAAGCCTTCTTTATCTGCTGGTCGTGTGCAATCTGTTGCTGTACGGTTAATTGTAGATAGAGAACGTGAAGTAAATAAATTTAACAGTACTGCTGCATTTAAAATTACGGCACAATTTACCACCGGAAAAGGCAGAGAAATTGTTAAAGCAGAGTTACCTCAGCGTTTTGAAAAAGCTGAAGAAGCAGAGAATTTTCTTCAAGATTGTATAAATGCCAACTTTAAGGTAAATAATTTAGAGGTTAAGCCTGCAAAGAGAAATCCGGCGGCACCATTTACCACTTCTACGCTACAACAAGAAGCTTCCAGAAAACTGGGGTATTCAGTAGCCAGAACCATGCAAATTGCACAGCGGCTGTACGAAAATGGTAAAATCACTTATATGCGTACCGATTCGGTAAACTTATCAGAAACTGCCGTTGCTGCTGCCGCTGCCGAAATTAAATCGGCCTACGGTAACCAATACCACCAACCAAGAGTTTACAAAACCAAATCTGCGGGTGCACAAGAAGCTCACGAAGCCATACGCCCTACTTATTTTGATAGACATACCACCGATGGCGATAACGCCGAAAAAAGACTATATGAGCTGATTTGGAAACGAGCCATTGCCTCTCAAATGAGCGAAGCCGTTTTTGAAAAAACATCAGTTGATATAGGGGTAAGTAGTAGAAAGGAAGTTTTTAGTGCAGCAGGCGAAGTATTAAAATTTGATGGTTTTCTAAAGGTTTATCTAGAATCTACGGACGATGAAGATGATGAGAACGAAAATAACTTATTGCCGCCTTTGTCTGTAGGACAAGTACTTTCTTTAAAAGAAATGTTGGCAACTGAGCGTTTCTCTAGGCCGCCTGCACGTTATACTGAAGCCAGTTTGGTGAAAAAATTAGAAGAATTAGGTATTGGCCGACCTTCTACTTACGCACCAACTATTTCTACCATACAAAATAGAGGTTATGTCGTTAAAGAAGACAAGGACGGTAAAAAGAGAGATTTTCTCGCTTTTTCGTTAACTGATGGCAAAATCAGTAAGCAGCAAAAATCAGAAATTACTGGAGCCGAAAAAGCTAAGCTCTTCCCTACCGATATTGGCGAAGTGGTTAACGATTTCTTGGTAGAGCACTTTAAAGGTATCGTAGATTTTAACTTTACTGCTAAGGTAGAAAAACAGTTTGATGAGATTGCCCAAGGTTTACAAGAATGGACAGATATGCTTCATTCGTTTTACAAACCATTCCATAACGAGGTAGAAACTACTATAGAAACTGCAGACAGAGCTACTGGAGAGCGTTTGCTAGGTACAGATCCTACAACAGGTAAAAATGTGTATACCAAAGTTGGGCGTTTTGGTCCGCTGGTACAAATTGGCGAGCTAAGTGATAATGAGGAAGAGAAACCTCGTTACGCAAGTTTAACCAAGGCACAGTCCGTTGGTACTATTACACTAGAAGACGCTTTAGATTTATTCAAACTTCCGTTTCAATTGGAAGATTATGAAGGTAAAGAAGTTGCCGTGGGTATTGGTCGTTTTGGCCCTTATGTAAAATGGGGAGATACTTTTATTTCTATTCCTAAAAACGAAGATCCGCTAAGTGTAGATCAAGCTAGAGCTATCGAAATTATCGATGAAAAAATAACTGCTGATGCACCTGTTGCTTCTTACGAAGGTTTGCCAGTAACGAAAGGCACAGGGCGTTTTGGTCCTTTCATTAAATGGAATAATTTATTCATCAATGTTCCTAAAGCTTACAATTTTGATGCGCTTTCTGCAAATGATATTAAAGAACTGATTGAGAAAAAGATTGAGAAAGAGAACAATCGTTACATACAGCAGTGGGAAAGTGAAAAAATTGCTATCGAGAACGGCCGCTGGGGACCATTTATCCGTTTCGGAAAGGAAATGCTTAAGTTAAAAAACAACCCCAAAACCAAAGGGAAATATACCGCAGAAGAGCTAGCTGAAATCTCGTTAGAGGAAGTTAAGAAACTGATTGTAGAACAATCGCCAAAGGCGTTTGATGTAAAGAAAAAAGCTCCAGCTAAAAAGAAAGCAGTAGCGAAGAAGAAATAGCATAATCATTCATCAAAGCGTCATTCCCGCGTAGGCGGGAATCTTAATAAATTATTAACTTTATAAAGGTTTTAACCTTTTATCGCATTACGATTCCGTATTTAATACGGAATGACGAAACGTATAGAAATGAAGAAAGACTTACCCGAAAATATTGTAGAAGACGTTGCCATTGCTATTGTTTTAATGAGCGAAACCCCAGAAGTAAAAAACTGGACGGTATACCTTGTCAATTTCAAGAACGAACCTATCACCAACGTTTTGATTACCTCTAAAGGTTACGGCGAAAAAGACGGTAAACAAGTAAAAACGTCATTGCTAAGGCATTTTATAGGCGATGTTGCGGCTCAAAGCTCGGCCGGCGTAGAAGCCATTGACCCAGCTGTTTTTGGCCTAACTAATGAATATTGGCTTAGTTATTATATAGGTAGCACCATTTATGATAAGAAATTCATTTTTTTGCCAGAAAGCATTGTTGATGAAAACCTGATGAGAATTCCGGTGCTGAATAAGCCTGGAGTGATGATCAAATAGTCGATTGGTTCACTTGCTCGATGCTTTAGTTTAAATCAACGAGAATAATTGAAAAAACAAATCCGTAACTGAACTTTAAACAAATAATCTCTATCCCCAACAAATCTATTCTTTTTTCGTTATCTTCATATCTAAAGTCTATTTAGCGTATGAACCAACAAAACTCACCAGTTATCGCTCCCAAACGACCTACTTTAAAAGTAATCGTTATTGTTGTTCTTGTTTTATCTGCCATTGTTGCCGGTTACTTTTTACTGAAAAAAGATAAGAAACAAGATCATTCCCAATTTGCCAAATATATTGATGCCTACACTTCGGGTATTGTATCTAAGAAAAGTTTCATTAGGGTACATTTGGCCAACTCGGTAAGCAATACCACCGATTTAGGAGAAACCGACAAAAAACTGTTCGACTTCTCTCCTTCTATTAAAGGAAAAACCTATTGGATTGATGCACAAACTTTGGAGTTTCGCCCAGATGAGAACTTAGAGCCCGATCAGAAGTATGAAGCAACCCTAAATTTGTCTAAAATATTTCCTGTCGAAGAAAAACTGGAGGAATTTGAATTTGACTTTAAGGTAATTAAGCCCGGATTGGCTTTCACCGAAAATGGTTTAGTTTCTCAAAATAATACGTCTTTAAACTTAATGAAGTTAACAGGAGAAATAACCACTTCTGATGTAGAAGACACAGAAAAAATTGAGAAAACCTTAACGCTAAACTCTCCCAAAAAATTAAGTATTAAGTGGAACCATAACCCGCAAAAGCAAACTTCTACCTTTACCATAGATAGTATCCAAAAAACCAATGCCAGTTTAACCCTTAACTGGGATGGCGAGGGGATTGAAGCCGATGATGATAATGGCGAGGTAACACTTGAAATTCCTGCTAAAAATGTATTCAAAGTATTAGCCATTAAGGCGATACAAAAAGAAGAAGATTATGTTTTAATCCAATGTTCTGAGCCGGTAAGCGTAACGCAAGATTTGGCAGGGCTAATCAATATTGGCAACATAAGTGATTTGCGCTTTACCATAGATGGCAGCCAAATTAAGGTTTATGCACCAGATGCTTTAGAAGGCAATTACAACGTGGTAATCAACAGTTCGGTAACCAACATCAATGGTAAAAACTTAGAAGCTGCTAAAAGTGCAAACCTTATTTTTGAGAACAAAAAACCTGCGGTAACCATTGCCGGTGCAGGTACCATCCTCCCCAATTCGGGCAAGTTAGTATTACCTTTCGAAGCTGTAAATCTAAAAGCTGTAGATGTTACCATTATCAAAATTTTCCAAGATAACATTCCTCAGTTTTTTCAGGTAAACAACTACAAAGAAGGTAACGAATTACGTCGTGTAGCCAAACCTATTTTACAAAAAACCATCCATTTAAGCGAAGATAAATCTTTAGATCTTCGTAGAAAAAACCGGTTCACACTCGATTTAGACAAGCTGATTAAAACCGAACCTGGCGCCATGTACCGCGTTAGTATCATGTTTAAGCGATCTTACGTCTTATACAATTGTGCACAAAACAGTGCTAATGAAAATACCGAAAGCGATGAAGAAAGTGAGTACGGTGGCTACGATTATGGAGAGAAGATAGACGAGGATGACGATTTTTGGAACAACTACCAGAACTACTACCCTCGTGGCTACCGCTGGAGCGATCGGGAAGATCCTTGCACGCCATCTTATTACACCAGCGAAAGGTGGGCGCATCGCAACTTACTTTCCTCAAATATTGGCTTAATTGCCAAACGAGGTAACGATGAAAGTATGTTGGTAGTAGCTACCGATTTATTATCTGCTAAACCTTTAAGTGGCGTTAGCATTGAGCTGCTAGATTACCAAAAACAAGTGTTAACCACCGTTAAAACCGATGGCGATGGCATGGCTAACTTCTCCTTAAAAAGAAAGCCATTCTTGTTAGTGGCTAAAAATGGTGCCGAACGTGGCTATTTAAAATTAGATGACGGTAATTCGCTGCCACTATCTAGGTTTGATGTTGGCGGCGAAGTAGTGCAAAATGGCATAAAAGGTTTCATTTACGGCGAACGCGGCGTATGGCGACCAGGCGACAGCATCTATTTATCATTTATATTAGAAGATAAGCTGGGTAAACTCCCTGCCAATTACCCTGTAATTTTTGAATTATATAACCCTAAAGGGCAATTGGTTAAAAAACAAAGTAATACCAAACCTTTAAATGGTTTTTACACTTTTAAAACCGCCACAGAAAATACGGCGCCAACTGGCGGATGGCAGGCTAAATTTAAAGCCGGTGGCGCTACTTTTAACAAAAACCTTAAAATAGAAACAGTTACGCCTAATCGCATCAAAATTAATTTTGATTTGGGAGGTAAAAAATATTTGGGTAACGGAAGGGTTTCTGCTGCTACCTTATCGGCTAAATGGTTGTTTGGTACACCTGCCCAAAATCTAAAAGCCAAGGTCGATATCAATTTAAGCAAAGGCGAAACCTCATTCCCGAAATTTAAAGATTATTCGTTCGATAACCCTATTGTGCAGTTTGATACGCAGTTAAAAACTGTATTTGAAGGCACATTAAACGAAGCTGGCGTAGCTACAGTAAATACCAACTTAAACGATCAAATGGCTGCTCCGGGTATACTAAGAGCAAATATCACTACTAAAGTTTTTGAACCAGGAGGCAATTTCAGTATCGATAATTTCAGTATCCCCTACCACGTTTACGACAATTATTTTGGCATCAAATCTCCGCAAGGCGATAAGATGACGGGAATGTTGGTAACGGGAAAAGACCATGAGGTGGATATTGTAAACGTAAATAGAGATGGTGCCTTGTTGAATACCAATAAAACAGTTACGGTAGCTTTGTATAAAGTACAATGGCGCTGGTGGTGGGAACAAAACAACCAAGAAAACTATGCCAACTTTACACAGAACGAGTACAATAAACTCATCAGATCTGAACAGGTAGAGATGCAAAATGGCAAAGCTAAATGGAATTTAAGAATTGACGAACCTGAATGGGGTCGCTATTTAATTGTGGTGGGCAATACTTATGGCGGTGGCCATTTTGCAGCTAGAGAAGTTTACATCGATTGGCCAGGATGGGCACAACGAGAACAAGGTAGCAACCCAACCGAGGCAGCTATGTTGTCTTTTACTGCAAACAAAGCTAAATACAATGTTGGTGATGAAATTACCTTAACCGTTCCATCGCCAGAAAACGGCAGAGCTTTAGTATCTATCGAAAATGGTAGCAGAGTGGTTAAAACTTTTTGGGCAGATACCAAAAAAGGACAAACGCAAATTAGCTTTAAGGCAGAGAAGAACATGACGCCTAATGTTTTTGCCAACGTTACCTTGTTGCAACCGCACAGCCAAACAGTAAACGATATGCCTATTCGGATGTACGGCGCTATTCCGTTGAGTATCGAAAACCCAGAAACCATTTTAAAACCTCAAATTGCAATAGCTAAAGAACTACGACCAGAAACCGAAAGCAGCTTAGCTATTAGCGAGGCTAATGGCAAAGCAATGACTTATACCATAGCCATTGTAGATGAAGGTTTGTTGGATCTTACTCGTTTCCAAACTCCCAACCCTCATGCTTCTTTTTATGCTAGAGAAGGCTTGGGCGTTAAAACTTGGGATTTATTTGATCAGGTATTAGGCGCTTGGGGTGGAAATTTAGAAAGGATTTTAAGTATCGGCGGTGATGGAGCTATTAATAAAAACATCAATCCGGCAAAAGCTAATAGGTTTAAACCTGTAGTTAAATTTATGGGGCCTTACCAATTAGCCAAGGGCGAAAAGAAAACGCATAAATTTAAACTGCCGCAGTACATTGGCTCGGTAAAAGTGATGGTAGTTGCTGGTAATGATGGTGCTTACGGAAATGCCGAAAAAGCGGTAGAAGTGAAAAAACCGATTATGCTGCTGGCTTCGGTACCAAGAGTAATTGGCCCAGGTGAAACATTTACATTACCAGTGAATGTTTTTGCCACCAATAATAACATTAAGAAAGTTTCGGTAAGTCTGCAAACCAGCAATTTGCGTATTAACCAAACCAACAGACAAAACTTGAGTTTTGCCAAAGCTGGTGATCAACTGACTTACTTTAATGTTACCGCACCAAATAATACGGGTATTGCTAAAATTAAGATTATTGCGCAAAGCGGATCAGAAAAAACTGTCACCGATGTAGAATTGGACATTAGAAATCCAAATCCAATGGTTACCAATGTAATTTCTGCGGTAGTACAACCTAACCAAAGTTGGAGTACAGACTACGCCGCTATTGGCACTAATGGTACAAATAGTGGAAGTTTGGAAGTATCGTCCATACCTCCCATTAATTTAGAAAAACGAATTAGCTATTTAATTCAATATCCGCACGGTTGCGTAGAGCAAACTACCTCTGGTGTGTTTCCTCAACTTTACTTGGATAGGCTTTCGGCATTAAGTGAGCAGAAAAAAGCACAAATTGAGCGTAACGTTAAAGCGGGAATTAACAAGCTAAAAGGCTTCCAAACTACAGATGGTGGCTTAGCGTATTGGCCAGGCAACCCAACTGCTGATGAATGGGGAACCAACTATGCTGGACACTTTTTAATTGAAGCTCAGGAAAGTGGTTATGCCCTTCCCGTAGGTTTATATGATGGATTAGTACGCTTTTTAAAAGGCAAGGCAAATAATTGGACACCAAATGCCAACAATTTTTACGGCGGAGATTTAAGCCAAGCGTACCGATTATACGTACTAGCCTTAGCCAAAAAGCCAGAAATGGCAGCCATGAATAGATTAAGGGCTTTCGAATACTTAACCGACGCGGCAAAATGGAGATTGGCCGCCGCCTATCAACTGGCGGGGCAAACTGGTGCAGCTAGTAGTTTAATCAGAGGTTTAGCTACCGAAGTTGAAGCGTACCAACAGTTAGGCGGCACGTACGGTTCAGATTTAAGAGATCAGGCGATGATTATGGAGACGCTTACTTTAATGGGTCAGAAAAATAGGGCTTTACAATTACTGAATAAAGTAGCAGCTAAATTAGGCGAAGACCAATGGTATAGCACCCAGACTACGGCTTATAGTTTATTGGCCATAGCGAAATTCTGTGGAGAGCAGAAATCTTCGAAACAGCTAAATTTTCAATATGTATTAGACGGAGCTAAGGGCTCGGTAAATAGTAAAGAATATTATAGTAGTATTCCAATTAATTTCAAAGGACGCAAAGCAAGTATTACCAACAAAACTAGCGGCGTACTTTTTGCGAGGTTAACTGTTCAAGGTCGTCCAGCAACTGGACAAAATGATTTCTTGCCCAATAATCCAGATCTTTTACAAATGGAAGTAAGTTACAAGAATATGAAAGGGCAAGACCTAAATCCGGAGCAATTAAAACAAGGACAAGATTTCTATGCAGAGGTAACTGTAAAAAATACTGGCAGACAAGGCTTGTATGAGCAAATGGCTTTAACACAAATATTCCCTTCGGGTTGGGAGATTATCAATACCAGACTGCATGATAACGAAGGCGCCTTTGCTACATCAACCTACGATTACCAGGATATCAGGGATGATAGGGTTCTTACCTATTTCAATCTTAGAGAAAATGAAACCAAGACGTTTAGGGTATTACTTAATGCTTCTTATTTGGGTAGGTTCTATTTGTCTAATGTGCAATGCGAAGCGATGTATAACAATAATATTAGCGCCGCTAAGGCCGGCTTTTGGGTTGAGGTAACGAAGTAGTCTATTCATCGTCATTTCGACCTTAGGGAGAAATCTAACTATCTGATAGATTTCTCCTCGTTTCTCGTCGAAATGACGCAAAAAGATTAGCTCATATCCTAGGCCAAACATTGGTAAAGATAAAGCGTACAAAGCCCGCCGAAAACTTGATTAAAGTAATTATTTTTTCCATGTTAGTACCTCCTTTGGTATATATCAAGGAGAATTAGAGATTGTTACCCTAGTAATAAATAAATAACCGCAAATACACCAAGGTCACAGATTAAACACTCTGTCTTGGTATGTTTGTGGTTCAAATTAGAAATGAAAAAGCAAATCAAAGCAATTGTTTATACCGATGTGATATTCGTGGCCTTGTTTGTATTCTTTTTATTTTCGTTATCCAAACCATTATTCATTACCCCAACTTCTTATGTATTAGAAGCCAGCAATGGCGAATTACTAAGTGCCTCGATAGCTAAAGATGGGCAGTGGCGGTTTCCTGTAGCAGATAGTGTACCTGATAAGTTTGCGAAATGCATCATCACATTTGAAGATAAGCGTTTTTACCGTCACTTTGGAGTCGATTTTATTGCAATTGGCAGAGCCATTCGCCAAAATATACGAGCAAAATCTGTAGCTAGTGGCGCTAGTACGTTAAGTATGCAGGTAATAAGGTTGTCTCGAAAAAAGCAACGCACCATCTCGCAAAAATTGGTAGAAATGTGGTTAGCGGTAAGGTTAGAATTTAGCTATTCTAAGGAAGAAATTCTGGCCTTGTATGCTGCCAACGCTCCTTTTGGAAGTAATGTAGTGGGATTAGAAGCTGCAAGCTGGCGCTATTATGGTAGAGCGGCAGAACAGTTATCTTGGGGAGAAATGGCAACTTTAGCCGTGCTGCCTAACAGTCCATCATTGGTGCGCCCTGGTAAAAATGCAGCAAAATTAATCATTAAAAGAAATAACTTATTAGATAAACTGGTAGAAGAGAAAATCATAGATCGGGCTACTGCACAACTTTCCAAAGCAGAGCCAATTCCTACGGCTCCGCTCCCACTACCACAACACGCACCGCATTTATTAAATAGATTTAAGGATGAAATGAGAACACTAGGCCTTGCAAGTACTAGAATTACTTCTACCATTGACATCCATTTACAGCAAGAATTAAATCAAGTTATTTATCAATACCATCAAAAATTTGCAGCAAATGGTATAAATAATTTAGCCGCTTTAGTAATCAATGTAAAAAATGGAAATGTAGTAAGTTATGTAGGCAATTGTTATTTGCCCAGGCAAAAAGAAATGGAAAGCCATGTAGACATGATTAGTGCTAGGCGAAGCCCTGGAAGTACTTTAAAACCTATTTTGTATGCAAGTATGTTAAATGATGGTTTTATTTTGCCCCAAACTTTAATTCCCGATGTACCCACCCAAATTGGAGGTTATTCGCCCCAAAATTTCGATTTAGGTTATGATGGTGCCATACCAGCCAATAAGGCATTAAGCCGATCGCTAAATATTCCGGCTGTAAAAATGCTACAACAATTCAAATATGAACGTTTTTACGATAAACTTAAGAAATTCAATTTTAGTACGTTAAACCAACCTGCAGACCATTACGGATTATCTTTAATTTTAGGCGGTAGCGAAGTTACCATGTGGGATTTGAGTAATGCCTACCTAGGTATGGCTAGAACGTTAAATCATTATAATAGCTATCAGGGTAAATACAACAAAGCAGATTATGCCTCTGCTTACTACATAAAAAATCAGGAAGATGCTAAAGAGATCATCGAACCTAACTCGCTACTAGATCATGGCACCATTTGGTCAACCTTTAATGCGATGGAAGAAGTAATGCGTCCTGGAGACGAGGGCTTGTGGCAACAGTTTTCATCATCGCAACGCATTGCATGGAAAACAGGTACTAGCTTTGGTTTTAGAGACGCTTGGTCGGTAGGGTTAACACCAAATTACGTGGTGTGCGTTTGGGTTGGCAATGCCGATGGCGAAGGAAGGCCCGGGCTCACAGGCATAGAAGCTGCCGCACCGTTGATGTTTGATGTTTTTAGGATGTTACCATCTTCGAAATGGTTCGAAATGCCTAAAACCAAACTGAAAAGAATGGTGGTTTGTAAGCAAAGCGGCTACAAAGCTTCTCCTATTTGCGAAACCAAAATAGTACAATGGGTTCCGCCAGTTGGCGAAAAAACAGGGTTATGTCCGTATCACAAACTGCTACATTTAGATGCGACCGAAAAATATCAGGTTACTAACCAATGTTATAGCATTAACCAAATGAAGCATAAAAGTTGGTTTATCTTACCGCCAACAATGGAGTATTACTACCAAACCAAAAACGCTGAATATAAGTTACTGCCTCCCTTTATGAACGGTTGCCAAAACGAAACTACTTCGGTTATGGAAATGGTTTACCCTAAGCCCAATGCGTCGGTTTATATTCCATTAGAGATTGATGGCAACAGAGGCAAAGTAGTTTTTAATGCGGCACACAGAGATCGTAACGCAACTATTTACTGGCATATTGATGAAGAATATGTCGGGACTACAAAAAGTTATCATCAGATTGCGTTAAACCCAAAACCCGGAAAACACGTACTTACCTTAACCGATCAAAATGGCGAAAGATTGGTGCAAATTTTTACTGTATTAGATAAGGAAGAAAAGTAGGCTGTTTTCAATTCTCATTTGACAGTTCCTCAGTTGGCAGTCTTACAGTTAACCGAATAACCAATTACGCAATTAACCCAACATTTCAATTCTTTTTCACATACTTTCTTTCTACTGTACCCATTGTAATCAAAAATTGCGCTAACATGTAAGTAGACATTATCAGCAAATCTCCAATTTCTATGCGTTCAACAAATTTGTTGTAGCCTAAAATTGAATCGGATATAATAAAGAAAATTGCACCTGTCAATATCCATGCAAAGCTTTTAAAATTGGTTTTTCCATATCGCAAAGCTGCCATAATGCCCATAATGGTAATAGTAAATGAATACACCAATACCGGAACATTCATGGCGCCAAGATGAGAACGCAATATGTAATAGTACGATAAGCAGAAAAAACCAAAAACCATAAAAATTGGGAGAACGTATCTGCGCTGTACTTCAATTTTATTAGTGCTATCTAAATAAAAAGCAGCTATATAGAAAAAATGTGCAATTAAAAATGCGCCTAAACCCAGCATAAAATAAAGTTGATTGACGTTCACAAACATTAAAAACACATCTCCTACCAGCGAAAAAAATAAGCCTGTTACTATTTTGCTTGTAAATCTACTTCTACGCTTAATTGTAAAATAAAGAAATAACATTAAAGAAACGGTAATTAGCGGCTTTGTAACCAATCTCATTTCGCTTATATTACTTGTGACAGCAATAATTTCAGCAAAAAAAACAATAGCAAATGCGAAAGTAAATTGAGGGTATTTTTTAAACATTTCTGTACTTAGATTTAATGAAGAAAAAATAAAAAGCAGTAGCAACGTGAAGGATCAGTAATCCTAAAAGCCATTCTATTTTAAAATTTAGGTGATATAAGAAATACAGTATAAATAATCCAAATAAATATCTTACATATTCCACCGCTACAAACCAACGCTTTTTCTCTAACAAAGCACCACAGGTTAACATGCTTAACACTGTGAACGAAGCAATTAAAATATTTGTTGATAGCTTGAGTTTATCGAAATAAAATAATTGATACGAGCCAAGCCCTAGGGCAATTAAAAATAGTACAACCGCATATACCATCACTTTAAGAGTTGTTTCGGTATGGAATTTCCGGTAATTGACAGCATCTATTTCTGGTGCAAACTGAAAACCACCTAATTTCTCTGGAAACCATCCTGGAGGTTTCACAAATACCCTAATCTTGTCGGTAATATTGTCTGATTGCTTTGCTGTTTCTATTAAATCTTTCCAATAATGTAAATTAGCCCAAACAGGGTTCCAACTTGCTAAAGGTTTGGTAATACCGTAATAAACTTCCTCTTCTTCTTTTTGGAAGGTACCGAACAGCCTATCCCAAATAATTAGTGTACCAGCGTGGTTTTTATCAATGTATTTGGGGTTTGAACCGTGATGTACCCGATGATGCGAAGGGGTGTTAAGAATGTATTCTAGCAAACCCATGCTTTTAATGGTACGGGTATGTATCCAAAACTGATAAAGTGTATTAAAAGAACTTAATGTTAAGAAAATGATGGGATCAAAACCAATTAAGGCTAAAGGCAGATAGAAAACCCAAGAAAACCAGCCTTGAAACCACGATTGCCGTAATGCAACAGTTAAGTTATACTCTTCAGATTGATGATGTACAATGTGTGCTGCCCACAGGGCATTTATTTGATGGCTCATGCGATGAAACCAATAGTAAAAAAAATCTACACCAATAAAAAGGATGATCCAGGTCCAAATGGTATTAGGGATTTCGAACAATCGCCAATGCTCGAAAATATACATATAACCGACAAAAAGTACGGATTTCATAAACAACCCAACCAATTGCGAACCAATTCCCTGACTTAAATTGGCAATAGAGTCGTTTAATCTATAATATTGAAGTTTCTTATAAAAAGTATAAGCTAGTTCGATCCCTATAAGAATAAAAAAAATCGGTACCGACAGGGCTATATAATTGGTTTTCATTCATCTAATTTAAAGAAATATATGAAAAATCAGAGAACTGAAAATCAATTCAAGCGATTAGCCTATCCTTACTATATCGATAGATTTAACCCATTTATTTCTCTTGCAACATTTACAAATAGCGTTTACCGTTGGCTCTAGTAATTCGGTTACACCGCAAAAAGCACATGAGTAGTAGTCTTTATATTTAATTTCATGTTTTTGATCGACGAACAAAGCTGGTAGTATAGGCAACCCATTCTTTACATCTGCATCTGGATAGAAAAACAGGCTAATGCTGCCACTTGTTTCTAAGATAGCCAGTTTAACTTGCCCTAAATGCGAGATGCTTTTTAACCTTAATTCTGCAAAAAACTGGTCTTGAGCCAATGCTTCTTTTTTAAAATTCTCAATCGCAAACCTCCCGTTCTCTATTACACAGGTACAACTTCCTTCTAAAAGAGTTTCTACTTTTTTACTTTTACTTACAAAATAAGACGTAATCTTATAAGCAAGAATAACAACCGAGAAAACAGCAATGGCTGATATTATACCTATTTCTCGATAAAACATGGGATCTCCAGCTGCAGAACCTAAACTGATAATTACCACCAATTCGAAGATAGAGAGTTGCTTGATGCCGCGTTTACCTAGTATCCTTAAACCAATCAGTACTACCAAATACATCAACAGCGTGCGGAGCATAATTTCAGGAATGAAGTTCCAATCTTCATCGCCAATAAGTATTTTTTCGAAGTAATTTAACATCTGTTGATTTTTGCTATAAAACGCAAAATCAGATGTTTTGTTTAAGCTGCCATTGTAGAAACGCAAAGAGCTGTAAAAACACAACTTTATATCGAACCTAGTAATCCACCTTTATCCTTCTTCTAGTAAAAGTTAATTTAAGCTGTTTAAACTTCCCGTAGTTAGCCTCTTGCGGCCATTTTGATCATCCTATGAGCTAAGTCTTTTCCTAAATACTTATCAATAATGGCATGTACTACATACAAAATAGGTGTCATGAGCAAGGCCACTATAAATTTATAGGTATAGCCAACCAAACCAATAGCCGCTACCATTTGCCAGCTCCAGTGGTAAGCAGGATTTAGATAGAAGGCAATAAAAATAACTACAAAGCTATCAATAAGTTGAGATACCAAAGTGGAACCTGTAGCTCGTAACCAAAGTGCTTTTTCGCCAGTGAATTTTTTAATTTTGTGAAAGATCAATACATCTACCATTTGTCCTAATAAAAAGGCGGTGATAGAACCAACGATAATCCACATGCCTTGGCCAAAAATAGCATCGAAAGCACGAGGCATACTTAATTGTTGGCCATCTACTTCTTGGGTTAACCAGAAATCTGTAGGTTCTAATTTAATGGCCATCCATACCACAAAAAAAGCAAAGCCAATTAAAATGGCGGTTAAGATAGAAAGAAAGCGCACTTGTTTTACCCCAAAATACTCGTTGATGATATCTGTCATGATAAAAACAATAGGCCACGTTAAAACCCCAGCAGACATATTGAAAGATAAATTGGGAACTCCAAATAAATTGATGTCGAACTTTTTAATGCCCAGCACCCCTTCTACCGAAAAAATCTTTACTCCAATAAACTCTGACATTAAGGTGTTTGCTACGAAAAATGCACCTAAAATTAACAACAGCCTGCTTTCTTTGGTTTTAAAAGTCATAGCGCCTAAAGTACAAAATTTTGGCATAAAGTAAATACCTATAATTTTGATACAAGGGTGATCTATTTTACAAAATGCAGACGACTTGCTAAATGATAATTACCCATCTTTGCGCCTTCTTAAAATATCATGGCAAATTCTAAATCTTTTCGTTTAATATTAATTCTAGGTTGTTTAGCAGCTTTGGCTCCATTTTCTATAGATATGTACTTGCCAGGATTTAAAGCTATCGCTAAAGATTTAGATACAGACGTACCAAATGTTTCACTTTCATTAGCTACTTTTTTTATCGGTATCTCTGCTGGTCAGTTACTCTATGGTCCTTTGTTAGATAAATTTGGCAGAAAAAAACCGTTGTACTTCGGTCTATCATTGTTTATCTTATCATCTGTAAGCTGTTTGTTTGTTACTTCCATAGACCAACTAATTGTTTTAAGATTTGTGCAAGCCATAGGCTGCTGTTCGGCTTCGGTTGCTGCCATTGCCATGGTTAGAGATTTATTTACCGTTGAAGAGAGCCCGAAAGTGTTTGCCTCGCTAATGTTGGTCATTGCCGTTTCTCCAATGTTAGCGCCTACTGCTGGCGGCTATCTTATTACTGCGCTAGGATGGCAATCGGTGTTTGTTTTTTTAGGCTTAATGGCAGTTTTAATGTTGTTAGCCAGTATGTGGGGATTACCAGAAAGCTACAAGCCAGATCCAAATTATTCGTTAAAACCAAAACCAATTTTAAGCAACTTTATAACCGTTTTAAAAGAACCAAGTTTCTACACTTATGCCTTAGTAAGCGCCATTACCTTTAGTGGTTTATTTGCCTACGTATCTTCATCGCCAGTAGTATTTATGGATATTTACGACGTATCAGAAACCGGTTATGGCTGGATTTTCGCTTTGCTATCGGTATTCTTTATTGGTTTCAGCCAAGTGAATAGCTTTATTTTGAGGTGGTTCAGCAGTAAAAAAATAGTTTTCTGGGCATTATTGGCACAAGCTATATTTAGTGTTTTGTTTTTATTGGCCGCTAGCTACAATCTGTTAAATCTGTACAGCACCATCGTTTTTATTGCACTGTTTTTAGGTTGTCTAGGTTTCATCAACCCAAATGCTTCGGCTCTTTCCTTAGCTCCTTTTAAAAAGAACGCAGGTAGCGCATCGGCCTTAATGGGAGCTTTACAAATGGGATTAGGTGCCCTTGCCTCTGCTGCTATCAGTATGTTTGCTTCAGACGAGGTTTGGCCAATGCCTACTGTAATGACTACCGCTGCCTTAACAGCATTGGTTTGTTTGCTTTTGGGAAGCAGAAAAATTAAAGTACTTAACAATAATCAGTAGATTATACCTTACATAGATACGGAACGTTAAAAATCATGTAGATTATTACTATTTTCGTATCAGATGATAAACATAAACACTAAACTACCTACTGTAGGCACCACCATTTTTACGGTGATGTCTAAACTTGCCGCAGATCATCAAGCTATTAATTTATCGCAGGGCTTTCCAGATTACGCAACCGACAAAAAACTAATTGCTGAAATTAACCAAGCAATGAAAGAGGGGTTTAACCAGTATGCACCAATGGCTGGTTACCTTCCCCTTAGAGAACAAATTGCAGAAAAAACGCAAAACTTTTACCAAGCAATATATGATCCAGAAAGCGAAATAACGATTACTGCAGGAGGTACACAAGCAATTTTTACAGCAATCAATGCTTTTATTACTGCTGGCGATGAAGTCATTATTTTCGAACCTGCTTATGATTGCTATGCACCTACCATCAAGCTCTTAGGTGGATTGGTAAAACCTTTTGAACTACAAGCTCCCGATTATAAAATTGATTGGGAAATGGTAAAAAAGCTTTTTAGCGCAAATACCAAAATGATCATCATCAACTCTCCGCATAACCCAACGGGCAGTATTTTGAGAAAAGAAGACATTGATGCGCTGATTAAATTAACCAAAGACACGGATATTCTTATTTTAAGTGACGAAGTATATGAGCATATCATCTTTGATGGAGAACAACACCAGAGTGTAGCCTTATATCCCGAATTGGCGGAAAGAAGCTTTATTGTAGCCTCTTTTGGTAAGCTTTTACATACCACAGGATGGAAAATAGGCTATTGCCTTGCTCCTGCTAAATTAATGGCAGAATTTAGGAAAGTACACCAATTTAATGTTTTTAGCGTTAATACACCTATGCAAGTAGGCATTGCCAATTATTTAAGCACAAGTAACATCTATCTAGAAATACCAACCTTTTTTCAGGAGAAAAGAGACTTTTTTCAACAGCTTTTGGCCACTACTAAATTTAAGCTACTGCCCTGTAAAGGCGCTTATTTTCAATGTGTAAACTATAGTCATATCAGTAATGAGAAGGACATAGATTTTGCGCAAAAACTTATTACGGATTTTGGAGTAGCCACTATTCCCATATCTGCATTTTATACTAAAAATGTAGATCATAAAGTATTACGTTTTTGCTTTGCCAAAGAAAATAGCACGCTTGAAAAAGCAGTAGAAAAATTAAAAAAATTATAGATAGATATAATAATTCGCTCATGGAACCACATTACCTCAACATTCAAAACCTAAAAGTTACTATTTTTCAGGCCTACCTATTTTGGGAAAACATAGAGAAGAATTTACAAAATATTGGATTACGGCTGCAAGGAGGTGTCCGTGAAAAAACAGATTTAATTGTATTGCCAGAAATGTTTAACACTGGTTTTACGATGAAATCAGAAGCGTTGGCCGAAGAAATGGATGGCAAAACCATGCAGTGGATCAAAAAAACTGCGGCTAGTTACGATTGTGTAGTTACCGGTAGTTTAATGATTAAGGAAGATGGCAAGTACTACAACCGCATGGTATGGGTAAAACCCGATGGCTCACACCAACATTACGATAAGCATCACTTATTTGGATTAGGTGATGAAGATAAACACTTCTCGCCCGGAAAAGAGCCAGTTATTGTAGAGTTAAAAGGATGGAAAATTAGGCTAGCTATTTGTTACGACCTACGTTTTCCGGTATGGCTGCGCAATAAAGATACGGCCTATGACATATTGTTGTTGGTGGCAAGCTGGCCAGATAAACGATCTTCGCATTGGCGAACCTTAATTCACGCTAGAGCCATAGAAAACCAAAGCTATGTAATTGGTGTAAACCGCGTTGGTCATGATGGAAATCAAGTTTATCACAGCGGTCATTCCATGTGCATTGATCCGTTAGGCAATACCGTTTATTATAAACCTGAAGATGAAGACCTGTACACTTTTAGTGTTAATTATACCGAGTTAGAAAAAATTAGAAGACAATTTCCTTTTTTGAAAGATTCTGACGATTTTGAGATCAACTAACTCATTATGTATAATCGGAGAAAATTTATCCAAGCCACCGCACTATCTGCGGCTGTGGCGGCATTAAGCAAATCTTGCATTTCTAAAGATCACAAGGTAACTAAACCTATTGTTATTTCTACTTGGGATTTTGGCGTAGCGGCAAATGCCGATGCGTGGAAAGTATTAAATAGCAATGGAAAGGCATTAGATGCCGTAGAAAATGGCGTTAAGGTAGCAGAGGCTGATGTTAAAAATCAAACTGTAGGCTATGGTGGTTTGCCAGATAGAGATGGTATTGTTACGCTAGATGCCTGCATTATGGACCACCTAAGTAATTGCGGTGCCGTTCTCGCCTTAGAAAAAATCAAACATCCTATTTCTATAGCCCGTTTAGTGATGGAAAAAACGCCACATGTAATGCTTGCTGGAGATGGCGCACTGCAATTTGCTTTAGAACAAGGCTTTAAAGCAGAAAACCTGCTTACAGAAAAAAGCAAAAATGACTGGGTGAAATGGGCTAAGAAAGCAAAATACGAACCTGTAAGTAATATCGAAAATAAGTTATATGATGACGCTCTTAATGCTGCGCCAGAGAAACTGCCAGGAAATCAGTATAACCATGATACCATTGGTATGTTGGCTTTAGATGCTCACGGAAATTTAGCCGGAGCTTGTACCACAAGTGGGATGGCTTACAAATTACATGGCCGTATTGGCGATAGTCCAATTATTGGTGCTGGCTTGTACATTGATAACGAAGTTGGCGGCGCAACGGCCACTGGTGTTGGCGAAGAAGTGGTACGTAACGCAGGTTCATTTTTAGTGGTTGAGCTGATGCGTCAAGGGTATTCGCCAGAGGAAGCTTGTAAGGAAGCGGTTATGCGCATAATTAATAAGAAAAAAGAAAGCACCAAAGACTTGCAGGTTGGTTTCTTAGCGCTAAACAAAAATGGAGAATATGGCGCCTATGCTATACAAAAAGGATTTACATTCGCTGTTTGCGATAGCCAAAAACAAGATTTAATCATCAAAGGAAAAAGCTATTTTTAAATCATAATAATACTAAATAAAATCTATCATCTACCTTAAAAACTAAAACTTATGGGACTACTATCCAAAATTTTCGGAAAAAAGAAAGTTATAGACCGCGAAGGCGAGCCAAGCATGGTTTACATACCCAATGAAGACGAACGAATGAATTGGACCATAGAAAAGGCCAATTTAACCTTGTGGTATTTCGAAGAAAGTCTAAGAAATCCAAAGCACTATCAAAATTATTTCTCCATAAAAGTTTGCATTATGGATGGCGAAATTGGAGAACATATTTGGTTGATAGAACCTCATTTTGACGAAGATGGAAACTTATTTGGAACAGTTGGAAATGAACCAGTTGATGTGAAAACCGTTAAATTAGATCAAAAAATAGGCATTGATAGAGATTTTATATCAGACTGGATGATTATTGAAAACGGCCGATTAGTTGGTGGTTACACACTTAGAGCCATTAGAGACGGTATACCAGATGATAAAAAACAAGAGTTTGATCAAAGTGTAGGAATGTATATTGATGAAGGTATCGATTATTTTAAAGCAAACTACGATACGCCAGAAGGAGCCATATTATCGCTCGAAAATGCTTATGATGAACAAAATATAGATAAAGCAGTTGCCTCGAAAGATTTTGAAACAGAAGCCAAGTTAATGTTAAGCCGTATGGGTAATATGGTTGATGAAGCAATGATTAAACAGACTGCTGAAGTATTGGAGTTAAGTTTTGTTAAACATACTACTGAAAGCGAATGGCCAAATTTTAGCGGATTAAAACGTGCTTTTCCTCATAGAGAGAAAGTAAGTGATAACTACTGGATTATCACAGAAATCTGTTGGTATCCTGATGGTGGAAGATCTTTACAAAAACTAGGCACTTCTAAAACCGCAGATGGATGGAGAGTTGTGGGATTAGTTGATGACGCTGAATAAAAACAAGTTTAATTTTTTTTAAAAAAACTCAGTTGACTTTAGAAATATGTGCCAATTCTGTTGAATCTGCCATCGCTGCTCAAAGAGGTGGCGCAAATCGTATTGAACTTTGCACTAATTTAGCCGAAGGCGGTACTACTCCAAGTTATGGGCAAATCAAATGGTGTTTAGAAAATTTAACTTTAGAGGTTTGGCCACTTATTCGTCCGAGAGGGGGAGATTTTTTCTATAGTACTGCCGAATTTGAAAACATACTAGCAGATATATCTTATTGCAAACAAATTGGTTGCAAAGGTATAGTTACAGGTTTACTTAATAAAAATGGAACTATTGATGAAGAACGATGCGCTAAGATCATAGCGGTAGCCTCTCCTATGCCAGTTGCCTTTCATCGTGCATTTGATATGAGTAGTAATCTGGAGAACTCCTTAGAAACAATCATCAAATTAGGGTTCGTAAGGATATTGACTTCTGGCGGTAAAGAGAATGCTTTTATAGGTGCAAAGAAACTTAAAGAACTGGTAATACAGGCGGGTAATCGAATAGAAATTATGCCAGGAGCTGGAATTAGTGCCGATAATCTTTTGGAAATTGCTCAAACTACTGGTGCTAGAAACTTTCATACTACTGCAAAATCTATAGTAGCGAGTAAAATGCAATTTAGAAATGAGGCAAGTAAAATGGGTGGAGCAAATGCGGATGAGTTTAGTTATGAGCAAACCGATGCAGATAAAGTTAAAGCTTTAAAAAACATACTTAACCAACTATAGATGAAACTTTTAATAACATTATCTATCGGTATTTTTGCTAGCCTTTGCGTAAGCACTACAAATGCTCAAGACCTGGCACCAAGTTTATTAAACGGTAATTTTGTAGATGATTACGGTATTAAATACACCATTAACGATACCTTGTGGGTACAGCATCCTGGAATAAAATATCATATCGTTAAATGGAATATAAAAGAACAATACTTGATTGCTAAAAACGGTAACGGACACAAAGTTGATGAAAACAAGTACACCAGAATAGATTTCATGACTTTTGAAGGCATGGCACCTTGGCATTGGGGTTTCTGTTTAACTGCTTACAAAGCTAAAACCGATGTAGAAGCAGAACAAACTGCTGCCGCTGATAGAAAAAACCCTAAGAAAGGCTGTAATGGCTTTCCATTTTCTAGAATGAAGGTAGCGAGCGAGCAATAAGATATCGCAGCAGCAATCAATAAAAAAAGATGATTAGATAGCTATCCAATCATCTTTTTTATTTTCTATTTCCAATTCGCTAATTAGTATTGCTTGTTGCTTTCTTATTAATCAAGAAATAAATTGGGACCCCAATTAATACGATTATCAAGCCTGGCCAAGTATATTGCTGCTTATAAATCAATAGCAAACCACAAAAAGCAGCTCCAATTAGCAAATATACAATTGGCGTAATTGGATATAACCATGTTTTATAAGGTCTTTCTAAATCAGGTTTTTTAAATCTTAAATAGATTACGCCAAATACGGTAATCATATAAAACAATACAATTACGAAAGAAATCATATCTAATAAATTGCCGTACTGGCCGCTTAAACACAAAACAGAGGCCCAAATCCCTTGCATCCATAATGATTTTTCTGGAACTCCATTTTTATTATTCGCTATAGCTGCTTTAAAGAACATTCCGTCTTTAGCCATGGTTTGAAATACTCTAGAACCTGCCAATACTATTCCGTTAACGCAACCAAAAGTAGAAATCATCACTAAAATAGCAATGATGTAGGTACCCATTGTACCGCCAAAAATTTGCTCCGACGCTGCTACGGCTACCCTATCGTTTGCTGCAAATGCAATAGCATCTCTGCCTAAAGCATTTAGGTATACAAAGTTAACCAATAAATAAAGTACCATTACGGCAGTAGTTCCCAAAACCATAGAACGTACCACATTTTTCTTGGGATTTTCGATTTCTCCAGAAACAAAGGTTACGTTTTCCCAAGCTACGCTAGAAAATACCGAACCTACCATGGCTGCTGCAATTCCGCCCATGATGGCCATACCCGAAATAGATTCCCAACCTGTCTTTAAGAAGTTTCCCGAACTGTCGGTCTTCAGATTATTAAAAGCCTGCCAGCTAAAACTCATATTTTCGGACCAAAAACTATCTTTAATTAACAAGAAACCTAAAAGAATAAGGCCAATTAGTGCTACAATTTTAGATCCGGTAAACAAATTTTGCAATAATTTACCTCCTTCAACACCTTTTGTATTGATATAGGTTAGGAGCAAGATCACGCCAATAGCCAAAATCTGTATCCAAGTAATTTTATAACTGCCACTTTGAAAAATTGGTGCGGCATCATTTAAAGCTGGTATCAAATAAGCAGTAAATTTTCCGAAGGCAACAGCTACAGCGGCAATGGTACCCGTTTGTATTACGGCAAATAGCCCCCAGCCGTAAAGAAAACCCATCATTTTGCCAAAAGTTTCCTTCAAATAAGTGTACTGTCCACCTGCCTTGGGGAACATCGCAGATAGTTCTCCATAAGAAATTGCGGCGGCAACGGTCATTACTCCTGTAATTAGCCAAACAACAACTAACCAATAACCCGAACCTAAGTTCCGCATAATGTCGGCACTTACAATAAAAATACCGCTGCCAATCATTGAGCCCATTACCAGCATTACCCCGTCAAAAAGGCCTAATTTTCGTTTAGAAGAAACTTCTTCTTGTTGATTTTCCATTTGTTTAGTTTAGTTGTCTTGGTTGTGAAAAGCTAAGATAAAAAAAGAGATCAATAAATTGAGTTTTTGCCATAGCTGCACAGCTATTAATTCGATTTAAATTCTGAAAAAATTAAACAATGTCACCTGTGCATTCCGTAGTTGAGACAAGTACTGTGGCATAATTATCAACAGCTGTAAAAATATCTTGACAATGAAATATCTTTTTTACTACCTTGTATTTCGATTAATCAACTAAACCACTAAATATAAATTTGAACTATGGAGTTTTTACAAAACAATCTTATTTATGCAATTCCCCTACTCGGCCTGGTGGGCATCTTGGTCATGGCTGTAAAAAGCGCTTGGGTTAACAAACAAGATGCAGGCGACGCCAACATGCAAGAGCTTGCCGGCTACATTGCCGATGGCGCTATGGCCTTTCTAAAAGCGGAATGGAAAGTATTGAGTATTTTTGCCGCGTTTGCTGCTGCTTTACTAGCTTATTCTGGAACAGTATCAGAAATTAATGGCCAACCTATCCATTCAAGCTGGATTATCTCTATTGCTTTTATTATTGGCGCAGTATTTTCTGCATTGGCAGGATATATTGGAATGAAATCGGCCACTAAAGCAAATGTAAGAACCACGCAAGCGGCCAGAACTAGTTTAAAACAAGCGTTAAAAGTAAGTTTTACTGGCGGTACAGTAATGGGTTTAGGTGTTGCTGGCTTAGCAGTATTAGGTCTAGGCGGCTTATTTATCATCTTCTTAAAATATTTTAACGTAATTGGAGCCAATAGCAGCGAAATGAAAACTGCTATTGAAGTATTAACAGGTTTCTCTTTGGGAGCAGAATCTATAGCCTTGTTTGCTCGTGTGGGTGGCGGTATTTACACCAAAGCTGCCGATGTTGGTGCCGATTTAGTGGGTAAAGTGGAAGCTGGTATACCTGAAGACGATGTGCGTAACCCAGCAACCATTGCCGATAACGTTGGCGATAACGTGGGCGACGTAGCAGGAATGGGTGCCGATTTGTTTGGTTCTTATGTAGCTACAATTCTCGCAACCATGGTTTTAGGACAAGAGATTACAGTAAATGATAATTTTGGAGGCATGTCCCCTATCCTTTTGCCAATGGTTATTTGCGGTCTTGGAATTATCTTCTCTATAATTGGTACTTGGTTTGTTACTATTAAGGACGAAAAATCTAACGTACAAAATGCATTGAACTTAGGTAACTGGTCTTCAATTGTCATTACCGGCGTTGCTTCGTTCTTTATTGTAAAGTGGATGTTGCCCGAGACTTTAAACTTACGTGGTTACGAATTTTCGAGTATGAACGTGTTTTATGCCATTATGGTTGGTTTGGTAGTAGGTACCATCATGAGTATTGTTACCGAGTACTACACTGCAATGGGTAAAGCGCCTGTTAATTCCATCATCCAACAATCTTCTACAGGTCATGCCACCAATATCATTGCTGGCCTCTCTGTAGGGATGAAATCTACCGTTATTCCTATTTTAGTTTTAGCTGGCGGAATTATGGCTTCCTATTACTTTGCAGGTTTATATGGTGTGGCCATTGCTGCCGCAGGTATGATGGCTACCACCGCTATGCAATTAGCCATCGATGCTTTCGGCCCAATTGCAGATAATGCCGGCGGTATTGCCGAAATGAGCCAATTGCCACCAGAAGTTCGTGAGCGTACAGATAATTTAGATGCCGTAGGTAACACTACTGCTGCAACGGGTAAAGGATTTGCCATTGCATCGGCAGCGTTAACTTCATTAGCTTTATTTGCGGCTTTCGTAGGCATTGCTGGCATTTCTGCCATCGATATTTATAAAGCACCTGTTTTAGCCGGCTTATTTGTTGGCGGAATGATCCCGTTCGTATTTTCTGCGCTATGTATTCAAGCCGTTGGTAAAGCAGCTATGGATATGGTACAAGAAGTTCGTAGGCAGTTTAGAGAAATACCAGGCATTATGGAATACAAAGCTAAGCCCGAATATGAGAAATGTGTGGCCATCTCAACACAAGCTTCTATTAGAGAAATGTTGATGCCTGGAGCCATTGCTTTAATTACACCTGTAATTGTAGGCTTTGTGTTTGGCCCAGAAGTATTAGGCGGTTTATTAGCAGGTGTAACCGTATCGGGCGTGTTGATGGGGATTTTCCAATCTAACGCTGGTGGTGCTTGGGATAATGCAAAAAAATCTTTCGAAAAAGGGGTAGAAATTAACGGGGAAATGTATTACAAAAAATCAGAGCCTCATAAAGCTTCGGTAACTGGTGATACTGTTGGAGATCCGTTTAAAGATACCTCTGGACCATCAATGAACATTCTAATTAAACTAATGTCTATTGTTTCTTTGGTAATTGCTCCCTACATTGCCATTAGCGCAACAGAGGTAAATACCAATAGCGGTATGGAAGTAAAAAAAGAAATCCGCATACAGAAAAATATTGACTCGCTAGGGAATGAAACCATAGATACCTTAGTAAACGAGACAGACACCATTATTAAGCATTAAAATTGTTACCAAGTAAGAGGGATTTTATCAAAAATACCTCTTTTTGGTTAATATGTTTTTGTTAATCAACGGTTGAACAGGACTTGATGTAAACAACCTTTAACTTATAATTGATCTACAAGGTGCGTTATCCTAATAATATTTTCATCTTGGTTTAAATTGTAGATATTTTTTTTTAGGTTTGGTGCGTCGTAAAAATCAACAAACAGACTAACTCAACTAATTTTATTAATTTATGAATTTAAAGAAGCCTATTGATGTACTTGTTGCCGAATCGGCAGAAAGTGGCGAAGGCACACTCAAACGTACCTTAAGCAATAGAAGTCTTGTAGCGCTAGGTATTGGAGCTATTATTGGTGCAGGTTTATTCTCGCTTACCGGTATAGCTGCAGCAGACCACGCTGGTCCAGCTGTAACCCTATCATTTGTTTTAGCTGCCGTGGGTTGTGCTTTTGCAGGATTGTGTTATGCAGAATTTGCTTCGATGATACCTGTAGCAGGTAGTGCTTACACCTACTCTTATGCAACTATGGGCGAATTTATGGCTTGGATCATAGGATGGGATTTAGTATTGGAATATGCCCTTGGTGCAGCTACAGTTGGCGTATCTTGGTCGGGATATTTTAATAAACTATTGCATGAATTTGGATTAGAAATGCCGCTTTATCTCTCAAAATCATTTGCAGAAGTAGATGGTGGAGGAATAAACCTACCGGCAATTGTAATTGTATCATTGCTTTCGTTACTACTTATGCGTGGCACAAAAGAATCGGCTAGCTTAAATAATTTCTTGGTAGTGGTAAAAGTTGCCGTAGTATTATTGTTCATCGGTTTAGGTTGGAAATTCATCAATCCTGCATATCATACGCCTTATATCCCAGAAAACACTGGTATTTATGGCGAATTTGGTATTTCTGGTATTGCCTCTGGTGCAGCTTTAGTATTTTTTGCATTCATCGGCTTCGATGCCGTTTCTACTGCAGCTCAAGAAGCTAAAAATCCTCAAAAAGGCATGCCAATTGGTATCTTGGGTTCGTTAGCAGTTTGTACCGTATTATACGTTTTATTCGCTCACGTAATGACAGGTTTAGTTCCTTTCGAAGTTTTTAAAGGTGATGCTTCTCCTGCGGCTACAGCTTTTAAGGTTACAGGTTACAGCTGGTTACAAATGGGATTAATTATCGCTATTTTAGCGGGCTATACTTCGGTAATTCTAGTAATGTTAATGGGGCAATCTAGGGTGTTCTACACCATGTCTAAAGATGGTTTATTACCAAAATTCTTTAGTAACATCCATGCAAAATACCGTACTCCATGGAAAACCAATATCTTTTTCATGGTATTTGTAAGTTTATTTGCTGGCTTCGTTCCGGTAACAGATTTAGGCCACATGGTATCAATTGGTACATTGCTGGCTTTCTCTTTGGTATGTATTGGTGTAATGATTTTGCGTAAAACCGATCCTAACAGAGAGCGTCCTTTTAGAACTCCATTAGTACCATTAGTACCAATTTTAGGTATTGTAGTGTGCGTTTACTTAATGTATTCGTTACCTATTGAAGCTTGGATTAGGTTAGCGATTTGGATGGGCTTAGGGGTAGCGATTTATTTCTTGTATGGTAAGAAAAACTCGGTTCTTGGTAAAAAGAATAATCAAGGATAAGATTTCAAAATTATAGCAAAAGCCTCGACGAAAATCGGGGCTTTTTTTTGTGCTTGTGATTTTATCTACCCCTATCCCATCAATAAAATACTTGTATTGTGGCGCTCATAAAAATGGTCATGTGCCTATCAATTTTAAACGAATAAACATATATTTGATTTAGCAAAACCCTGTACTTATAGCGCAAAGCGAACACATTTTGGTTGACTTAGCGCCATTTTATGAGGGGTATAAATAAGTTAGCAGAAATTGCCAAAGTAAGACACAAAAGACAATAAACAATTATGAACTTAAGACACGCTCTATTTTATACACTTCTACTTTTTTCGACAGAATTATTTGGACAAGTGAAGATTGATAGTAATGTATCAGTAACTTTTCCTGAAAAACCTGAAACAAAAGAATTTTCCGAAAATATTGGTAAAACAAAAGCAAGCTTAAAAGCTTTTTATCTGAATACCGAACAACAATCTTTAGTAGTATTAAGAACCGCACTGTTGGAAGGCGACTTGGAAAATAGCAAGCCAGCTTCTTCAACTGCAGCACTAAAAGAGATTTACGAAAATGATATTAAATCTCAAATTAACTCAATGAAAAATAAGGGGTTTATTTTTTCGGACTCTCTAAAAGTGAATATTGAAAATCAAATTGCTTATCGATTGAAATACACTTTAGCAGACAAAAAAGAAGAAGGAGCCGAAAGCATAATTCTTTTTTTCAAAGGCATAAGATATGTATTCACTTATTCTAAGGTTAACACATTTATCCCAGACGAAAAGGATAAGTTCCTAAATTCAATATCAATAACCAACATACAGAAAACATCTCAAATAGAAACATCAGAAAAAACTGGAATTAATTGGTTTTCGTATGGATTATACGCTGTTTTAGCTATTGGATTTATACTTTATTTTAGGCAAGCAAGTAAAAAGCAGTCAAAAAATGGAATAAATTTAAAAGCGGTTTATTGTCCAAATTGTAATACGAAACAACCATTCATACGCATTCCAAAAAACGCATCACAGACTTTGTATGGCGGAACAACTTGTCCAAAATGTCATACTGAATTAGATAAATATGGAAATATTGTTTAGGCAAATTACAACTTCTGCTAACAACAGGTTTAAGTTAAGCCTCGGGCGAAGTGCGAACATAATAATTTGAAGTTATTTATTTAGTTTAGTGCTGTGGGTAGCTTGTGCGAGTAAATTTAGGCTCAACTTAAACCTGCAAAACGTTAGCAGCAAATTAAAACAGATACCGTGAAAAGAAATTTTTTGACATTATT
>VFQP010001156.1_pt1 | contig 37916 bp, 67 predicted proteins | sample 3512351 | NCBI WGS metagenome assembly VFQP01 (sample SAMN10412372, study PRJNA504923) | tailings metagenome | isolation source: Relicate 1 Philex TSF1 revegetated site | place: Philippines: Tuba, Benguet | collected 2017-08-29
CACACACCCACACACCTACACCAACACACACCCACACACCTACACCAACACACACACACACACCTACACCAACACACACCCACACACCTACACCAACACACACCAATACCACACACCAAAAAGTCAAGTGGCAATCGTCTACAAGCATTCGACCGAGGATACGTCTCTGCCAGGTCCTTGTACAGCGTCTTCAATGCAGTGCGTTGTGCATCTGTGAGGGTCCCACCGGGGGGGGCAAGGAGGCCCATGGATGCCTGCAGGTGGTGGTGCACCTTGTGGTTATCGGGGCCCGCTGCTAGGAGTGTTCTGTAGTGTGAGGTGTAGAGGAGGAGAGGTGAACAGGTGTCGAGGTGAAAAGGGAATGGAAAAGAGGTGTAGAGAAGGAGAGGGAATGTATGTGGGTGTTTTTTGTGTGTGTGAGAATGTCGTGTGCATTCGCGTGTTTGTCTTGCGACATGCATTATGTAGATCTATACACACAGCACAACGCAGAGCACATTCAGGACACCCTCACATCACTACCTGTATATCTTCTCTGCACCACTCGCATCACCACTTGCCAGCAATAATGCCCCTCTCAACTCGAGTAGGGAGAGACGGTCCCGTATTTGCTTCTGTTGGTGGTCAATGGTCAACAGTGAAAAACCAACTTGGTCAACAGTCAATCATGAGAAAACACAACAGAAACAACAATAAACAAAACAGTACAATACCATATCCAAACAATCCCCACAAACCCAAACAAAACCCAACAGAAACCCAAACAACAAAACCCAAACAACAAAACCCAAAACAAACCCAAAACAACCTCCCCCCCCTCAATCTTACCTCGCTCTTAGCCAGGTGTTCCAATGCCCTATCATACATCCCCGCCTCTTGCAACACCGTAGCCTTGTACAACAGCATCTCAGAGTACCCATACACCTCCTCTGGGGGCACTGACTCGAGTGTATTCGCATACGCGTCCAGCACCTGTACTGCCACTTCATAATTCTTCTCCAGGTGATGGGCCACTGCAAAGGCAATCCAGTGGGCCCTGTTTGCCGGCTTGAGTTGCAGTAAACTATAGCGGGTTTCTACAAAACCAGCCATGTCGCGCATTTGCACTTGGAGTTGTGCGAGGTCGCGGAGGATTTGGAGGTTTTCCTTGTCCTGGCGGAGGGCGTTTTTGTAGCACTTGATTGCTTCATCGTAGTTACGGTCGGATCGATAGAGCAACCTGTTGGGTGGGTGGGTGGGGAGTGGTGGGGTGATTGTGTCGTGGGTGGGGTGCATGATTGTTGATGGGGTAGTGACTTTTTATTGCATGTGGCAGCGACTTGATCAACCAAGAAACCATACCCGTAGACATGCCAACAGACGTGGCTCTGCAAGTGCGCTTTCAGTCCCTTGCGTACGAGATCATACGCTTCTTCCTTCTTCTCCATGCAGTTGCATATCAACCCCTTCATTGCGAGCGTCTCCCCATGCTCAGGAAACTTTTTCAAGATCTGATCGGCGGCCTTGATGCCCTTTTTGTACTGCTTGGTTTCGTAAAACTTGACGACCTGCCGAAACAAAGCAGCTTCCTTGCCAGGGAGCTGCTGGCTATCCTTGGGTGGCATGGTTGCCCGTGGATGGTATGGGTTTGATGGGCAGCCAGCAGCAGCGGGGGCGATGGGTGGGTCAGCACATGCAGGGGATTGTACTGATGAGTGTGCGGTTTGTAGAGCAGGTAACAATCGCTATGTGGACGGTGGTAGATGTAGTGGACTCGTTGAGGAGGTAGCACGCCAGGGGCGCTGTGTGATCTGTCAATGAGAGATTCCCAATGTGGGATTGCACTGTGGTGAGCAGCTTATATGTGTTTGCCTGTGGGGGCACTGCGTGGATGGAGTATAGAAATTGTCAAAGCCAACTGCTTGGCAGCACGAAAACAGTGGGTTTTGCCCAAGGGTGGCTGCTGTGAAAAAACAGACCCACTTGCACATCAGCATAGTGACCTCATTTTCATCATCGCTGTGTGCACGTGCTTGCTGTTGTATTGCAGTTGTGTAGTCACAATGTTGAACATGCGTGTTGCTGTTCAAAGCTGTTCAACGCAGCAGCTATGGATGGCACGCACAGGGCGAAGCACAGCACCTTGTCGTGCGCTGACTGTGCGTTGCAATGCATCTGCAGAGAACAAACGTTTGATTAAGGGCAAGTGCTTTGTCACTAAAGACGTAGGTGGTGGGATGGTGCTGGGATGGGTGGTGTTGACTCGTGGTGGTCACCCCAGCTCATAGCATCCTCCTCCCCATGATATCCACAGAACATTGACACTGACCAGATCATCCCTGCAGAGTACCTGACCCTTGTGCCATCAAAGGTATGTGTGGTGATGTTCGCCCCATCTTCCATGTGTGTGCCCCCCCCCACACTGGCTGGTGAACCACACACAGCCTGACGAGTATGAAAAGCTCGGGAGCTACGCATTGATCGGTTTGCCAGACAACCTCTACCCAGAACGGTATTGAGCACCACTGCGTGTTTTCCAAACGGTTGTTTGTCTTCTTGAACATACACATACACAAATACACACACATGTGTTTTTCTACACACACATGCGTTTTTCTACATGAATATAATACAACACCAACACAGATATGTCAAGGAGGGCAGCATGAAGACAGAGTACCCTGTTGTCATCGCTGGTGATAATTTCGGGTGTGGATCATCCCGTGAGCATGCCCCTGTGGCTATGGGTGCATCAGGGACCAAGGTGGTAGTGGCAGAGTCATATGCCCGCATCTTCTTCCGCAACTGTGTGGCAACGTACGTGTGTGTGTTTTGAGGGTGTTTTTTGGAGTGTTTCGAGGGTGTTTTGAGAGTTTTTGAGAGGGTTTTTTGAGAGGGTGAAAATGATTGTTGTGTGTTTTTGCATGCTGGTGCCCTCTGCATGTGTTTGCAGTCAAGTTTAGATTTGGTGTATGCATACTGCATGCACACATGTACAACCTACTATACACAGGGGTGAGTTGTATCCAGTAGAGACAGAGACACGAATCTGTGATGAGCTGGAAACAGGTGGGTGTTGTGTATGCATGTGCTTGCACACACACTTGCACACACACTTGCACATTGCAACACTTGCCCACACACTTGCCCACACACCGTATCCCACACACCATATCCCACACACCATATCCCACACCCACCCACCTAGGCATGGAGGTGGAGGTGGACATGGACAATGATGAATTGCGAGTAATCAGCACTGGAAAAGTGTACCGCCTCAAGCCCCTGGGTGAGGCAGGGCCAGTGATTGATGCTGGGGGTATCTTTGAGTATGCCCGCCAGGAGGGTATGATCAAAACGAAAAGTGCTGCCTGAGTAAATTTGTGGGCGTTCTTGACTGTGGGCGTGCGTTACTGTGGGGATGGCAAGGAATGCTGTAGAGTGGATCCAGAAGACGTTGTGCTGTGATGCCACTTGGAGTACATGTATCAGTGTTGGTATGTCATGGGTGTACATGACGTCATGGAATTACATAATCAGCACCTCGTTGATAAAGAATGATATATAGAATGTGCAGGCCTCGCAGAAAAAAAAAAACTCTAAGAAAGAGCAACATACATACGTGTTGGAACAACAAACTATGTGTCAAAACATGTTATGGACCACCACTAGAAGAAAATCGCGACGACAAATTTCCCGCCTTTTTTATGACATCATGTGCGCTGTTTTTGGGTGCCTGCTGCAGGTCCCTGTCGCGGTCAAAGGGGCGCCAGGGGTGCTTTCCCTCCCATTCTACACCCCCTGTAGGACCCGCCTCTTTGGACGCCTGTGTGGCACCCTTGGCCTGCTTTACTGCAGCCGCCTTTTGCTTGCCCTGTAGGTGTTGGCATGTGTTGCATTGTATGTGTTGGCGTGCATGTACAAAGCAGGTGTGATTAGAACAGCACAACACAACAAAAACAAAAACAACAAAGAAAACAACAATAACAGTACGTCTGCCATAAAAAAAGAACCATACCTGTTTCTTCTGCAGGCGTTCCTGATGCTGCTCTACAAGTGTTTTTTTACGAGTACCTTGATTGAACGCCGCCACTGCTTGTTGCACTGCTGCACCTGCAGGGGGGCCCTCTGTTACATATGCATGAGTCAACAACGCAGGGCCCTGTGTGCATGTGAAGGGAACAGGTGAGGGGAGTGGGTGACGGGAACATGTGAAGGGAACATGTGAATTAACAATGTTTGTAAACAGGTGAATTAAGAATGTTTGTAAACAGGAAGTATGACACCCACATCGCTACCAACCACGTGTCGCCAACATGCAGCATGCACCACCACCACCAACAAAAAAGCATGCATGCCCACCAAAGATAGCTCAACACACACATAAAAGAAAAAAGAAAAAACATACCGCTGCTTGCAATTGCAAAGGTCCCTGCTTCCCAGCCACACTCGTCCACCCAGACGTGTCCCCTCGTTCCCGCACCCCCTTGATACTGAAACTACGCACACTCGTCTGTGACGGTTGGCCCCCACCAGACCTCGCAATGGGCAGGTCTGTCATCCAGGTGTCACGTGCAGCAGGGCCCACAGGGCCCCGCAAATCCTCTGCAGTGGCCTGCCCTCGAGCAACACGCCACTGCCTGGCGCGCTCCTGTTGCTGTAGCATTTCCTGTGTGGCTTTTTCTATGCGCTGGTCCTCGAGGCGCTTGTCTGCTGCACTACGCAGTGCTTCATCCTGGGTGTAGAGTGAAGTTTGGTGTAGAGTGAAGTTTGGTGTAAAGTAAAGGGAAGGGTGCACGTCATGGCAGAGAGGAGAATAAAACAAAAAAGGAGGAAAAAACAGGGAGGGGTGGTATGCATATGGGAGCACACGAAAAGTGTGAGCACATGAAAACAAATGTACGCAATACATGAAAAAACATATCAACCCAGCATCATGTACCTGTAGTTGTTTTGCAGCATGGCCAACGGCCTGAAAGGCGTCGTTTGCTTTGGGATGGGTGCACTTGTCTGGGTGGATCAGCAGAGATAATCGCCAATACCGCTTTCTGTCGAGGGCATGTGTGTGGGGTGTGTGTGGGGTGCGTGGTGGATGTGTGTGGGACATGTGAGCAGCATGCAAGGACGAGTGAACATCGTACACCCACCCTATGGTACACCTTTGTCCTACACACAACATACTACACATAACATACTACACACTACACACAACATACTTGATAGTTCCCTTATCAGCGTCATTGCCCACACCCAACACAGCATAGGGATTCACACCCACCCCTTGTCCCGATGCAGCAACCACCGGTGCATTATTAAACTGTGGTACAGCATTATTATACTGTGCCTCTGATAACACCTCAAGTATTCGTTTGATTTCCTGTGCCTGTTCCTCTGACACATCAGCAGACATGTCCACGATAAAGTCAGGTGGGGGAGGGCCCACCATAAAATCCTCCTGTTCCTCTTCCTCCTCCTCGTCCTCTTGTTGTTGTCCACCTGCTGCTGTTTGGAGGGGGTTGAACTCTGCTGCTGCTGCCTAGGGGTGTGTGTGTGAATATTGGGGAATAGGTGAATATTGGTGAATATTGGTGAATATTGATGATTTGATTATTGCAGTAATATATTTTATTATTGCAGGTATCTTTCTTATTATTGCAGTAATATTTTTTATTATTGCAGGAGTCTTTTCCTTGGGGCTTTTCACCCATGAATGGTCATCACACAGGATCAGCACACAAACACTTCTTATACACCCACACAAATACTTCTTACACACCCACACAAACACTTTTTATACACCCACAAACAATTATTACAAACGCACTCAAACACGCAGCACAACACCACATACCGCCATTTCCTCAGCAGACGGCATTGCTGGCCCCACCACCCGCACTGTTGGGCCCACTGGTATATCCCTCTCATCACCGCCTTCATCATCGCTTTCAATCACACCATAATGTGCATCGTTATCATGGCTGCATACTGGCTTTTGTACATCGTGATTTTTCTCAACGTGTTGTACATCATCTGTCAGTGTCTTTTGCTGTTTTTCATCTTGATCATGCTGTGCTGCGTCATCAGCATGCTGTTGTTTTTGAGGAGGATCGTGGGGGGCTGGAAGCTGTACAACTGTCAAATCTTCCTCAAAGACATGTGCCAGGAAACCCAATGCGGAATCATGGTAGGATGATGACGAATACAACCCCTGTGTGTTTGGTGAGGCAGGCACATGGTGGTGGTATTTGATATGCATATGGACAGCACCCATCATGAATGCTTTGTGATGATATTTATAAGCTGTGACACCATGTATGCGCTGTGAAAACACCAAGCTTTCTGACACCACCACACCACCTCCTCCATACTCTGCTGGTACATCGTAGGCATAGGTTGTGAAACAAGGTGCGTATTGCAGTGAGTAGTGCTGCATCTGGTATGCCCGCAATATCCACACTTTCCCCTTTGTCAATGCGCCTCAAAACCTGTACACAGGGGATGTATAGACATCATGGATCGCCTTGGTGCACACAAAGCAACCTCACACAAAGAGCACCCTCACACTACCTCGCGCAGTTCTGCACGTGCAGCTGGGTATTCAATCAGGATGTGCCTCAACGTCTCACATGCTTGCTTGCCACGTGCAAGTTGCTCTGTGGTGGAGAGAGGTGCGTCTTCACGGTTATCATCACTGCTCGAGCCGCTGCTTGATGAGGATGCTGCAGTGTGCTTGAAACGCTTGTGTTTGGATGACTTTTTGTGCTTTTTACGGTGCTTGTCTTTGCTCTTGTCTTTTCGTTTGCGTTTGGATGATTTATGGCGTTTTTCTGGTGGGGGATTGTCCAGTTGATTGGCTGCATCACGAAACGCAGAAACGTTGGCCAATGCCTCTTCACATGTACCGTGTGCACCCATGGTGTAGGAAAACATAAAAGTAGTGCAAATATGCGAAAAATACCTCCAAAGATGTGCAAATAATGTTTACCAGTTTGAGTCAAGTTTGAGTCAAGGCACATCAACCTGCAGCCACTCGTCCAACCTCAGCATGTAGCACACCACTATACAATGTCAGAGGCGCTGTTTGAAACCGCACAAGCGGTGCTTACGGGCTACGATACTGCATTGAATAAACAGTTTAGGGAAGAGGACCGAAAATGGAGGACAGAAGACTTGGCCTGGAGGAATGAGGAGCGTTTCTACAATGAAGCCAACATGCAGCACATGTACGTGTGACTGTTATTGGGGTGGTCAACAAGATGGTGTTTGCAATCCTTCACATCTCAACCCTTCTGGTTGGTACACAACGATGAGTATATCACACACTACAGGCAGTTGGAGCGTGCATGGCATCAGGAAGATGTGGACCAGCGGCTTCTGGATAACATACGATATCTATGGCAGCGATATGTCGACCGCACCCGCAGTGACATGGTACGCACCCTTGTGATCAGAAAACCAGGGATGGACACAACAATGTGTGTGAAAACCATGTGTGCTGTCGTCAAAACCACAACAGGAGGAACGCAGTGAACAGCTCAAAGGCATTTCCAACTTGGCTGCACTTGTAGCAGGCTTTGCAGGTGTGTGTGGGGAACGCTGTTTTCAATATATGTATAACGACGTGCACATGCTATGTGGTGTACAGCATCAGCTTGTTTTCTTTAAGTGTGTGTGTATGTGCTTATATGTGTATATTTATGTGCATGCACATTTCCGTGCATCAACCTTTCTAACATATCATCTATACACACTTATATGTACACCTACCCCCTCACACAGTCAGTGGTTTTCTTCAGTTTACAATTAGTGTAGACATGGCATCAAGTGGTGTCTTTTTTGCATTTGGCATAACCACAGCCCTCGTGACTGGTCTGATGCTCAACACGATGATGATATGTACACTGATTCAAGCCAGCATATTGAAGACGGGGAGGAAATTTGTGTCTGAGTGGGAGGAAGCGAGTTTTGTCAGTGATTGCTTGGTACGTGGTGGGTGTTGTGGTGTTGGTATGGTGGGTGTTGTGGTGTTGGTACATGGTGTTGGTGTGATACAAGTGTTTGTGTGGGTGGTGTGATTCGAATGTTTTTGTGGGTGGTGATTCGAGTGTTGTTCTGGGTGTCCATTGTGTGGGGGAGATGTGTGTCTTTGTACATGCTCATACAAACTCACAACTGCTCTACTTGCCTCTGTCAAGACTCATTCATCAATATACTCATTCATCAATATACTCATTCATCAATATACTCATCATTGATACACTCATGACCCTCACGCATGTCACAGGATTGGTTGGCACAATACACACCTGGCAAACGGCCACCACAACCACAAAAAATGTTTTCTCGTCATTGGGAGCAGCAATGTGAGGCGGAATGGGTGAGAGCATTCTTCATGTTTTCTGGTGGTATGTTTCGTATGCAAGCATGGGTTGTTTATGTTGATGTAATGTGCAGATTGTCATGCGTCTGTATACCCATGTGTCAATACCTGCATACACATGCAGCAGTACCTGTATACACATGCAGCACACTGTCACTGCAGATGTATATTATACATGCTTGTGTCATCATCGCACAATTAACAACAAACATAGGGGTGCCGATTTTCTTTGCCAATTTGGCAATAGCAGGGTGGATCAAGTTTCATTTTGATGTAGCAACAGCTGTGGGCATTACAGTGGTGATGGGTACTGCACTTGCATACTTTGTATTTTCCCAATTTCGTTGGGTGTCACACATACTGGAGAAAAACATGGTATGTGTTGTTGTTGTGTTGATCAGTGAAAGTGAATGCTCTTGTGTATCGTGGTGGCATGTCAGTCAAGCGAATGCACAGTGCATATTGTGTACTTTGCTGTGTGCTTTGCAGGGACCCTTGCCCACCCCCCAACACCCAACACACAGGACCCTCAAACTTTTGACACCAGCACTGTCAGCAAACTTCCATTTGACTGGCATTTGCCACCACAGGCATTCAAACGACGTCGCGCCAATCTCAGCAATGCATCACACGGCATGCAAAGCCAAACGACAAACCAATCGGCAGGAGATGCAGTGGGGCTTGGAGAGAGCATGCCTGAGGCACAGCAAGCATCTGCCGATGTGCCACCACTGGATGGACTGAATAGTGATGTCCATATTGCAATGCCGGTATGTGAATGCGGGATGTTCACTGTGTTCAGTGCGAGTGCCACCGTATCTCAACAACACAGGATGGGCTTTTAGAAACCAGAAACCGCGTGCAATTGTAGCTCTATTTGATATTGCTTGTACATTTTGTTGCGAATGCCAACCACTAGGTAACAAGATGGCTTCTGTTGTTCTCTGTTCTCTGGGAGTCAGCCACACGTTGATGGGCATGGGTTTTGGGATGTTTAAAATATGGCAGGTTGTTTAGCTATGCCTCTTTACCTGGGCATTTCCCCCACACGCGTCATATACAGGGAAAAATAGGAAGGAAAGAACGTAGACTGCTCATGCATATTCATCTTGACGTCATATCATGATATGTGTTGCAACAACCCCGCACACAATATCACACCTCATACACTACACCCAATCACAAACAATGATCGTTTGTTAGCAAAGACCACCTTGCCACCCAACCACGTCGCCACCACCTGCAGCAATATGCTGTTAATCCCTGATCACCACAACCTACATCATACAACAGCTCCAGCGTCCAACGACACAGCATCCAACGACACAACATGAAGCAAAATACAGATCAGCTGCAAACTGCCTTGCAGGCGGTCACAAAAGCTGTACAGGAGCCTGTACAAACATTATCACAATTGCCCCATCGCAATGCATTGAACAAGCCACCCAAAACGCTCGCCGAGGCGCTTGCAGTCGTTGTGGCGAGGGATGAGGAAAAGAAGCGCAAGGAGGGCAAACGCGACTACAAGGGCAAGGGCAAGTCATCTGCATTTCCTCACGAGCTAGCACATGCACCTCCTGGCACTGTGCCAGGCTATGATCGGGAGGTGACAGCCTTTTGGCTGTTGATGGAGGTTTGTCGTGGTGGTTTTATTGTGTAATGAGATGGTTGTGCTGTGGTGGTGTTGCTTTGTTGGTTGTGTAGGGGTTGTGTGGGGTTGTGTGGGGTATTGGGGCAACGGGAGTGGTCAATGTGGTGCATCTTGCTGCATATTACATGCCACATGATCACACAGGAATACTGCAGGGAGTTGGTTGCAGACGACCTCGAGGTACTCAGGCCCAAGTACGACAACCCATTGGATGATCCATCGTTTTATGTGCCCCCCCTTGGGCGGTTGTACGAGCCAGATGATGGATCCATGCAGACCCACATTGCTACGTTGCAGTTTGGTCAAGATGCGGTATGGTGCTATGCAAATGATGTGTACATGCTTAACATAGCAATTGTGTTACATGGATGTGTGTTTCCATCTGCCATGTCATCCTCTCCTCTCCATCATGGTACACACAGATTCGACGTCGTGCAGCAAGTGCAGGTGCAACCCCATCACAACCAGAAGCAGCCAGCGAGCAGCCTGCAGATTGCAAGCTCAATCACATCAGTGGGACACCCTTGCAAACCGTTGCAGATCTGGTATGAACAACGGACTGTGTGCATGATGTGACATGCATCGCATCATCATGTTCACAACATCAACATCACCACCACCCAATGCACACTACAGGTTGCAGAGCTGCAGCAGTTGCCAGCCAGTAAGCGCCCCCCCACTGCAGATGACCCCCAAGAGCGGGATCAAAAGCTCCGAGCATGGCTCACTGAACAGGCGCATGCCATGGCAGATGCCGCCCACACCACCGACACAGCAGTCACAACACCACGTGGCACACCAAAAACACCCGCTGCGACTGGTGCGGGGCCCTCCACCGAAGCAGGGGCCGGCGCAGGTGATGCACCCACCACAGCAGCAGCCGGTACAGCAGACACCACCGTGGAGGCTGTTCGCGAGCACTGTCAAGAAGTGATGCACCCATATACACGATTACTACTCGCAGTGGACGTCCCAGAACATGTCTACACACTGCCACCCCCCCCCGCTGCGGCAGTGGATGATGGTGGGCGTGCAGGGGCAGCAACACCCACCCTCGACGCAGAGGGGACCCCCATGGATACGGAAGAGGGCCCAGGGGGGGCTGCCCAGGGCTGTGCACGGTCAACGGTCAACTATAGCACCATGTCTGGCAAGCGGCCATGGGCGGCCAAGGCGGGGGTGCGCCCTGTGACACTCGCTGCACCTGCTGCGGTACACCCTGCTGCTGTTGCGGTTAATAATGTGGTTGCACAAGGTATGTGTTGATGTGGTGGTATGTGTGGGTTGTGAGATCTCAGCAGTAGTGCTCCTGTCATGGCCATCATTCCTACCATCACGACCACCACCATCACTATCAACACCACCACTACCACCACTACCACTACCAGGAGGTAATGTCATGAACGAATCCACATCATGGAAGCAACTCCAAGCAGCACGCCCCATCATCAGCAGCGCCCCTGATGATGAAATCCTAGCAGAGCTATTTGCATGCCAACAAGAACTGCTCACTCAAATGCTGTGCAATCGTAATGCACTGGCTCCTATACTGGAAGCAGCAGCGGCTGATTTGCCTCAGCATACGGCTGCAAGGGAGGCTAGGAATAAGATGGCAGAGGATATGAAGGCTATAGTCATGGTAGGGAATGGATGTTTGGATATAGGGGGTCATGATATTGGGGATGGTTTCTTTGGGTGGAGGGGAGGGGAGGTGGGTGACGGGTGGTACAATGATGGTAGGGGGGGGAGACACCCTTGCCTTCCTTCCACCCACCAACGTACACCATTATTACCACCTACATCATCATCACCTACATACATCATCACCTACATACATCATCATCATCACACAGCGTGCCAAGGAATTACGACGTCAAGCCAAACGACAAAAACGTGAGGAGGCAGCACAAGCAGCCAAGAAGAGCATGGAAGCCAACATAGTAGGGTCTCCTGGTAGGGTGACACTTCGTACTCGTGTCAAAGTCAATGATCACATGGACACTGAAGATTCAGATGTATGTGGGTGGGTGGGGTTGGTATGGAGTAGTATGTATGTGGGGGGTTGGTGGGTGGGTGGGTTTTGACGTGTTCTTGGGGTTTGGGGTTGGTATGGAGTAGTATGTGAGTGGTTGTGGATGTACAACAATGGATGTACACCACCCTCACCACACACACTCACAACACAGGATGACGCAGACAGTGACGATGAGCTCCTAGACCGTCTTGCTGAACGTGAAGAAGAAGAATCCGCAGAGTGTGGCGTCTGTGGCGACGGCGACAGCTACGAGAACAACCCCATTTTATTTTGCGACCGCTGCAATCTTGCCGTCCACCAACACTGCTACAACGTCACCCGTGTTCCGGAAGGTGATTGGCTGTGTTGGCCATGTAAAGAGTATGAGGACCAGCAAAGGGCCCTGGGGGTCCCTGCGGCGCAGATACGCATGCCCCGGTGGCAGACAGCACATGATGATGGGTACAAGGTGCTGGATGGGGGGTCGAGGTCGGTATCGTGCGCGTTGTGTCCGATCAAGCATGGGACGTTCCGCAAGGCTACTAATGGGGAGTGGGTGCATCAGGTGTGTGGGTTTGTGTGTGTTTTTGGGTGCGTTTTGGGTTTTTGTGTGCGTGTACCACTGACATCAGTGTGTGTGTTGGGGAGGGGGGTAGGGAGTGATTGCTACATGGAGCAAGTGAAAGAGGAGCCACAGAGCGATAGTACTGTGTACACACATAGCCACATACCCAATGCCCTCCCACACCCGTCCACACACCCATCCACACCCCCACCCCCACCCATCCACACCCACATACACAAACAGGCATGTGCCCTATGGAACCCAAGCCTGCAGGTCCAGGCAGTGGATGCCGCTATGAGTGTGAGTGGTGTTGAAGCAGCCAAAACCAACGCCCGCTGTGGCCTGTGTGGTCAGGACAGTGGTGCCGTTATAAAGTGCTCCTTTGGACATTGTATGACACAGTTTCATGTGTTGTGTGGGAGGAATCATGGGAATTACTTGTCAATACGGGAACAGGGGGGGAAAAAGGTGTACCGGGCGTACTGCTCCTTGCACAGTCAGCAGGTGTGTGGTGTGGGGGTATGGGGGTGATGAAAGTCGCACATGGTGTGGTGGTGTGGTGTGTAGCATGACAGTAGACAACAACAAACACATGGCAAAAACAACACGTTGTTTTCATACACCATGTTTTTCTCAACACGTGCTTCTCATACACACAGATGCGCATCAAGGATGAACAGGGTGAAACAAAACTCAACAGGGGTAACGTGGTGGCCAAGGTAGGTGTGCTTCATGCATGTTTTTTTTGTGTGTGTGTGTGTTACAACAAGCACCATCATGCATATCAATTACACACTCCATAACACAACAAGAAACACAACCATGAAACAGCAAAAACACACCAATACACACATCACCAATACACACATTACATCATGCAGGGTGATGGGCGCAAGGTCAAGGGTCGTATTCGTAGCAACAGGCTTGCAGCACTGCAAACACTTGCACAAAAGGTGTGGTGGTAGTAGTAGTGGTGATGGTGGTTGTGGTGGTGATGAGCGTGTTTGTATACAAATGTGTGCACAAATATATGTGTGTGTAGATGCATGTGCATACATTCATACTCATAAACCCAATTCATGCAGATGACCACACACCCATCTTCTCCCAACAAAAACCCTCACACCCAATCCACCCCCACACAATCACACAGGAATCAGAACTCGAGGTGTGTAATAGCATTCGATTCGAACTGGAAACTGTACGACTGCTTGCCGAGCGCATTCACAAGCGTGAAAAAGTAAAGGAAAAGCTTGCACGGGCATGCCAACGGCGGGATGCAGCACTGTTGGAAGCAGGGTGGCGCCTGGCAATGGGGCAGCCCCTCGCAGAGGCAGAAGGGCCCCCTGAGGGACCCTCCACAGCAGGGGCCACCCCCGCACCAGAAGAGGCGCATGGCCATCCAGAGGGAAATGAGGAACGGAGCGTGGATGGAGAGGGGGGGGGACATAAGCGAGGGGAGTCGGTGGAGACGCCTCGTGGGGGGCGGGCTGGGAGCGCGGCCAAACGGGGTGGGAGGGGTACCAAGCGGGGGCGTGGGGCGTCGGAGGAGGCAGGGGGGGGGTCTGTGCTGGAGGATGACATGTCGGTGGATGGGGAGGAGAGCGAGGGAGGGGCACACAAGGGCACTGCCAAGCGCGCTCGGGGGGGGGGTGCTCGTCGGCGTTGATGTTTGAGTTTGTTGTTGTTTTCAAACTTTGTGATTTGTGGGTATGGTAGTGCAGTGGTAATGTGGTTATGGTTCAAGACTTGCAACAGTGCAACATACCCAACATACCGCGTGCGATCGGATACATCGTAGCGTTGTACGCGCTTTAGAGAATCTCATTCATGCTCACATTGTCACAAGCTGGTCATTGCCTATCATCTAAGCCTACCCAACAAATACCTCTATGAAACCTCTGCGCATAAACAACAGCATCCCTGATTACCCATCATAAACAAAGCCAACCACGCCCCTCAACAATGCCATTTGGGTGTGCTTCATGCTTTCGAAGACCAGCAGCAGATGATGGACCACCAGACGTGGCTCCCCAACCTTGTGCACCATCATCCAACACAGTGGCGGTTTGCCACGAGACCAAACAGGCACCCATACATGTGCATGCCCCAGCAGCCCCCCTGGTACACAACAGCCCTCCTGCAGAGCAAGCTCATGTCCCCCACACCCCAGAACCCTCGCCCAGCGGGGGCGCTCGCAGGTCCCGAGACACATCTCCTGTCCCTGATCCTGCAACCCCCACCACCCCACGTTGTGCAAGCCCCATCCATGTGGACGATGAAGACGTGGACATATGGGCACTGGTAGACCCATCTTCGGTGTCTCACAAATCACCCAACACCATATTGACTGCCAATGCTGCCAAGGTCATTGCTGCACAACATGATGCACGCCAAGCACAAGGTATGATGATGTTGTCATGTTTGTGCATGACGACGCACCCCTTGCACACCCCTTGCACACCCCTTGCATTGTGCATGTTTGCACATGTTTTCAACATACCCACCACCACCACCTGTCTTCAAAACACCCACATACCGACCCTGTGTTCAACATACCCACCAGTATTTGTTTCACCCACCACCCCACCACCCACACAGAAGAGCTACCTGTCCTCACTGAGCTTCGTTCCCTTGTACGTGCAATCAGCTCCACCGTCACCGATGGCAGCGTGTCTGTCGCATCAGCACTCTCACGCACAACACAACCATCCAGCACAACAGCACAACCATCTAGCACCACCAGTACCCAGGCCTCCCCTCCATCCCTGCAAAAGGCCCCTGTCACTGGGGAATACCTGATACCTGTGACACACAAGGCTACAGCATCACCACAAAAAGAGCATGCGAAAGAGTATACAAAAGAGTATACCGAGAGAGAGAGAGAGATACCTGCACCCGCATCTTCTTCCGAACATTCCAATGGCCTTACCGACCACCACCTCAACCACCCCCACATCAACCACCCCCACCTCAACGAGCAGCATGATGATGATGCCCACAATGATGCCCACGTGTACCATGATGCTCAATCCCTTGGGTGGTCGACACAACCCAGCAGCCCCCTTGGTGCAAGTGATGGCATGTCCACACCTATGTCAACACCTTCTCGTGCAGGCAGAGAACAGCCTGGGGGGGGGGTTCTTCCTGGGGGGGGGGTTCTTCCCACTAGCAGCCCAGGGGAGCACAGCCCTGGGGTTGGTGTGTCGAGGCGGCTTGGTGGTGCACAGCATGCACAGCTTGGGTTTGCACAGCATGAGGTTTTGGTTGAGGAGCGCACTCGTGGTGCTGTTGAAACAACCATGATACGCAAGACAACCGAGATAACGCAGACAACCATGACAAGCATGACAACCATGACGACAACCGAGACAACCGAGACAGCAGTAACAGCAGCAATAATAACAACAACAGCAGCAGCAATAGGTGCAGTGGTGGCACACCCACTTGACGATTGTGGTACAGTGTCTCACCAATTCCTTTCAAGTCCATCCACACGCTCTCCTGCCAGCACACCGGATACTACCCAACATAGATCTGATGCATACGCACATGGTCAACATGGTCAACATGGTCAACATGGTCAACATGGTCAACAGAATCATGGTCAACATAGGAATGGTGATAGTGCACCCATATCACATGGTGATGCACATGCGTGTGTGGAACCCGCACGTCCTGTGGTTCGTGTGCATTCACACAAACTGGTAGATGTTGATACAAGTGGGCCCTCTGATGAGCCAATGGAGGGCCCTGTGGTTGTGCATGATGATAATGGTGGCGGTGACAATGGTGGTGGTGGTGGTACACATGTGTATCCCAACACCCAGCAGCATGTGGTATGATGGCTATTATGTTTTTGGGGTGAATCCTGTTCCCTTTTGTTGTGTGTACAACAATACTTGTATTGGTATTGCGTTGTTTTTGTATTGGTATTGTGTTCTTTTTGGAGGTGTATTGAGTAATTGTAGTGCAGAGTGGTCTTTCGATGCTCCTATATACATGACACCACTCCCACACACACAGGAAGCACCAACCACCACCACCCCTACCCCCCACCCCCACCATGTGGTCCACTTTGAGGGGCTGCAGCGTCTGTCCCGCCGTATGTCAGACATAGTGACACATGCTGTAGAGGTGGCCATCCACCCCCACTCCCACCACCACACCCACGACAAACACCACCCCGACACCCACGACCACCCCGACGACCACACCCACCCACCACCCCATCCCCTCCCACCACTCGACCCACTCAGACAAGCCATGCTCACCCAGTACAACAACGCATTGCTGTCATTATGCAACAGATGGTATGGAGGGAATGCGTCGCGTATGGGGGACCTGCCCCTGTTGCCGGTGGCCCCTTGGAATAGAGAGGGCGGGTACTGGGGACACCTCACCCCGCAGCAGGAGGCTGCCCTGGGTGCCCTGCGTCATGCATTTCCTGTGAGCATGACTATGCATACTGATCATGACATGTTGAGGTTTTTGAGGGCACGAGAGTTCTCTGTAGAGGAGACTATTGCCATGTATGCCAAGTACTTGACTGTGGTATGATGTGTATCGGTGTTTTTTGGGGGGGGGGGTTGAATGAGGGGGTATTTGACTGTGGTGTGTGTGTGTGTTGACAATTGCAGCAGGTGTAGTTTCATTGGTGTGTGTAGAACATGAGCTTGTGTGGTTGTATGCACACATATGTCACTGTCTCATGGCAACACCCCTTCTTTCCAATCCACCCCACCCCCCTTTATTTTCCCCAATCCACCCCAGTATCAAGCCCAAGCATTGATCCTACCCAGTCCCCCAGTTCGCCCCACATTCGGCCCCCTATGGGACATGTCTGTGTTTGACCACCTTCCCACACGTGATGCATGTTTGACTACACGTTTTCAGTTGTTCTTCAAGCACTTTTTGCATGTAGCAGTGGTGGGTACTGATAGGGAAAAGCGACCGGTATGGGGAGGAGGGGGTGAGGGGGTGAGGGGTGTGGTTGGTGCAGGTGGTGTGTGTTGTAGGTGCAGGTGGTGTGTGTGGTAGGTGCAGGTGGTGTGTGTTGTAGGTGCAGGTGGTGTGTGTTGTAGGTGCAGGTGGTGTGTGAAATGGGTTGTGTGTGTTATAATGTAGAGTTTGTGCATGAGTTTGGGTGCAATGCATGTGTGCTCATATATGCGTACGTGCTTGCCAACTTACATACTCACGTGTTGCACATCGATAACCAAGCGCATTATGGGGACACACCCCACTCTCTCTTTCTCTCTCTCTCTCTCACACACACACCCTCTCTCTCTCTCAACCCCCCCTCTCCCACCCCTCTCTCCCACCCTCCAAATAAAGGTCATGTACATGCGTCCAGCCAACATTATCAAAAATCACATGTCCCAATACGTACCCCTTGCTGAGCGCACAGCATTGCAATGTGCCGGCATGGAGGCAAGCCGCCTGTTGTGTCACATGGCGAGTGTTGCTGCTGGATATCATATAGAGGAGATGGTGCATGTACTAGACCTGTGGGGGCTGACACCTGTTGGTATGCTGTGTGTAGGGGTGTGTTTGTTGCTGGGGTGGGGATGTGTTGTGCACACATGGAAACATGTGTGGATGTGTTCGCATGGGTGTGTGTACGCACGGGGACGTGTGTGAGAGTATGTTGCCCCACACAGTCCATGTGTGTGCATGCATAGACCATTGGTTGGAAGACACCAACCGGTCGGTCCTCCCCCCCCCGCCTAGGCATGATACATCACATGCGGTCCTCAGAGACACGAGCAGAGTTTGCGTACGCAATGGACTTTGCACCTGAAACACTGTCAAAAGTGATTGTGATCAATGCACCCTTTGGAGTGAGCGCAGTGTGGAGGACAGCATCCCTGTTTTTACCACCGAGGACGAGAAACAAGTTTCATATCTATGGGCGTCACTATGCACCAGAGCTTGCTCGGTTGATTGGAGAGGACAATGTCCCGACGTGCTATGGGGGGAAGTACAAGTTTGACTGGCCAGAGCACGCGAGTACTGATGCATTGAGCAAGGTGTAGTTGCTGGTGACCCACCCATTCCTGCGACTAGGTTTTCTGTTGTTTTTACTGTTGGGCCTCATTTTCCATACACTAAAATTAGCACGTAACAGTACACGTAACAGAGTTGCAGACACCCCCAGCGTGAGGGGAGGCTGTGCTGCACAAAGTGAGCAACTACATCAGAGTGGAGTGTACCATGAACAACTCCCTGGCTACCCCACTCGAACCTACCATAGCCCACAGCGACGCAAGTACGTAGGGCGTCAGCTTGCCCTGCTGCTCGCATACCCGTGTTCAGCAGTGCACACTCGATACCGTTCTGTAATGCAACCGCCTTATTGTCTGCACACGCACAGGTGGCGAGGCGCAGGAGTCGTCTTCGTGGGCAGGTCCACTGGGGAGAGTGGTGAAGCACATGGGCGCAACGTTGGCAAGGTGCGAGATGGCTGAGCAGCAATGTGTCTGTGTGGTTGTGTATACTTGAGTATACACCGTGTACTGTAAGTGTGTGTATCACTCACTCACCACCAACAAGAGTCCTCCACTCACTCCCACAAACATTACCCAATCCCACCACTGTCCACATGGTTCCATGCACAACCCACACAGGCTCACGTCACGAAGTTCCACAGACAGCCCCACCCATGGCAGCTACGCAGCCGTTGCAGCAGACGATGGGACTGTGGATGTGGAGCGAGGGGTGGCTGCAGACAGCAGCAGCACAGGTCCACTGAGCGCATCCACCGACGACGACACCCAATCAACAGACAATCAACAGCCTGGCATTACAAAATCGGGCAGCCTGGGTCGCATAGCAAGCACAGAGCAGGGTGGTGGTCCAGTGTGCTTGATCTGCTTGGAGCCACTCACCACCGAAGATTATGACAAGGGCGAAGCTATACAGCTGCAGTGCAAGTGTCGTGGTGATCTGGCCATGCGACACAAGACATGCGCAGCACGGTGGGCTGGTCACAAGGGTGACAATGTGTGTGATATTTGCAAGGAGCCAATACAAAACCTTCCAGAACCCATTGTACCAGAACGTGACAGCGATGATGAAGAGGGTGCTGGCATCATGGGCATGCCAGGTACGCAGTGTTGGGGGGCCTTGTATTGGGGGTAGTTGTTGGGGATGTAAAATATTCAACACATTCACCAAACACTACTACTTCACCACACTCCTACACAGTGGGTATTCATGCGTTGGAGCCCCCCACCTCTGTGGATATGGTGTTTGACTGCATCCGCGTCATGTGGGTTGCCATGATTGTGTGCATTTTGTTTTTCGAAATGAACCTCTCCAATGCATTGTGGACTGGTGTCGTCATTGGTTTGTCATACACTGTGTTTATTCGTCTCATGTGGCGCTCGCAGTTGGCGCTTGCACAGGCGCACCTCGCATCTGCACAGCCACAGCTTGTCATGGTCAACGGGGATGGACGTGTTGTGCAACCCACCAACGGGCAAGTGAATTTGCTGTGAGTTGGGGGTTGGTTTGCTGTGTCTTTTTGTATTTTTGGCAATTTGTAGTGTGTGTATGTCTTATACACGGGCAGTGTTGAAGCCCGCAGCAGGATGGCAACGGGTGTGTCTCCCTTCTGCCCGTTGTTGTATTTCTTTTTTGGAGGAATCCTCGGTGAGGCATGCTCCTCTGGGTGGATGCATGGTGTGTATCATTGATGATATTGTATGCTGTCCTCTATGCCCAGCAAGAAGGAAGAAGTTGTTGGTGTATCTTCCTGGTGGTCGCTTGCCATCGTACTTGGCGGCAATGCGTATCGTGTAACATTACGCATGATGGTACCTCACTACCAACTCGTGCTATTTGCCGAAAACCAAAAAAAAAAAAAACAATCCATACACATGTCCACTCCCATCTCATCACACGGCCTCTTGCTCCTCCCCCACATCAGCATCACCGCCCCCCTCCCCAACAGCACCCTTGTGCTCCTCAAGGCACGCAATAAATGCATCCAGTCGCTCTGCAGGCTTTATACGCACTGCCCATGTCGTGAGTGGGATGGCAGCATCCTTGTCGCCATCCTCTCCTTCGCCTGATGCCGTTGCTGCATTGATGCATGCAAACGTGGCAGCCTGTGCGAGTGATGGGCGTATGGCAGCACAATCATAGCAACAACACCATGGCAGCAGGTTCCCATGTAACTCCAATCACTACCCACCTTTCCACCCTCCATTTTGGTCACAATCATGTCTGGCCACAGATTTGCATTCATCAGCAGCCTCAAGTTGCCCTTGGATCGCATCACCAACCGTGCATGCCCTCCCCCACCCTTGGGCACATTGACCCGCATCTCCCCCCGCCCCCTCTCCCGCCATGTCTTACTCGCATCAAACTCGTACAACATGCCCTCTGCAGCAAACACACATTCCTCATCCTCCTCTCCCGTTTTTGCTGCTTGTGGTGGTGGCAGCGTGACTGCAGGAGCTGCAGCAGGGGCCCCTGCGGCATCGGCACCCCCATCGGGGGCCCCAAACACACTGCGCACAGCAGGCTCTGGTGCTTTGGTGCCGTTGGTTGCATCTGGTGCAAATGCTGTTGTGAACGAAAACGCAGGGGGTGGCGCTGCTGCGTCGGTGGTGGCTGCTGCGCTGCTTGCTGCGAAGGAGAATGCAGATGATGCTGCGGCACTGGCTGCTGCACCAAAACCCCCACCTGTTGAAGCAGCGGCTGCAAAGCCGCCTCCAGCAAAGCCGGCAAATCCACCCGAGGAGGATGCGAGCGCACCAAAACCTGATGGTTTGGCGTCACTTGTAGTGGTCGGTGGGGGTGCCTGTGTTGTTGTTGTGTGGAGCGTGACAACACCGGTGCCACAATACGTGCCTCCCCCACATATATACCACTGGAGCTACGAGGGATACACCAGCAAAGGGGTTGGAGGCACCAGCGCCTTCGGTTGCTGGTGGTGGGGCGGACGATGCAAGTGCCCCTCCGCCCCGGCGTGCCTTGACAATCTTGCGTGTCTTCAAGACATCCTCTGATGCCTTTTCAAAGTTGTTGGGATCAATTTCCTCCTGTTGTTGGACGCATTGGGTGTGCACAGGTGCCAATTTACACCTATTTGCATCATTCCCAACTGTGTCCAACCTCTGCATCACTCTCCTCCTCTGCATCATCCTTGGTAATCTGACGATCGTTCATGCGTTTCTTAGCTGGTGGTATCAAATCGTCTGTGGGGCGTGCACCAGACATTGTGATCGAGGTTGTTGTGCGATCGAGGTTGTTGTGGTTTGGTTGGTGGTGGATGGCTGGTGGTGGATATTACAACAGAACAGCAGCACGACAGAAATAACAAAATAATGGTTGTACAAACAGGATGTTGTACAAGACGTGATCACGACGAGCGACCGCCACCACCACCCTCCTACTGCTGAAAGTTGATGCTGTAAGATCCAGTGGCAGGATCCTGCACTGCCTTGAAGTTGTCCAGAGACAGCCCAAACCGCCCCAACACTGTATTGCCCAGGTCTTTCAACTTGCCTGTATGGAGGAGACATCATTGTTTTGGCATAGGGAGGTCTGGTTTGCACCACAACGTATACATACACAGGCACCATCATCATCATGTATTCCTATTTCAACCACATCACACAACCACATCACACAACCACATCACACAACCACATCACAGTCCTACCTATCATCTCCTCCTTCATCGCCTCTCGCTTGGCTTCCACAATTGGTGTGAGGCGCTTTGCAATTGCTGTTGCTGCTGCATCTCCGGGTGCCAACTCAAGAACCTGTAGGTGTTTGTGTTATGAAGGTGTTGTGCTGTTACAATTTGGTATGACATTTTGACATGTTCTGCCTGTATGATGATGACATTGAAGCAACACATGCAGCATACCTTGTTAGCATCTGCTAGTGCACGTTCCTCATCCCCCAGTGCCTCATATGCTGCACACCGCCTCATATATGCCTATGTACGAGGTGTGTGTTTGGTAATGCGTGCGTGTGCAATGTGGTGATTTTCTGTTGCAACACATGGACATGAACGCATGATGACATGCCGCACAATTCCCCCACCCAGACATACACACGCACCTTTATATATTGTGGATTAATTGTCACTGCAGCACTGCAATCACGTGCTACTGCAGCATGGTCCCCGAGCTTCAGCATTGCAGCGGCACGGTTGCAAAAGTAGATTGCACGCTCTGGTGCATCTGGACATGCTGCTTCCAGTGCGTCTGTGTACAATTCCTATGAACAGATGGGATAATGTACAGATGTAATACGCTAAGTGGTGTTGTGTGTTGTGTGTGGGAATGTGCATGGGTTGTCTACATGAGGTTTTTCCCCATGCGCACCACATCCCATGTATACGTGTCCATGCATGCTCGTACCCTTGCACGTGTATAATCGGCATTTTTAAACGCATCATTCCCCTCTGCTTTTAGTGCTTCTGCTTCTGCTGTCATACGCTGTGTGTGTACAATACATACGAATGTGATGGCATGTGTACGTGCTTGTGTCTGATGCGCAATGAGGCATGTCTATGGAGAGCAATACACACATGCACTCTCAACACACACCATACCGCGCGATCTTCTGGGCTGATGGATGCAACGTGCTTCTCTGTTGTGGCATCATCATTATCCCGCCCCTCACCCCCAGCATCGTGTTGCTTTTGAAGCTGCTGTTCATGAGGTAAAAGTGTACTGCGATCAGCTTCCTGCATTGGTGCATTGCGCCAGTCATCTGCTGGCATTGCTGATGCATCTGGTGGTGGTGGTGAAGCATCATCCCCTTGCCTGGCCTCATCCACATGATCACTGTGCGTGGCGGGGGTGTGGTTGACCACCTCTCGATACACTGTGACCCATCACTCCACCCACCCATCACACTACCGTGCACCACCCTCGTCACAGCTCAAATACTCTTCTTCCTCGTCCCGTTCCACTTGGCAATCCACCCCTGGTGACATGTGTTCCAGCGCATCGTGCAGGTGGTCAGGATCTGGCACAATGTGTTCATCCTCTAGGTGCTTCATATCAGGTGTGACAGGTGCAGCTGGGCCTGACGGTGTGGCGCTGAGAGAGGTTGATGAGTGGCTTCTAGAGTGACTTTTGCTGCCTACGAGTTCCCAACTCGCATCAGACTTGTCATCCAGCTCTTCTACAACACACGAGGGTTCTAGGCGTCGAGCAAACATGGTGTTTGAGGGCGTGTTGGGAAAATGTCAACGCTGATGAAGATCGCAGTGCTGGCAAGTGTGGTGTATGTGGTTTTGTTAATGTCGTGATGGGATCAAACCATTACTAGAATTTACAACAACCAAATATCATCACAACAAAAGCAAAAATCACCACCCTGCTTCATCGACCTCCCCACCACCTGCACAAAGCTGCACCGCAAACCGCAGCACCAGTGGCGCCATCTCCCCCCCCACGCTATACTCCCCCGTCACCAGCACCTCAAACGCCGAGCGCAGGGTCCCCACATACTTGGGCTGCCTCGCCTCGGCACCAGACACGCGCAGCGTGATGGTGCTGTGTGGAGCCACATACCCAGTCGCAGGCCACACTGTGATGCACCTATCAAAGCCCGACCAATACTGTGCCTGCACCAGTCGAAAAAGCACAGGGGACTCTCCCCTGTTGGCTAGTCGGAGGGTCCCCACAGACCCTGAAGGCAGGGTCAGCAGTGGGATTGTTTTCTGTTCCCCATGGCTGCCTGAGGACGACCATTTGCTTATGTTTTTCGCAAATCGGTGTGCTTTGGCTTTGAGGCGGTCACGCCTTCGTGTGTGTTGGCCACTGCCACTACCACGTGACTGTTGTTTGGGGGCGGGGGATCGGTCATGATATACCATATGTATACATACACACATGTAAAAACACACACACTACTACACACACACACATACAATGCACTACTACACATTACAATAATCCCCCCCACACACACTCAAACACACCTGCATCACTGCCTCCTCCCCCTCCCCACTGCTCGATTCCCCCCTCCCCCCCTCCCCCTCCTCCTCACTGCTATCATCACTCTCAGAGTCGTCATCATCATCATGGTGGGTGTGCTCCATGAAGGTATCGAGGCCCCATGATCCCTCCCCAGGTTGTATTTCAGCATTGATTTTGTCGCTGGTGCGGTAGTATTGCTTGAGCAGGTGACTTGATACCCTACGCCGTTGTTTCTGTTGTGGTTGTGGTGGTGTTACTTTTACTTCTTGGTACTTTTGGTGTGTATGTAGTTGTGGCACTTTTTTTGTGTTTATGGTGATTTTTGTGTTATTTTATTGTGATTGTTGCTCATACCGATCATTTCCCCCACCCTCCTGGTCCTCTTCCAATAGCACACAATCACACTCACACACAGAAACATCACCCACCCAAACCCACTCAAACCCACTCAAACCCCATCCAAACGCACCTCATCCCATGTGTTCATTTCCACTCGCAGCATCACATACACTGGCTTATGATCACTATCCACCACATCCATCATGCTGTCATATCGTTCACAGCTGATGCTGACCGGACCAAGACCCCTAGGTACCTCGGGCTCCTCCATACCCAGCAAGTCACCCACCTCCGCCTGAGAGGTATGGTTGCGGAAAAGTGTGCGTTTGTATTGGAAGACGTGTGTGTTTGTATTGGTCATGTGCATGTGGTGTGTATGTGTGTGTATTGAATATGATGTCTGTGTATTGCAAACCCTCCTCCACACGACCATCAACACACACGCACCCCCCCCCATCCCCCTCCTCCACCCCCCCACTCCCCCCACACACCCCCACACCTCTCCTCCCACAGCACCAGGGCGTGGCATTGGTTGTGTACCCCTGAAGAATATCCTATCAGTGTAGCTAGGCACACGTCGTTTTTCAGAGGAATCATATCCGTGTATTTGTTTAACTCGTTCAGCTGTTTCCTTGGTACCCGGCTTGTCAAACTGAGAGTGTGTGTGTGAGAGGGTGTGGGTGAGAGGGTGTGGGTGAGAGAGAGAGTGTGTGTGGGTGAGTGGGTGTGTGGGTGTATGTAAGGAAGTGCAAGTGTGTGTGTGTGAGAGAGAGATATAGAGGGGGGTACACCCAAAACATCCATGTGTGTTTTTCATAGCAACACTCACACCATACTACAACACCACAATACAACACCAACACACCTTGTATGTAGGTAGGAATCGTATGGGTCCCTCTGCCAGACCCACAAACACCTTGCCAGCCTTCATTTGCTCTATACACTGGTCCTGTGATGGTGGTGGTGGTGATGATGGTGGAGGTGATGATGATGATAGTGGTGATGATGATCATACCCCCCCACCCCCACCCACCCACCCACCCAACACACACACCTTGGCAACCAGTGCTTGTCGTTGGTCATCATCAGCAATCATGGACAAGGCAGTGGTGTAATCTAGGTCAAGCCTGTAATTGAAGTCACCCAACCATACTACAGCCTCACTGGTGCGAAATGCCTCGGTACGCTGTGTATTTTGGTGTGGTGTGAGGGTGTATTGTGTGTTGCGGTGTGTATTGTGTTGCGTATTGTGAGGGTATGGATTGTGGTGTGTGCGTGTGTGTGTCTCGTGATATGTGAGGGTATGTATTGTAGTGTGTAATGATGTGTAATGATGTGAAATGATGTGGTATACGAGGATGCATGCCATGTGTATGTGACGATGTGTACATGTGAACATACAACACATACAACACACACCACACACCACCAGACCTCTTCTTCCCCAAGCAAAGCCTCATCCTCATCATCTGAGTCAGACTCCTCACTTGAATCACCTTCAACCCCCCCCCTTTCACCACCAAGTGCCCCCACAGTGCTGCGCTGCTTAGCTGTCTCCCCTGCCCGGTGTACACGTTCAAAATTTGGGTGCACAATGTGTCGTTTGAATTTTAAACGGCGCACAATGGATTGGTAGTTTGCGTTTCGCTCCTCGATGTTGTGCTGTGTGTGCGTTGGGGTGTGTGGCACGAGGTGGAATGTTTTGTAAAGTTGATTGTTGTGATGGATGATGTCGTTTCCCCCCCCCTCCCAAAAAACCACCCCCCCACCCCCACCTGATGTGCAGCAAAATGACTCGCAATGACAGTAAACGTGCGCCTCCATATAGTAAACCTCAACGCAGCAGCCCCTTTATTCCCCCCTCGATTCCCCAACACCCCCGTCGTCACATGCGCAGTCGCCACCTCCCCTATCACCGGCCTCAACTCCACCCTCGCAAACACACATACGAATATCCCACACAGCTGCCGCATGCCCACTTGATACCAGGGGCCCCCGGGGCCCCCTCCTTTGCTGTTCATGGTCACCAGGAGTCGTTGCGCCCATGCTTGTGCCACCTGGTTGCCCCGTTCTACAGCCTTTTTCTGCCCAAACAAGTCCCGTGCAGCTGCAGCAGCTACAGACGTGCTTCCCATTTCGATTTCCTGCAGGCCCACCACTGCCAGCTTGATAGTGGGATCGCCCGCAACGTTAGTTTGTAGGAATGTGAAGAATTTGGAGTGGAGCATGCTCCCACCAGTGGTGGCAGGGGGGGTTGTGTGTTGGGGTGGGGAGTCGGGTGGGGAGGGGTTGTCGAGGGTGGTGGTGGGAGGAGGGGCAGGGGAGGGTGCTTTGCCTCCCGTGTCAGGTTGGAGTTCATTGACGTTCCATGTGACTGCAAAGATTTTAAATGCACGTTGGACGACTGCCACATGTTGGGTTTCAGATTGCCATCGGTCCCTGGGTATGGGAGGGTGGGTGTTTTTTGGGGTGTTTTGTGTGTGTGTGTGTATTCATGGTTGTACATGGCTGTGTAGAACATGCTTTTTAACAACGTCATTCCACATTGCACCAGTGCATCGCATGTCTTTCATTACAACCATGCATGCATCCTACATACAATACATCCTACATACAATACACCCTACACACAGCACACCCTACACACAACACACCCTACACACAACACATTCCCCAACATACCATGCAACGGCATCCATGTGACAAGGTGCAGCAGCAGGCCACCCACGTATGCGCCCATCAAGTGCCAAGCTGTACACTCGAGTGCCTGCTGGTGTGAGTGAGGTGATGCCCACAGGGGACGCCTCCCACCTGTGTGTGTGGTGAGTAGTAGTGTGGGGGGGGTGTAGTATTGTGGGGGGGGTGTAGTATTGTGTGTTGTTGTATTCGTATTGTAATACACACATGAGCACCATACACCTCCACGTACACACGCAACATTACAACAGCACCCACCCCACCCCAAACATACTCAGCAACAACAACAAAAACAAAAACACAACAACACATACCTGTGTAGTACTTTGACATCATGCACTCGTGTGCCATCTTCTATCACACGCACAGCAGTCTCAAAAGCGATGATAGCACCACACCCTAGTCCAGCCCACACACGCTCTCCTACAGCGGTCAACGTGAGCACTGGACTATTGACGTTGACCTGGTCAACAGAAGCGTGGAACATGGTCAACGACTCACATGTGCGATGGTCAACAATGCTGGTCAACGCATGATCACATTCACATCCATACAGGTACCATACAAACAGTTTACATGCACATGCATCACACGTATACATGCACATGTATCACACGTAAACATGCACATGCATCACATGTGTACATGCACATGTATCACACGTACCCACACACGCCACTGTGTGTACAAATCACCGTTACCCCCCCACAACACACCGTGTTGAGCAGCCTCCCATACGATGAATACTGATCCACAAGCCCATTATCACACCCCACCCACACTGTATTGCACGCAGCAGCAGTCACAGCAACAATCTCTCCCGGGGTGGACCCTGCTACGGGGGGCCCTGAGGAGGGGCCTGCGTCCCCCTGGTGGCTACCTGGGTAGTTGCTGGATACTCGTTCTAATGGCATGGAGGAAGCACTGGATAACTGTGTGTGTATTGAGTGGTGTGGTGTATTGATTGGTGGTGTATGAGGTGTGGTGTGCGGGGTGTGAGAAGCGTGTGATGTGTGTGTGATGTGTAGCGCATGTATATATGTAAAGCACATTTGTGATGTTTTGTGTACATGTGTGATGTTTTGTGTACATGTATGATGTTGTATGCACATGCCTCATGCACACACACCCGACACCACCAAACAACATCACCCCAACATCACCACACCATCACCAAGCCATCACATACATCATCCTCCAACACTGCTCCCCCCTTGGCCCGCTGTTGCCCAGGCACCAGTGCATCATCAATCAGTGTATCAGCAACATCACGACCAGCCTTCATAATGCCCTTACTTGCAGCATCAAGCAGCTTCTTCACGCCCTTGCCACCCGTTTTCACTGTGGTGGGGGGTGTTTCATAGGGTGACGCTCGTGCAATGGTGGGTAACGGCCCAATCCCTTTCCAAGTACACCCCTCCCTTTTCTCTCTCTCTCACGCACACACACACGCCCACACCCAATGTCTTTCCAAGAACACCCCCCCCTCACCCCCCCCCTTCTCCCCCCCCCCCCCCCCACGCACCCAATGTCTTGCCAATTTGTTTTGCATTAGTAATTCCAAACGTCAATGTCTCATTCAGTGCATTATCACTACGGCCTATGAGTTCAACTTGACTCACCACAGCAGCCTCAGTGCGGTCTAGTGAATGAAGGGCTACTGCACAGTCGTCAAGGTTGGTGCCATCACCACCCACCAGTCCCTGTGTGGGTTTGTATTGGTGTGTGTGTGAATTTGTGTGTGAACTTGTGTGTGAATTTGTGTGTGAATTTGTGTGTGAATTTGTGCATGTGTGTTTTATTTGGTGTGTGTGTCATTCTGTGTGCATGTGTGCTTGTTTTTGTGTCTTTTTCATTTTGTTTTTGTGCATGTGTGTGTGTGTGTGTGTGCATGTGTCAGAGTGTGTGTGTCTTCATGTGTAGGGAATGAGCCAGAGAGATAAAAAGGATGCATGTAAAGCAAAAAGTAACGGATTCATGCACAATGCCAATACATCCACAATCCAACACCCCCACCCACCTACCCACCCACACACACACAAAACCACCCACAACAACACACCTTGTCACTCATAAGCTTTCCATTATCTTGGTATATCCGCTGTACCGCATGTGGCACCACAATATCACGCACATCCCTCAAATCTGCAATCGCTTTTCGTGCCAGCTCACCCATAAATATCCCCGACGACACACACCACAAGCACAAGTGCGTGCTCGTCACCGACCACACCACGCGGCCATCATGGGTAGATACCAGTGCAAGCACACGTCGTTGGTGGGCCCGGGGGAGCACAGGGCCCAAGACGGGCCCCCCTCGGCGGAGTTCTCGGCGTACTGCTGGTTCTCTTGATCGATCTATAGGTGTTTGTAGGTGTGTGTGTGTGTATGGATGTGTGTGCATGTCTATATGTGCATGTCTATATGTGCATGTGTATATGTGCATGTGGACATGTGCTACACGGATACGTGCTACAGTAAACACAAAACATGTGATGATGCAACATGCCACCAACCAACACACTTCACACCTCGAAACTCAAAAACACGCAAAGACCCCCTTGCCGACCCTGCCCACAGGGCCCCTGTCGACACCCTCATTATGGCAGTCACACTCCCAGCAGAAAACGCAGGGAAACAGTACCGAGGCGCTGGCCTTGTACTCGCAGTGTCTTTCCACTCCCCCATGAGGGACCCCTGGTGGGCCGATAGGTCAAATGCAGCAACGTAGCCGTCACGGTCCCCTATCCATAGTAGACCATGGGGCTCGTCTATGTGGATACAGCCCACCTTGTGGCTTGCTGCCTGGGAGGGTGTGTGAGGGTGTGTGAGGGTGTGTGAGGGTGTGTGAGGGTGTGGGTGTGAGAATGTGAGGGTTTTTGAGGGTGTGTGGGTGTGTGGGTGAAGGGTGGAGGATGGAGATGCACATGCTGTTATTTTCTTGTGGTAGTGTTATTATTGTGGTTGTGTGCGTTTCCAACCACAAATAAAGGTAGTCACACACACACACAAACCCCACCATATACATACACAAACCCCACCATACACACACAAACCCAACGACACACCATACACCAAAAAAATCAATCACATACCACTACAGGGCAGCTTGGTGCAGCATCAGCATCCTCACACAATGCAACCTTGTCACTCGCACTTGTCAATTTACGTGCTGGTACAGTGAAGGATGCATCAACAGTCATAGACTTGTATATACTGTGTTGCCATGACTCACATGCCCTTGCCTGTGTGTGTAGGTGTGTGTGTGTGTAGGTATGTGTGTGTGTAGGTATGTAGGTGTGTGCATGTATGTGTGTGCATGAGTGTGCACGAGTGTGTATAATTGGTTGTATACTTGGTTTCTAGTGTATCAACTCATTGGTATGCATGTGGAAAGATGTGCATACCATACACCCCACACCATACACCACCCACACCACCCACCACACCCCACACCAACCCACCCCCACCTGTTCTGTGGGCATATCAGGCCATCGCACATTCCCCTCTGCTCTCCCCCACTGCAGCATCAGCCCCGGGCGCTCCAGGTGCACAGGCCCCCCAAACAAACTCCCAAAGCCAGCAGCCAAGAACAACAGCTGCCCCGATCGGGTGGGATCGAGGGGGGGGAGACGCACCTCAAGGTACATAAAGCTGGTGGGTTGCCCTTCACTGAAACGACGCGTCATGCCCTGTGTGTGTCATGGTATTATTATTGTTGTTTCTCAACTTCTTGTTGTTCTTGGTATGTATGGTCAACATGATGGGGGGCTGTGTATTGTTGTTGTGTATATTTCATGGTGGGGGGGTATTGCGGGATGGTGGGAGGTGTTGTGGGGAGGCGTGTTGTGTAGGATTGTGTGTTGTACAAGAGGGAGTGTTGTACAAGGATGTGCATACTATACATACAAGAACTATCAACAAACAACACCCCACCATACCGCAAACACATGTGCTTTGCTGCGTGACAGTGATGTGGGCTTTTGATGTGCCAGCTGCATGAGGGAGGGCCCCCCCTGGGCGCCTCCACCCCCAGGGGACAGGGGGGACCCTCCTTCATGCATGGTGGGTAACACAGGGGCGGGGCGGCTGGGACGTAAGAGTGCTTTGTTGACACTCGCTGTGCGTGCTGCTGGTGTAGGAGGTTCCACTTCTGTGCTGCTGCCCAATTCCCATGGTATGGTGCCTTTTGGGGGGGGGGGATGGATGGGATGTGGATGGGATGGATTTGAAAGAGATGTGATGGGGACGGTCATCAACACCACGAGTGTTTGCATAATTTCTGCTTGTATTACACACATGCTGTACATGCACACACCCTCATCCCCTACATACCACTGCTGTGTTGTTTCAGGGGTCCATCTGGTGAATCTGACGGTGCAGGATGCAATGGTCCACCCACTTGTACTGGATCATCCTGCGTTGAGATATCTGCAGCAGCAGGAGTAGAAACAACGTCCACCACAGGTGCTGGACGTCGTGGTTGAAAGGAACCCTTGCGTGATGATGTTGATGATGATGAGATGCCCTGCATGCCATCTCTTGTAGCAGCTGCAGGGCTGGTAGGAAGGGGAGGTGGTGGTCGGTGAGATCCTGATGCAGCACGCTCCAGGTTCACTGCAGGGTTGCTCCCATGTGCATCCTCCGTGTGCATGGCTGTAAACGCATCAATCAGGGATGATGGTGGCATGCTGCGGGCATTACCATGCATCATGCCAACATTCGTGTCTTCTGCTGATGGTGCTGTGACACCATCATGTGCTGGATGGATTGTGGGAACTGGCAACGGCGTGCCATATGCGCGCATCCATTCTTGCGCAGGCTGCAATGCAAGTTCTACGGTATCCTCATCAAGACCATGCCCTGCTTGCGCAACCCCAACGAGTGTGAGAAAGTCGGAAAATTGTTGCTTGTCTAGGCCTTGATGTGGTGCATCTTCGTTGTGATGTGCCTTGACAATGCTCCATATCTGTAATTGAAAACGGATGTTGTGGTGTCCTCTGCACGCTCGATGATGATGCACCACAAAACCACACAAACTACCTGACCAAGCTGGGCACTCTGCAGACCACTACGCTTGAAAAAGTGTTTTGCTTCAGTAGCAGATACCCTGGGTGTTGTGATGAGGGTATGTCATCACATCGTGACATGTATCACCATGGACCAGCACCCTAGACACACCTTGCATCACCATCCACGTCTGCCTCTGCAAACCATGCGGCTATTTGTGGTTCCACAGGCATGCTATGTGCCAGCTGCAAACACCCTGCTGATTATCACGATTGAAAGCGAATGTGCTGTCGTACTGGCATAGTGCGCTGTAATTCATGCATGCTGCTTTGTATATGGTGTAGCACGCAAGGGTGCAGTACACGAGAGGAATCAGTACATAGGGTTGGATTGATCACCTACTATGGTGTGGTGCAAATGGTGTGCAACTCAATGGTGTGCAACTAAATGGTGTGCAACTGATACAGTTCGTGACGTTGAAATGGTAAGTAAACTGCTGGGAAGAATGTTGGGATGTACACCATTTTTCTTTACCATATGTTTACCATGCACCCGCCCCCCACCTGATGAACACACTGCACACTTCCTACGGGCTCTTCCTGTGCATCAACCCTGGACCATGCTCATCATACTCTGCCTTGGACATCCACATCTGCTGAAACGTGCCCAAGCTCCCCAAAATAGACCCACCTGTATGTTGTTGTCCAGGGTTGTGCGGGTTGTGTATATGGCAACACATACACAGAGCATACGACCACGTGTACCCAGTGCACATCACCGACCACATACCAATCCACACGCTAAAACGTCGTTCTGCTGTGTTGACGGGGCACATGACCTTGACCTTGGATGGCAATGCGCTAAGATCATTGATCTCACGCTCCAGTCGTTCCTTGGCACCCGAAAACAAGCTTGTACCACCTGGGTGTTTTGTTGATGGTGATGGTGGGGATGATGATGTACAATTGTGAATGCGGTGGTGATGTACACATCGAGTTGCTGAGACCACACAGCATCAATGACACCACACAGCATCAATTCTGCAAGGAAAACATAGTTTACAGCATACCCGTAAACACCATGTTGGTGTACATTTCTCGCTTGATGTCATGATCACACTTGGCCACCGTTGAATTGACCAGTGCTGTGTGTTTGTGTTTGTGTTTGTGTGTGTGTGTGTTTTTGTATGTGTGTATGTATATATATGTATATGTGTATACCATGCAATGTGAGGTGTGTGTAATGCAGAGTAAGTTAGGTTTTGTATGCAATCAAGCATGCATACAACATACCTTGCAAGGGCTGCAGTGCACTACCATCATACCCCTTGACATCTTCCATCCCTTTGAATGCGCTGAGTAATTCCTGTGTATGTATGAAGTGTATACATGTGTGGTGCTTACATATGTGTGGTGTATGTACATCCACATGTACCTCATTACATCCTCCCACCCACCCACCCCAACCCCCCACACAACCCCACCCACACACCGGTCGGAATAGCACTTCTGGTACTTTGAAGCGATCTGGCCCAATTTGCAACTCACTCCCATCTGGCAGTTCATAGGCTACTGTAGGAATGTTGGCATTCTCCACCTGCGTGTGGGCCAATAGGTGGTGACACATGCAGCACAATTCGTGATGACACATGAAGCACAATGCGTGGTGACACATACAACATGTGTGGGGTTGTAATGAGGCGGGTATTGGGGTCAACAGCACCCAATAATCCCACCACCCACCACCACCCTCATCCCCCACCCTGTACCTCATCAAAAACGTTGTCACTGACGCGACACACGTTTTCCTTCATGTCTGCCCCAATCTGCTCCAGCTGGTACAATCGAAAGCTCTCAGGTGTTTTGGGGAAGGACAGGTCTTCCACCTCAAACTGGCCCGGGGCCAACTCTTTGCGGGAAAATGCATAGCGTGGACGCACCGCCACGTCTCCCTTGTCATGCACAGACGCCAGCATGCACCGTGTGAGCAGGTGGCCACCCAGTGGAGCGCGGTGGATGGTCTTGTTGAGGACGTAGCCATCGTGCACTGCAGCCACTGTGTTGTGGAGGGAAAATACGAGGTGGTGTGCTGACACATAAAAAAGCAAGTATTGATGTACCATTATTCTCAACACCACTTTTTCTTTCACAGCTCATATTGGGTTGTGATCGGCCGGTGATCCAACAATGGGTGAGGCTGTGAACCCCAAGGCATACCCACTGGCCGATGCACAGGTATGGAACATGTCGGCACATCGCGCCGTCACGAATACAACACTGCATATACACTGAATAACGTCACGTTGTGCATATGCGCATGCGTATGAAACAACACAACGGCAAAATAGCACTCGAAATCAGCCAATGTTGACTAACAGCCACCACCTAGACACTGCAACAACCACTCCCTACACAGTTGTCAAACACAATTCTTGACATCGTGCAGCAAGCTGCAAACTACAAGCAGTTGAGGAAGGGTGCTAATGAAGGTATGGGATGTGCAAAACCATCAACGTCCACAACCTGATTCACAACAACAACAACAACAACAACAACAACAACACACAGCAACCAAGACACTCAACCGTGGTGTATCCGAGTTTGTGGTGATGGCAGCAGATGCTGAGCCCATCGAAATCGTGCTGCACCTGCCCCTGCTTGCAGAGGACAAGGTATGAGACACACAGTATTAGACACACACTAATTGACACACCAAAAACACACTCCAAAAACACAGAACGTGCCCTACGTGTTTGTCCCATCAAAAGCAGCATTGGGCAGGGCATGCGGCGTGTCTCGACCGGTATGTGTGGAGTACATCATACCATGTCTCATGGAACCACCACCACCTCAATCACCACCTCAACCGCCACTCCACAACACAGGTGATTGCTTGCTCTGTCACTACCAACGAGGGTAGCCAGCTCAAGGCACAAATCCAACAACTCAAGATTGCAATTGAAAAGCTGCTCATCTAGACACGGCAACGTGTTGTTGTTTGTACACAGAAAACACACACACATGCAGCGTGTATGTAATTGCAAAGAAATGTAGTGTTGAGATAGTGTTGAGATGATGTCAAGTAACATAAACGTACCAACGCTGCCTTCATGGGCACAGTCGATGCTGATGCCCGTGCTCTTGCCTGTTGCAAAGCAATTGAGCACAGAATTCTTCGCCAAAAACATTGCTGGTACACCAAATTCCTGAAGTACACAGATCAACAGGGTGGGAGGATATGTTGGGTTTTGCAGGATGTGTGACAGCACGATACATATGTGCCACAACAATGCACGGCATCCCCCAACAGCTTGTGCCTCTACCTCCACAGTCCACACATACCTCAAACATCAATGATACAGTGGCTTCACGCAATTCTTTGGTGTTGGCTGTGGGCTCTGCAAGGAGGATGGGATGCTCACGTGGATCAATGCGCAGCCGATCAAAAAATGCATGATCCCACACTGCAGCTATGTGGTCCATGTCACCATACAGGCCATCTTTCAAGCATGGAATAAGCTGTGTGGGTGGGTGCGAAAGCAAGGGTGAGTGCAGAAGTAGACGATTTACGGTGCATGATAGTCTACCCCATAGACATCTGCACACCCTGCCCACCCCATGTGGGCAGGACACCCCCTGCTGCATCATACATGACCTCCTACAATCATTTCATAACGCACGACCAACATCCACCCAACACCCCCTGCCAACACACCTCCATGTCATCACGACGATGGTTGGCTGCAGCAAGGCCTACATAGACGTCCCGCTTGCGACGCTTGGGTGCTGATCCGTTGACTGCATCTTCGTCTCCCATTTCCACATCTGGTGGCGGGTGCCCTGGCACGTACCCAACAACCTGTGTTAAACAGAGTGTGCAACGATGATGATGGGATTCTGATCCTGCAACCATGGTGACAAGCATGCTACGAAATAACAAACACCAAGTATACAACACATAATAATACCGATGGAAACACTGCTTTGGGGGTGTCTTCTCCTCCATATCCAGCTTTGCATGTGTAGCTACCCACATCCACAATAATGGAGTTGACCTCATCTGCATGTCAGGATTGAATGATATAATGCAGTACGAGTACATATAAATTAAAGGCCCCCCAGGCTTGATACGCACCTCCACCAAACATCCTTGCTGATTCCTCTTTGGCTAGACACTCTGCAACAGTGCTATTGCTTGTTTTTGCTTGAGCAGACTTGCCTCAACACATGGCACGTATGAGACAACAACTCACGGAAAATAGGCACGGAGAGATTGGGAAAAAACACAACACCCTCATCAGCACCCCCTCAACACTTTGCCAGAGTTTGAGGGGGGTCAGCACTATACTCTACAAATTTGACCGTCATTGAATACACGTACATCCGACGATATACTCTGCCAACCACGCGTATTCTAAAGACTCAGCTCCCTTGTCGATCAAGACCAAGATTGGTTTGACGACGCGATGTCTATCACGTTACACAACCCTTTACTGGCAGAAGAGCGCAAAAGCAGTCGTTTCGCGCCAAGTAGCACGCTCCCAACATCCTATGCATTCTTTGGTTTGCACGGAGCAAAAGCCGACCCATCGATGGTGGGCAATTTGCTTCAACACCGATACACGCCAGCAACACCGATCGGCAGCGATGATGAAGAGGTCTGGCATGAATGCATGGCACTAGATACATCATCATCACACATGAAGCACACCGCGTGACTTCCATGCACACACACACAGAGCCTCAGCAGCACCAGCAGCATCAGCGACGAACGCGCCACAGTGCGCCAGTGGTCGACAGCATCCTTCACAACACTCCCCCACAGCACAACCAAGATACCACCAGCCTTTCCACAGCAGAGGGATCCCACAACACAACAGCGGGGTATACCCGTGGCATTGGCAGGTACCTGCTACTGCCTCAGCAGCGTCATCATGGTCCTCGTTAACAAATTTGCGTTGGAAGCCTTCCCATTTGCATCTCCCACCATGCTGCTGTTTATACAGTGCGGGTTGTGCGCGCTGATTGTTGCACTTGGTCAGTCGATAGGGGTGCTCCAGCAGCAGACCATCTCGGTGGGTGTCATCCTCACGTGGCTTCCAGGCAACTGCATTTTCGTGGGCATGCTGTTGACCAGCTTTGTTGCCCTGCAGCATTTGAGCGTTCCCATGGTGACATTGTTGAAATCAATGGCCAACGTATTTACAATTGCAGGTGTGGTGGTGATGGGTGGTGCAATGGATGAGTAGATGATTCCAAGTGATTATGGTTGTGTGTGTGTGTGTGTGTGTGTGTGTGTGTGTGTGTGTGTGTGTGTGTGTGTGT
>VFQP010001157.1_pt1 | contig 37915 bp, 33 predicted proteins | sample 3512351 | NCBI WGS metagenome assembly VFQP01 (sample SAMN10412372, study PRJNA504923) | tailings metagenome | isolation source: Relicate 1 Philex TSF1 revegetated site | place: Philippines: Tuba, Benguet | collected 2017-08-29
CAACTGCTCTTCCTCGGATACCGTGCCATCGCCGTTGTAATCCTGCTGCGGCGCATTCAACTCAATGCCCTCGCTAAATGCCCCCACCCGCCCATACGTGTGATCGGCAGAACTCCCATAGCTATCCCCCAGCACCGGCGCCACCCAAACATACTTGTACCCCGGCAACATCTTCTCGCCTTCCTTGCCAAAGTAATCGTGCACGCGCAAATCCCCCGATGGCATCGGCGTATTCGAACGCGCCCCCGGCATCCGCAAAATCAGCTTGCCGTAATTGTGATAACTCAACACCCAATTCACGTTGAGCGTCTTGCCCATCCACTCGGCGATGTTCCTCGCCTCGGGATACTGCAATGGATAATCGCTCGCGCCATTCTGCACATAGCGCGGCTGAAAACCCGAACCCCAAACGCGATTCGGATCCACATACCCATAGGTATCTTCGTTCACCAAACCGTCGCCGTCGTTATCGATGCCCTCGGTCCCCAGCAGAACGTAGTCCCCCAACTCGCCCGCTCCCACCCGCACTAACAGACGCCCATCCTTCGGGTCCAGCCGATGCGTTCCCTGCCCCAGCGGCACCTTCTTCCGCATCGTAGTAATCTCGCCGTCTCCATCCAAATCGTCAAACCCATCCTCATCCACGGCCCCATCGCGATCGTCATCGATACCAACGGGCAAAGTTCGAGGAAAGTGCGGAGTCGCCGGCTGCGTGAACCAGCGCTCCCGCGAATCCACGTTCATCATGGGAATCGCATACAAAACCCCACGATCCAAGAACTCCGTCACCCGCGGCAATTTGCCATAGTTCTTCAACACAAAGTTCACGGCATACAACACCGTCTCCGTGCCTTGAATCTCATTGGCATGCGTCGAGCCATCGATATACACGCCAGGCTTCGAAGACGCCGCCCCTGTCTTCGGATTCGTGATCGTCAACAACCACGTATCGCCACCCGCGCTCGTCTTGCCCAAGCTCTCCAGCTTCACCCATCCCGGATAGCCGCGCTCGAAAGCGCGCATCATCGAGATTACCTCCGGGTTCGAGTACAAGCGATCCCACTGCGGGTCCGGCGATTGTGCCAACAAGCCGCAGGCCATAGTAACGAATAGAAACAACCTCATGGCAGCGTAATCGTCGTCGAGTGCTTGCCCGCCTTCACGCCGTCATAAGTCAGCGTCACCTTGCCCGGCTTCGCTTCCACTAACAACATAAAGGTCTTCGTCTCCGCGCCACCGATGCCGCCATTCACCACCAAACGCTCCGGCCGGTTCTCCTGCATCTGCACGCGATTCGCAAACGGATCCATCACCACGCCGCTCGCGATCACCTTCCCGCCAGTCAACGTCACCTCATCCATCCGGTGCACCTTATTCTGCGCCACGATCGCCGCCAGCGTCGGAATCATCCGCTCATTCAACACCGGCTGATGAATCCGGTACAAACCTTCCTTCACCTTCGTCACCGTGGGCTCGCCAAACTTCAGCTTCGGCAAATGATACCCGTGGAACAACATGAACATCGCATTCCGGTGAAACTCCTCGGTCGCCATAAAGCCTTCCGGTGTCCGGTTCGTATCGTGCCGCATCCCGCCCACTTCGATATCCCCATACGTCGGATGTTTAAAGGGCTTGAACTCCACAAACATGCGCCCCTGCGTCATCTCATCGTTGAACTTCATCTGTTCTTCCGGCGAAACCTGCTTATCGTTATTCACATCCGCCACCGGCCCGCTCAGCTCCACCACCGTCGAATAGGCGCCATGCCGCCCATAGAAGTGGTCCGTCGTGTCGCCATAGCTGTCGTACAAGAGCGCCCAAGATGAACCATACTTGTATCCCGGCAACATCTTCTCGCCTTCCTTACCCAGGAAATCATGCACGCGGACATCCCCCGGATTCATCTGCCTCTGCGGCTTCGCTCCCGGCCCACGCAAAATCCAGCGCCCGAAGTTGTGATAACTCAACACCACATTGATGTTCTCGTGCTTGCGCGCCCACTCCGCGATATTTCGCTGCTCGGGATACTGCAACGGATAGTCGCTAGACCCCGCCTGCACATAGCGCGGCATCCAACCCTCGCCCCAGGCGCGGTTCGGATCCACATAACCCATCAGGTCTTCATTCACCTGCCCATCGCCATCGTTATCCAAGCCCTCGGTGCCCAACTGGATATAGTCGCCAAGCTCGCCCGGCCCCACCGGCCGCAGGATCCGCGGGTCCTTCGGGTCCAGCCGGTAATTCCCTTGCCCCAGCGGTACCTTCTTCCGCATCGTCGTGATCTCGCCGTCCCCATCCAAATCGTCGTAGCCATCCTCATCCGCTTCGCCATCACGATCGTCGTCGATATGCGCCGGCAAGGTGCGCGGATAGTTCGGCGTCGAAGGCCGCTTGAACCACATATCGCGCGAATCGTAATTCATCATCGGAATCGCATAAACCGTGGCGCGATCCAGGAACTCCGTCACCCGCGGCAGCTTGCCATAGTTCTTCAACAAGTACCCGATCGTGTAAACGCAGACTTCGGTGCCTTGCACTTCATTGGCGTGCGTGGCGCCGTCGATGTAAACGGCGGGCTTCGATTCCGCCGGGCCCGTCTTCGGATTCGTGATCGTCAACAGCCACGTATCCCCACCAAACCCCGTCTTCCCAATCGATTCCAACTTCACCCACTCCGGATACGCCTTCGCATACCCGCGCAGAAACTCCATGATCTTCTCATTCGGATACAGCCGGTCCCACTGCGGATCCGGCGCGGCCACCTTGGCCTCCAACGGCTTTGGCGCCTGCTGCGCACACAACAACTGCCCAACCAAAACAAGAGAGAAAAAGCTGCGAAGCGTCATTACTGCAACACCACTTCCTTCTGATCCTGACCCGCATTCTGCGTCAGAATCCGCACTGTCACCCTCGTACCCGGCGCCGCATTTACCAGCCACTCCGCCTGATGCGTGCCACCGCTGCCGCTAATCCTTTCTGAAGAACTCCTCTTCCCGCCTTGCACCAATGTCGTGCCCTGTGGCAGCGATATCTCCAATCGGGCCGGCAGGAAACTCCGTGTACGAACTTGCAATCGCGTCGCCGTCGGCAGGAAGCCGTTATTCACCGCCACGGCCTTCACCTTGTAAATCCCGCTGCCCAACGCCTTCACTTCCACATCCGCCAGCGCCACATCGGCCAACTTGCCTGCCATCGCAATCACGGCCTCGCCATGCGCCTCGACGGCCTTCGTCAATTCCTCCGCCGGCGGTGCAATCCCCACAAAGGGATCCACTCCGCCCACTTCTGCTTTCTTTCCATCCGGCAAAGTAACGGGTGTCCAATTCACGAACGCCGTCTTCGCGTTCGCATCGATATAGGCAATGGTGTCCTCATCGGGATTCGTCTGCCCGCCACCTCCGGCAGCGGGAGCGCCAGCGGCGGGCGCCCCTGGCCTAGAACCCTGCGCCTGGATCATCGTCACCATCTGCGCCGGCGTCATCCGTCCACTCGCCACGCCCTGCTTCACCATCTGCGGAGTCGCCATCGCCGGCGCATTCACGCTCTTCAAGAACGCCGCCAGCTTCTCATCCTCCATTGCCCCAATCTCCGCCGCCGTCATCTTCCCAAATGCTTCCATCGTCAACGCGCCATTTGCTGCGGCCCCAGCGACAGGTGTCCCAGCCGCCGGCCGCGCCGCCGCCTTCTTCGGAATCCCCCAAACATCCAACTCCACCGCCATCACGCTGTACTGGTAGTACAGCCAGTTCTGCAAACCACCCGCGCCCGACTGCCCGCCACTCCGCTTCGTATCCAAACCAGCCTTCTCCAACAACTTCTTATAGTCGTCCGCGAAGTTCTGATAAAAGCGCAGGTCCTCGCTATCCGGCGCCGTCGCCGGACCACCACCCAAAAACTGCGCCAACTGATCCTTCGTCAAATTCTGCGCCCGCCCCATCGGCGTATCCTTCACCACCTCATAAACCTCATCCACCGTATACTCCTTATCCGGATCGAGGCCCGCCATCGCGGCAATCTGCCGAGGCACTTTCACCTTCATGCTCCCCACATCGCCACTGCGCCCACCCGCGCCTCGCGGCATCTCCAGCAAATTGTTCGCCGGCCCATAAACAAATGCCAGTGCCACATTCCGATGCCCCAAGAAGAAATCCATCAAAGCCTTCGCTTCCGGATGCGCGCTAGGCCAAGGGCCCGCTTCCGGGTCGTTCTCCGCCCAACCATGCGCGAAGTTCTTGTCCGGACGATAACCACCCGCCGGATCTTCATTGATCAATCCGTCCTTATCGTCGTCAATGCCCTCCGCCATCAACTTATACTTCCCGCGCTCCCCCTTCAGCGGGTCCGCCCGTCGCAATAAGCGCGCGTCCTTTTCATCCACCATCCACTCCCCAGCCGGGTCCTCCACCCGCATCACCGTAATGCGCCCATCGCCATTCAAATCGTTCGGCCCATCCTCGCCCACCAAGCCATCGCGATCGCGATCGAGTGACCCCGCATTCAACGAACGCCGGTACTTTAGCGCCGCAAAGTAAGAGTCATGCGCATCCGGGTTCAACGCCGGCGCAATATAAAACACCCGCGTCTCCAGCAGCTTCTTCACCGCCGGGTCGTCCTTCTTCGCCACCAGCTTCTCGGCCAACGCGATCGCGGCTTGCGTCCCGGCGTTATGAAAACCGACAAGATTCGCACCCACAAACACGGCCTGCCGCTGCGAGTTCGCCTTCCCGCCGCTCGCTGCAATCGTCAACACATGCAGTTTCTTCCCCCCAGCCGAGGAACCCATCGAATCCAACTTCACCAGCGCCGCATTCTGCCGCGCAAAATTTGCCAGCCTTTGTTCGGCCTCGGCAAAGTTCAAGTATTGAGCGCTGCCCACGGCGGCGGTCGCCGCCCATGCCAGCGCGAATGTTCGAAGACGTAGCAAGCAAGAACCTCTCAAGGGTGGTGTTCCGAGGAAAACTCGAATTTCGTAGTATACGCCGCTTCAGCCTCAAGCACCACGCAACCAGCCCCGTCATTTCCCCAGCCCGCTAAACAATGAGCCTTCTGCTCCGTATACGGAGACAGGGAAAGAGTGAGAGATCAAGCGAGGAGGGTCCCATGCGACTCACGATTCTTTTGTCATTGCTCTACGCTAGCTTTGCCGCGGCGCAAATCAACACCTTCACCGGAGAATCCCGCGCCCGCGATCCCTTCTCTGCCTTCCCGGTCACCGGCCTAGTCACCGGCCCCAGCAGGGACGACATGACCCAGCTTCGCGTCGAGTTGATCGACTTGAACTCCCGCGCCGTCCGCGCCGACTCCATCGTCTCCTCCAGCGGCGTCTTCTCTTTCGGTAACGTCCCCAACGGCGCCTACGAACTCCGCGTCGTCAACCTCATGGGCGGCACGCTCCACTCGCGCGAGATCCACACCAACGCCCACCAGCAAATCCAAATCACTCTCACCTCCGTCCGGCCTCTCAACGTCGCGCCCGTTTCCCTGCGCCGCCTCCAACACCAAGTCCCCAAAGCCGCCCGCAAGCTTATGGAGCAAGCCGAAAAACTCTTCCGCGACGGCAAGAAGTTCGAAGCGTATGAAAAACTCCAAGCCGCCGTCTCCATCGACCCCGAATACTTCGAAGCCCTCTCCAACCTAGGTGCCCTCGAACTCGTCGCCAACGAACCCGCCAAAGCCATCACCCACCTCAGCAAGGCCTTGGAAATCGAGCCCGCCGCCAGCCTCGTGGCCGCCAATCTTTCCGCCGCTCACCTCTTGCTCGACCAACTCCCCGAAGCCGAAGCCGCCGCCCGCCAAAGCATCCGCGGCAATCCCAACTTCGGCCGCAGCCGCTACCTCCTCGCCGTAAGCCTTTTGAAACAGGACCGCGTCACCCCCGAAGCCTTCCATCAGCTCGAACAAGCGCGTAAAGATTTCCCCGCCGCCGAGGACCTCTTAAGGCACGTCCGCCCCCAACTCATGCAGCAATAGTACTCTCGCAATCCCCAATCAGGTCGATATGAAAAAGTGATTCGACCTCTGGACCAAATGCCATTAAGCTAATTACATAGGGATGCGTGATCCCCGCCTGTATTGAGGATGCTCTGTCTTGAGCCTCCAAGCATAAACGACCAGTCCATATTCGTTTCAAATCAGTAAACCCCGTCGTTTCTTCAAGGATATTTCTGCGCCTGAGGAGACAAACCAAATGTCGAGACGCTATACGTGTCTACTTACGCTGGTCGTGTGTGCATCGCCGCTACTAGCTCAATATGAATACGCCGGTTTCCCTTCTGATCCCGGTTACGATTTCCGCCGTTCCAACCAACAACAAACCATAAGCGTCCCCCTGCAAGGCCGTCTCGAACTGCCCGACAATGTCGAACCCACGCGCCTACGCGTGCTGCTTCTCGACTCTGGCCGCCGCGCCGTCGTCGCTGAAACCTACTGCAGCTTCAATGGCAACTTCGACTTCCACAGCGTGCCCTCCGGCATCTACGATTTACAAGTCCGTAACCTGAATGGCGAAGTCATCCACCAGACCTCTGTCAGCCTGCCCACGGCCACCAGCCTGAACATCAAACTCACCAACCGCACCCCAAACATTTCAGCCAAAAGTGTTTCGGCCAAACGCCTCTCCCACAAGATCCCCAAGGACGCCCGCAAGGACTATGAAAAGGCCCGCGAACAATTGATCTCAGGCAAAACCAAAGACGTCAAGGAGATCAAAGAGATCGAAACGCGCCTCGCGCGCGCCGTCCATGCCGATCCGGAATTCTTCGAAGCCTTGAGCGCCCTCGGCGCCATCTACCTCCAAACCGGCCGTTTCCAGCAATCCATCGCCACGCTCAACAGCGCCATGGCCATCGACGATCACGATGCCGCCGCCTGCTCCAACCTCGCCTTGGCCTATCTCCAAGTGCACCAACTCAGCGAAGCCGAAGCCGCCGCCCGCCACAGCATCGACGCCAACGCCTTGAACCCGCGAGCCCGCTTCTTCCTCGCTATCAGCCTCCTCGAACAAGGCAAAGCGCACCAGGAAGCCGTCTTTCAGCTCAAGCAAGCCCGCGACGCCTTCCCCCCGGCCAAGAACCTTCTGGCAAGATTAGAAGTCGAATGGAAGGGAACCGCCTCCGCAAAATTGCTCGACAACTCGGCAGCAAACTCGGCCTCAACCTCGCCGTCTTCCTTGCAGTCGTTACGGTAGTCCCCTCCATCGCCTTAATCGAATTCGCCCTGCGGCGGCCGGACACTTTCGTCCCCCGCCGCACGGTCGATCCTGCGCTCGCCGCCCGCGCCGAAATCGTCCGCCTCAACGCCGCAGACAACGTCCCACTCTTCGCCAGCTTCTTCAAGACACCGAACGCCAACGACGGGCGCTGCCTCCTCCTCCAACACGGCGTCGCCAGCCATCGCCTCGAAATGCCCGGCTTCATCCACGATTTCCCTCAAGCCGGCTTCTCCGTCTTAAGCGTCGACTCCCGAGGCCACGGCGAAAGCGGCGGCGACCGCGTCACCTACGGCGCCCTTGAGCGCGACGACATGCGCCGCTGGTTCCAATACCTCCACCAGCGCTCCGAATGCCGCCACGGCCTCTACGGCCTGGGCCTCTCCATGGGCGCCGCCATTCTCCTCCAAACCCTCCCCGAACTTCCCTACGTAAAGGCCGCCGCCGCCGAAAGCCCCTTCTCGAGCTTCCGCGAAATCGGCCACGACCGCATCGGCCAAATCCTCCCCCTCCTAAGCTGGCTCCGCCAACCAATGGTCCAAGTCGGCCTCACCTACGCAAACGCCATCCGGGGCATCGACTTCGACGCCGTCAGCCCCCTCGAAGCCGCCCCAAAAATCAAAGCCCCAGTGCTACTCATCCACGGCACGGAAGATCACAACATCGATATCCGCCACAGCGAACTCCTGCTCCCCCAACTCAAACACGCCCGCCTCCACAAAGTAGAAGGCGCCCAACACGTAGGCTGCTACGGCCGCGACCCAAAGCGCTACATCGAGGAAGTAGTCGCCTGGTTCAACGCCACTTTGCCCCAGCAGATCCACGAGCGCCAATAGAGGCATCGGCAATCCCCGTGCTAGCCTCCCCTCCATGGCAACCCCACAACCGGGCCCATTCCCCACCGGCCGCGCCAAACTCCGCAACTCTACAACAGTGCTCCTAATCGGCAACATAGAGCCAACCATGGCCTGGTACAAGCGCCTCGGCTTCACACCCGAGTACTTTCCCCCAGGCTTCGCAATCCTCCGTCGCGACGACATCCAAATCTTCCTCCAACAACAACCCCATTACGTCAAACCCGAAGATCCCGGTCGCGTCAAGCGCGAGGCGTGGGACATATACATCCTTACGGACAATCTGGACTTGCTCCACAAAGAATTCACGTCTCAAGGCTTGGAACTATCGCGCCCACCCTGCCCGCGAGACTACGGCATGATCGAATTCGATCTCATGGATTTGAATGGCTACCGCTTGGTATTCGCACAACCCGTGCCTCCAGCGTCCCCCGCTGCAAAAGAAACGCCAAAATCCCCCCAGCCACTACATCGTAAGCAGCGCAGAAACCCGGCCAGTAAATCGGCAATCCGGGATTCTCAATAAACAGATGATGAACCATATCGAATAGTCCATGCCCTCCCAGCGCCACCACAATCCACCACAGGTTCTTACGAAAGCCCACCACTGCAAGGGCAAAAAACGCCACCGCAACCAGAGTCTCCAGAACCAGCGCCTGCGTGGATCCTCCGATCACTGCAAACAAGATGTAGTAAGTAGCAACGACTAAAGCCATCGTCGAGTAAAAGGCGCGGTCCCGGTCAAACCCGCCGACCTTTCCAAAGGCGCACACCACCGCGGCCAACCCAATTCCGATCAAAAATTCCATGAGATCCACCTCCCTACCTTTGCCCGGTACAACTCGTATTCCAACCCAAACCGTAACCGCAACGCGTCCTCCTCCGGCCCAATCTGAAAGTGCTTCAAGTAAGCGACAAATCCAGGCAGCAACGGCAATGCCAACAGGTTCGACACATGTATCCCCCAACCCACCAGCACCAGCAAGAAACCCAAATACATCGGATTGCGCGAAACCTTGTACACTCCGGAAACCACCAAGGCCGAAGCCTTGTCCGGCCGCATCGGATTCACCGTAGTCCCCGCCCGCCGGAACGAAAGCACTCCGGCAAGACAAACCAACACACCCGTAGCCGCCACCCCGATCGACAAAAGGTACGCTCCGCCAAATCCAACATCAAAAGCCGGCGCCTCCCGCGAAACCGCCCACATCAGCCATGCCGTGATGGCGGTTAACAAAAGGGGCGGCGCCGCGAAAGGCAAATTGTCTCGGTCCACATGGGTCTGAATTCTAGTCACGCCCCAGAGTAGTGCTGGAACCCCCTCGAAAGCTTGAACAAATCAGCTAAAGTTGTGCGAGTGCAAGACTTGCCAGACGTGCCAACGCAGCCATCCCCGGCCCCCTACCGCTGGCTCAGCGAACCCCGCTGGTACCTCTGGGAAGGCGGCTTCCTCCTCATCGCCCGCGCCACGGGCCTCGTCCCCTTACATGACCACCACGCCATCCAAATCGTCATCACCCTCGAGGGCGAAGTGGCCATCAGCGCCAAATCGCAGAACTGGCAACTCACCCAAGGCCTGGTCGTACGCCCCAACGCCCCCCACGCCTTCAATTGCAACGGAGCCCTCGGCGCCATGCTCTTTGTCGATCCCGAATCAGCCGAAGGCCAGTGGCTCCAAGCATCCCTCGAACAAGACATCACTATCGTTGCCGGCGCCCGCCTAACGAACGCCACCCAAGCACTAAGCGACTTCCTCGAACAACCCTCAAATCCAACGGCAGCCGGCCCAATCATCCGCCGCTGCGTCCACGCCCTAAACCCCGGCGCGCCACCAAAACCCAAACTCGACACCAGATTAATCACCGTCCTCAACGCCATCCACAACCTCGACGACCTCCACCTCTCCCTCGAAAGCGCCGCCGAAAAAGCCTTCCTCTCTCCCAGCCGCTTCGCCCACCTCTTCAAAGAACAACTCGGCCTTCCTTTCAGCCGCTACATGCTCTGGCGCAAACTCACCCGCGCCATGAACGCCATCGCTTCCGCCAAAACCATCTCTGACGCTGCCCATGCCGCCGACTTCGCTGATGCCGCCCACCTCACCCGCACCTTCTCCCGCATGTTCGGCATGACTCCCTCCACCCTTATGCGAGGCGACTTCAACCCCATTGCCTCCCCTTTCGCGCCAGCCCCACCTATTTCTGCTGCCGAAACTTTCCCGCGCGCGTCTACTCTAAATAGATAGGCTGCATCGCCACCCGCTGGCTTTTCCCAAAGTGCTAGCATGAAGTTGCGGAGGACTACCCCGGTTTATGACGCGTCGCTTTCGACTCATCTTCGTCTCCAGCTCGCTCGCCTTTGTCGCGATGCTCCTGGTTGGCGTGAAGCTTGGCCGCAGTGCCGGTAAAGAGGACGATCCCTACAAGCACTTCGGTGTCTTCAGCGAAGTCATCACCCGCATCAAGTCGGACTACGTCGAAGAGCCCGACATGAAGAACGTCACCCTCGGCGCCCTCAACGGTCTCCTCGAATCCGTTGACCCCTACGCCTCTTACCTAAACGCCGAGCAGTATAAGCAGTATCAGCAAGCCAAATCCGGTCCCCAAGGCAACGTCGGCCTCGTCCTCACTCGCCGCTTCGGTTACGTAGCCGTCGTCGATTCCATCCCCGGTTCCCCCGCCGACAAAGCGGGTTTCAACACCGGCGACATGCTCGAATCCATCAAGGGCATCGGCACCCGCGACATGCCCCTCGCTTTCGCCGAAATGCTGCTCTTGGGCGAACCTGGGTCCACCATTGACCTCCAGGTACTCCGCGCCCGCAAGCCCGAACCCGAAAAAGTTACCCTCACCCGAGCAGCCATCACTCCTCCGCAGCCGGTAGTCAACTTACTCGCTGACAATACGGTCCACATCGTCGTCCCTTCCCTTGACGGGGCCATGAAGGACGCCTTTAAGAAGGGCATTGAAGCCGCCAACTCCAAAGGCGCCAAGAAACTCGTCCTTGACCTCCGCAACTGCTCCACCGGCACGCCGGAAACCGGCATCGCCCTAGCCAAGCTCTTCATCGAAAAAGGCAAGCTCGGCCACGTCGAAGGCCAGCGCGTCTCCAAGGAAGAGTTCAACGCCGACGCCGCCCAAGTCCTCTACAAAGGCCCCCTCGCCGTCATCACCAATCGCGGCACCTCCGCCGCCGCCGAAACCCTGGCCGCTGCCCTCCTTGACAACAAGCGCGCCGACCTCATCGGGGAACGCACCTTTGGCAACGCCGCCCAACGCAAGGCCCTGACGCTCGACGATGGCAGCGCCGTCCTTCTGAGCGTCGCCAAATTCTACAGCCCCGCCGGCAAAGCCATCCAGGACACGGGCGTAGTTCCCAACTACCCAATGATCGAGGCCGCCGGCGGCGACGAAGATCCCGATGGCGACGGCCCGATTCCTCCCTCGGACGCCAGCAAGGAAGATCAGCTTTTGAAGAAAGCCATCGAAGTTCTAAACGGAGTGAAAACCTTGGCCGGCATCAATCCCGATGCCGCCCTTCGCAAGTTTTAAACAACCATGCCCATCTACGAATACCGTTGCCAGGATTGCGGCAAGACATTCGAATCCATCCAGAAATTCAGTTCAGATCCCTATACCGTTTGCGGACAGTCGAACGTTGTTTGTGAACATGGCGGCAAGGGAAAAGTGGAACGCCTCCTCGGCTCCCCTGCCCTGCAGTTCAAAGGCAGCGGCTTTTACTTGACCGATTACGGCAAGTCCGGCGGTAAGAAAGGTTCTAGTGACAGCGGCAAATCAGACTCAAAGTCGGATTCCAAGCCCGCCGCGAAGACGGAATCCAAACCCGCCGCCAAAGCCGATTAGTCGACAATCGCCTGCGTAACCGCGTTTTGAAACTCCGGCCGGATGTTCAAGTGCGCGTACGGCATAAGCTGGATCATCAAAACCCCCACCATCTTTTCTTTCGGATCGATCCAAAAGTAAGTCCCGTACGCGCCACCCCATCCGTATTCACCCACGGACCCCAGTGTCTGCGAACCACCCACTTCGCGTCGCACCCGAAATCCAAGGCCGAAGCCATAATTGCGATACGTATCATGCCACAACGGCAACTCGCCGATTTGGTTTGCCGTCATCGCCTCAATCGTCTTGCGGCTCACCAAACGAACGCCATCCAACTGCCCGCCATTGAGCAGCATCTGGCCGAAGCGTAAGTAATCCTCCGCCGTTCCCGCCAGCCCACCACCACCCGCGAAGTAACGCCCTCCCCGCGTCGCCGGCCCCAGCGCCGTCAGCTTCTCCAGCTTTCCATTCTTCTTCTCATAAGCCGTCACCAATCTCGGCAACTGTCCATCCGCCAGGTAAAACGCCGTGTCCTTCATCGCCAACGGCCCCAGGATCCGCTCCCGGAAAAACTCATCCAGTGTCTTGCCCGAAACCACTTCCACGAGCCGCCCCAAAACATCCGTCGCCGGCCCGTACTCCCAGTGTTCTCCAGGATGAAAATTCAACGGCAACGCGGCGAGCCGCTTCACATGGTCTGCCATCGTATCCGTAGGCTTCCGCGCCGCCGTGACACCCTTCAGCGCTTCCACCGTCGGCCCGGCAGTGCCACTCGCCAATCCCGCCGTATGCGTCAGCAAATGCCGGATCGTAATTGGCCGCGCCGCAGGAACCAAACGATACCCCCCCGCCGCCCGCTCATTCGGCAGATTAGCCACCGCCACTTGCATCGAAGCAAATTCGGGCAAAAACCGCGAAATCGGGTCATCCAAGAGAAAGCGCCCCTCTTCATGCAACATCATCGCCGCCAGGCTCGTCACGGGCTTTGTCATCGAAGCCAGCCGGAAAATCGAATCCTTCTGCAAAGGCGCTTTCGTATTCACATCGGAAACGCCTTGCGCCTCGAAGTGCACGATCTTGCCTTGCCGAGCCACCAGCGCCACGCTACCCGCAATCTCCCCCCGGTCGATGTATCCCTGTAGAACCGCATGCACGCGACGCAACCGCTCGGTAGACATCCCGGCTTCTTCGGCATTCTTCGCGCTTGGGATTACCGCCGCGGCAAGCGTCAACACCACCACAAACGTGGAACCAGCGCAGGCAATGAGCTTCTTCATCGCCTCACACTATCACGCGCCGCGATGCTAATTCGAGGGCAGCGCCACCGCCCGAGGCGCACTCTTCGCCAACTCCACACACTCCGCATACTGCCTGTACAGTTCCTCGAAAACGTCATCCCAAGTCTGCACCTGCCGCGAATGCAAAGCCCCCTGCTTCATCCTTGCCAACCCATCGGCCTGCCGCGCCAGACAAGCAGCCGCCGCGATAAACTTCGCATCGCTCGTCGCCACCGTCCCGTCCACGCCCTCTTCCACCAGGAACTTCGGCCCGCCGCCCGATGTCACCACGCAAGGCACCCCACTCGCCAACGCCTCCAGGATCACATTCCCAAACGTATCCGTCCAGGACGGAAACAAGAACAGATCCATATTCGCGTAAGCCTCCGCCAAGGCCTCCCCCCGCAGCACGCCATGAAACTCCACTTGCTTTAGCTTCGCCCCCAAGGCCTCCCGCTCGCTCCCATCCCCCACAATCGAGAAGCGGTAATTCGTGAACCCTTCCTTGCGCAGGATCTCCTCTATCTGCGGCAGCACCGCCACGTTCTTCTCCGGCCGCAACCGCCCACAGAATCCCAGCACCACCGCATCGTCCTTCCGCGTCCGCCGCATCGGATTAAAGAGCTTCCGGTCCACGCCCCGGTACATCAGCCGGCAAGGCCGCTTCGCCGTCTTCTCCATCAACTGCCGCAGTTCTTCATTCGGCGCCAGCAGCAGATTCCCCATCGCGTAGTAGCGTGCCAGCGCCCACATCGAACGGTCCTCCGCCCACTTTTCCAATCCCTTCGACGGAATCATCTGCCCCAAACGGCTCCCCGCGTACTCATGCAAATTCGTGTGCCAGCTCGCCAGCAAAGGAATGTGCAGATGCTTCGCAATCGATGCGCCCATGATCCCCACATCGCTCGGCCCCGTGATGTGCAACACATCCGGTTGAAACTCTCGCACGGCTTGCACAACCCGCTTCCAATGCCGGAAAAACAACATGTCGAAGCTCATCCCGTTATCCAATGGAATCGCCAGCGCACTCCGTCCCAAGTTCAATTCCCTGTGTTGACCGTTAACTTCGAGCTTCGTCTCCGGCCCCGCATGCACGCTCAGAAACGGATACTGCCGCCGCTTCGCAAACGAGTCCAGGTTCCGGCTCGTATGCGCAACGCCATTAATCTCGTGGAAGGAATCCGTGAAGAACGCGACGCGCATCATTGCCTCCGATTATCGCTTGACCCATCTTGGATGGACCCAACAGATGCCGCCGCAAAAACTGCACGCCCGAAACGAACTGCCCAATCACGCACGGCCCGTTACCAGTCCAGACGTCGGAAAGCCGCTTCACGGTTCCATCCGGCGACGCATAAAACACGCGATCGCTCCACAATCTCCGCCCCTCGCTGAATTCGTCATAGTTCCGCAACACATCGCTCATCAGTTCGACAACTCGAACAGTAAGCGATCGCTTGTACTGCTCCAGGAACACCGTATGCGTCCGCGCTCCATCCCTCACCTCCGCCGCGAACTCGGAGAAATTCGCCGCCCGCGTCAAATTCAACAACGCATTCGGCTCGCAACCGTGCCGGTCTCCGCCACCCACTACTGGCAAACCAAACGCCGTCGCCAACGCACAAACGGCCTCGTTCTCCTTCGCGCTCCGCAACCCGTTCAACTCCAGCGCATGCAAGTACCCACGAAATCTCTCCAGAAAGCTCCGCACTGCCACTTCATGCCGCCCGCCGCCCACCTTCGCCTCGTCCCACAAGGGATGATTCACCACCACCAAGGTCCCAGGGTCGCGATTCAATTCATCCAACATCTCCAAAGTGCGCGCCTCGTCTCGGGCGGCCGTCACGCGCGCCATCTCCTCCATCAGCATCCGCGCCCGCGCCGGCTGCAAGTTGTGCACGCCGATATGCAAAAAGCTCGCCCCGGTATAAACTGTCCACTCCGTCGACACTGGCGCGCCCACGGCATCCGGAAACAACTCCAGCGCAATCCCCGCCTCCACACAGTCATGATCCGTCAACGAAACCAGCGCCTCAAAACCCAACTCTTCAATCTGCGCCCGCTCCAGATCAAACGCCGCCTTCGGCTCCAGCGGCGGATTCCACCACACGCGGTTATAGTCGAAGGCCTCCCCATGATGCCTGTGGTATGAGGCCTCCAAACTCCGGATCCGGTGCCACAAATACGGAATGTTCTCCACATACCGCGGAATGAACGACATCGTCTCCCGCGACCGGCTCGTATGCGAATGCAAGCTTACACCACGAGAGAATCCATGCGGAATGCCATCACGCCATGCTTGGTGAACGAAGGAAATCACGAAAACGCTCCTGAGGGTCTGCACTGCCGATTCTTCACAGTCCGAGCCTAAACTTGCAGATTTACAAGGACATCCACGCTTCGTGACAAACGCATAAAAAACAAAACTCCCAGGAACTGTTTTCCCCTCGTGAGCGCACATTGCGAAAAAAAATTGCTTCAATTACGCTACATCTGTCATGAAGTACCAACTTCTTGCTCTGCTGCTGGCGATTCCAGCCGTCGCAGCCCCCCCTACGCCTGCCGAAACACTCCACCACATCCGCCAGAATGACCTCACCTGGCTAAAGGCGAATCTCAACGACAAATCCACCATCGACGCCCGCGATCCCCGAGGCACAACACCTCTTCTCTGGGCCGCCGCCCTAGGCAGCACTGAAACCGTTCAACTTCTCCTCGCCAACGCCGCCGATCCCAACGCCGAAAACGCCTTCGGCGTCACGCCTCTCATCGCCGCCGCCACCGAACCCGCCAAGGTCAAGCTCCTCCTCGCCGCCGGCGCCAATCCCAAAGCCAAAACAAAAGCCGGTCATCATGCTTTGGTCGTCGCCGCCACCTCACCCCGCGCCACCGCCGCCCTGGATGCCCTCATCGCCGCCGGCGCCCCTATCAACGAACCTGGCGCTATAGCCATGACACCTCTCATCGCCGCCAACTTTTTCCTCTGCGCGGCGGACAACTCTCGTCTCCTCCTCTCCAAAGGCGCTGACGCCAAACCCGCCATGGCCTTCGGCTTTAACGCCGCCCACGGCGCGGCCAATTGCCCTACGGACCTTCTCGCCGCTTACCTCAAAAATGGCGCCAATCCCAACCAACAAAACACCTTCCTCGGCAAAGCCCGCCATGGCGACGTCGCACTCCAGGGCATTGCTCCACTCCACCTCGCCTCCGCCCACCGCGACCTCAAACTCGTCGAAACCCTCCTCTCCCAAGGCGCCGACCCCAACCTTCCCGACAAGCGCCTCATGACGCCCCTCATCTACGCCGTCTCCAGCGAACAGCAAGATGTTGCCGTCGTGAAGGCCCTGCTTGCCAAAGGCGCTAACAAAAACGCCAAAGACCGTTTCGGCGATGACGCCATCGCGTGGGCTCACAAATTCAACAACCCCGCCGTCCTCGCAGCCCTCGGCGAGAAACCCCAATCCGCCAACGTCAGCTTGCAAGATAAGCCCGGCCCCGGAGCAAGGACCGCCCTCGCGCTCCTCGAAAACTCCAACGAAACTTTCTTCAAGGAAAGCGGCTGCCTCGCCTGCCACCACTCCATGCTCACCTCCTTCGCCGCTTCCCGCGCCGCCAAGGCCGGCCTGGCTCCCAACGCCTCGCTCGTCGAAGCCCGCAAGCAACGCATCCGCGGATTCCTCGCCGGCCAACTCCCCACCTACCTCCAGCAAATCGGACCGCCTGGTGACGTGGATAACGCCATGTACCACCTATTTGAAGCCAAGGCCCTGAACCTCGAGCCCTCTCCCGACATCGAAATCAACGCCAAGTACGTTCTCAGCCGCCAGCTCGAATCCGGCGCTTGGTCCATGCGTGGCATCTCGCGTTCCCCCATCGAAGAAGGAGACATCCACCGCACCGCCCTCGCCCTTTACCTGCTCCCCCAAACCCTCTCCCCCGCCCAACTCGCCGAAGCCAAACCCCGCCTCGCCGAAGCCGCCACTTGGCTGGCCAAGCAACGCGCCGTCACCACCGACGACCTCGCCATGCAACTCCTCGGCCTGAAATGGACCAACGCTCCACAATCACAAATCGAATCCGCCGCTCAACGCCTCGCCGCCGCCCAACGCAAAGATGGAGGCTGGGCCGGCAACGCGCATCTCGCCAGCGACGCCTATTCCACCGCCCTCTCCCTCTTCGCCCTCAAACACGCCACCAACAAAACACCCCAGGACCGCCACATCAAATCCGCCGTCCACTTCCTCCTCCACACCCAAGCCCCCGACGGCTCCTGGCACGTTAAAAGCCGCGCCCCCAAATTCCAACCCTACTTCGAAAGCGGCTTCCCCTACGGCCAAGACCAATGGATCTCCTCCGCCGCCACCGCTTGGGCCGTCGCCGCCCTCGCGGAATGCGGAGCTATCCTCTAGCGAAACGAAGCTCGGACAAACAACACCCCACCCCTCGGGGACACACGCCGCAGCCATTTATGGCTGCGGCGTGTGTCCCCAGCAAACAACCTTCCACAAGCGCCATCCCAGCGCCCCAACGATACAATAGTATTGATCCCAGCATGTCCAGCAAAAACTCCTTTGGCGCCGCCTCATCCTTGAGCGCCGGCGGTCGCAACTACGAGATCTTCCGCCTCAGCGCACTCGAAGCCGCGGGCTTCAACCTCAAGCGCATCCCGGTCTCCATCCGCATCCTGCTCGAAAACCTTCTCCGCTTCGAAGACGACCTCACCGTCAAAAAGTCCGACATCGAATATGTCGCCAAGTGGGACCTGAAGGCCGAAGCCCAGGAAATCAACTACCGCCCCGCGCGCGTCCTCCTCCAAGACTTCACTGGCGTCCCCTGCGTAGTCGACCTCGCCGCCATGCGCACTGCCCTCCAAAAGATGGGCGTCGATCCGAAGCGCGCCAACCCCCTCATCCCCGTCGACCTCGTCATCGACCACTCCGTCCAGGTCGACAACTACGGCACCTCCAACGCCTTCGACCTCAACGTCGCCCTCGAGTTCCAACGCAACTCCGAACGCTACGCCCTCCTCCGCTGGGCCCAAACCGCCTTCCGGAACTTCCGCGCCGTGCCCCCCGGCACCGGGATCGTCCACCAGGTCAATCTCGAATACCTCGCCCCCGTCGTCTTCGCCAACGAAGAAACCAACCAGGCCTACCCCGACACCTTGGTCGGCACGGACTCCCACACCACCATGATCAACGGCCTCGGCGTCGTCGGCTGGGGCGTCGGCGGCATTGAAGCCGAAGCCTGCATGCTCGGCCAGCCCATGTCCATGCTGCTCCCCCAAGTCGTCGGCTTCGAACTCGACGGCAAGCTCGCCGCCGGTGCAACCGCCACCGACCTCGTGCTCACCGTCACCCAGATGCTCCGCAAAAAAGGCGTCGTCGGCAAGTTCGTCGAATTCTACGGCGCAGGCGTTAAGGAACTCTCCCTCGCCGATCGCGCCACGATCGCCAACATGGCTCCCGAATACGGTGCCACTATCGGCTTCTTCCCCATCGACACCAAGTCTCTCGATTACCTCCACCTCTCCGGCCGCCCGAAGCAACTGATCGAACTCGTCGAAGCCTACTCCAAGGAGCAAGGCCTCTTCCTCGAAGCCAACACTCCCGCCCCCGAGTTCAACGACACTCTCGGCCTGGACCTCGCCAGCGTCGAACCCTCCCTCGCCGGCCCCAAACGCCCGCAGGATCGTATCTCCTTGAGCGGCGTCAAGTCGAACTTCCTCGACACGCTGTCCAAAGAAGCCAAGAAATCCGGCAAGCCCGTCGAAGTCACCATGCAAGGCGAAACCGCGCAGATGCCCGAAGGCGCCGTTGTCATCGCCGCCATCACAAGCTGCACCAACACCTCGAACCCCAGCGTCATGATCGGCGCCGGCCTCCTCGCGAAGAAAGCCGTTGAAAAAGGCCTCACCAGCAAGCCCTGGGTGAAAACCTCCCTCGCCCCCGGCTCCAAGGTCGTCACCGCCTACCTCGAACAATCGGGCCTCATGCCCTACCTCAACCAACTCCGCTTCAACCTCGTCGGCTACGGTTGCACCACTTGCATCGGCAACAGCGGCCCGCTTCCCGAACCCGTCAGCCAGGCCGTCGCCAACAACAACATGGTCGTCTCGGCCGTGCTGAGCGGCAACCGCAACTTCGAAGGCCGCGTCAACGCTCAGGTCCGCGCCAACTACCTTGCATCTCCGCCCCTCGTCGTCGCTTACGCCCTCGCCGGCCGCGTCGACATGGACCTCACCACCGAGCCCCTCGGCAAAGGCAAGAACAACGAAGATGTCTTCCTCAAGGACATCTGGCCCACCCAGGAAGAAGTCAACGAAGCCGTATCCAAATACGTCACCGACGAGCAATTCAAACACGAGTACGCCAGCGTCTTCGAAGGCAACGCCCTTTGGAAATCCATGAAGACTCCCACCGGCGACATCTACCAGTGGGACGACAACTCCACCTACATCCAACACCCGCCCTACTTCGAAGACATGCGTGACCCCAACGCCCCCCTCGAAGACTTCAACGGCCTCTACGCCTTGGCCGTCCTCGGCGACTCCATCACCACGGACCATATCTCCCCCGCCGGCAGCTTCAAGAAAGACGTCCCCGCCGGCCAATACCTCACCGGCCTCGGCGTCGCTCCCGCGGACTACAACGGCTACGGCGCCCGCCGCGGCAACCACCAGGTCATGATGCGCGGCACCTTCGCCAACGTCCGTCTCAAGAACGAAATGTTGAGCGGCGTCGAAGGCGGCTTCACCAAGCACGTCCCCACCGGCGAACAAATGAGCATCTACGACGCCAGCGTGAAATACCAGGCCGAAGGCAAGGACCTCATCGTCATCGCCGGCAAGGAATACGGCACCGGCTCCAGCCGCGACTGGGCCGCCAAGGGCACCAATCTACTTGGCGTCAAAGCCGTCATCGCCGAAAGCTTCGAACGCATCCACCGCTCGAACCTCGTCGGCATGGGCGTCCTCCCCTGCGAATTCACCAACGGTGATACCCGCCAATCCCTCGGCCTCACCGGCGCCGAAACATTTTCGATCTCCGGCGTTTCCGAAGCCGTCAACGGTTCGAAGAAAGCCACCGTCACCGCCACCGGCCCCGACGGCAAGCAGAAAACCTTCGAAGTCAAAGTCCGCATCGACACCCCCGTCGAGGCCATCTACTACCGCAACGGCGGCATCTTGCCCTACGTCCTGCGCCAAATCGCCAAGTAGCCAAATCGCCGAGTAGATAGTGCCGTAGTGGATTTCATTCTCGCCCTCAGTTTCGCGCTCTTCCTCACGCCTCCCAGCCACGAGGCGAGCGCCCCCGCGAGAATCGAATTCCAACTCAGCGACACCAATTTGATCCACACCCGCTGGAAATCCAACGCGGCGCGAGGCGCCACCACCCAAGGCGAATGGCTCGCGCCGCGTCTGGTCTTATCCCAACCCGGCAAGTATTGGATCTCCGCCGCCACCAAAGCCAAAATCAAAACCTACACCCCCGCGGACTTCGAAACCCTCAACGCCAAACATTCCCTCGACCTCATCGCCAGCTACCGCAAGCAATACAAACTCACCACCAAGCCCGTCAAAATTCTTGAAAGCGATTACGCCAAAACCCTGCTGCATGTCGGCCCCCGCAAACCCGACGAACCCAACCAAATCCTCAACCTCCCCATCGAATTCGACCTCCGCTACCCCACCTTGCTCCAACTCAACTTCCGCGGCGCGCCCATCGCGGGCATCCCCGTCATCGTCAATGGCAAACGAATCGGCGTCACCAACGGTGCCGGCCAAATCCCCATTGCCGGGCAAGACGGAAAACTGGAAATCTCGGCCAGCGTCGTCCGCGCCTACCCCGACCGCTCCACCGCGGAATGGGAAGTCTTCACCGCCACCCTCACCCTACCCGAACTCGCACTCCGTTAAGCCATGCGCCTCCTCATAGCGACCGTCGGCAGCTTCGGCGACGTCCATCCTTACCTCGCCATCGCCCTCGAAGCCAAAGCCCGCGGCCACCAGGTCACCTTCGCCACCTGCGCCCACTACAAAGAAAAAATCGAAAGCGAAAATCTCCGCTTCGTCGCCATCCCACCGGACCTCTCCGGCTTCGAATTCAACGAGGAAGCCCGACGCCGCGTCATGCACCCCATCGACGGCTCGCGCTATGTCATCCAGGAAGTCTTCCTCCCCCCCATCGAAGAAGCCTACAGAATCCTCCTCGAGGAAGCAGCCAACGCCGACGTCCTCCTAGGCTCCACCTTCGCCTTAGGCATCCCCCTGGCCGCGTACAAAACCAAGAAACCCTGGTTCACTTCCTACCTGCAACCCGCCGCAATCTTTTCCATCTACGACCCGCCCCAAGTCCCAGCCATGCCCATCATGCCTTGGCTCCGCCGCTTCGGCACCTGGCCCATCCGCATCCTTAAGGACTTCTCCAACCGCGGCAACCGCTACTTCCTCAAGAAACTCTACGAACTCGCCCGCCGCGAACGCATCCCCACCAGCGCCATCCCCGACCTCTTCGGCGGCGCCTCCCCTCACGGGAATCTCATCCTCTTCTCCCAGCACTTCATGGCCCCCACGCCAGACTTCCCCCAACCCTTCACCCAGTGCGGCTTCCCCTTCTACGACAAACAAGACGCCCACTCCACAACGCTGCCCGCACCACTAGAAAAATTCCTCAACAACGGCGAGCCCCCCATCGTCTTCACCCTAGGCACCTCGGCAGTATTGGACCCCGGCCGCTTCTTCGACGAAGCCGCCGAAGCCATCCACAAAACCAATCGCCGCGGCGTCCTCTTGGTCTCCAAACTCCACGCCGAAAAATACCGAACCTATAACGCAACCAACCTCTGCATCGTAGACTACGCCCCCCATAGCCAATTGATGCCCCGCGCCCACATCAACATCCACCAAGGCGGCGTTGGCACCACGGCCCAAGCCCTCCGCGCCGGCCGCCCCATGATCGTAGTCCCCTTTTCCCACGACCAACCCGACAACGCCATGCGCGTCGAACGCCTCGGCGTCTCCCAAACCATCGGCCGCAACCAACTAAACGCCCAACGCCTCATCGAAACCATCAACACCCTAGCCGCCCCGCAGTACACCACCGCCGCCCAGCACCTGGCCGAAAAAATCCGCACCGAACAAGCCCCCCAACAAGCCGTCAACACCCTCGAATCCACGCGCTAACCAAAGTGCCGTGTTTCCCCAGCTCCTGCTGCTCACCCGATCCGCCAACTACTCCTTTTCAACGGCCAGCCAGACACGCTCAAGGGCGCGACCAACAAAGAGTTTTGTTCTGAAATCAGAACAAGAACTAACCCACAGCGCCAGATGCAAATCGGCAAGCAAGCACGCATCACTGAGAAAACCTTAGGGAAGGAGCAGCCTGAAACCACAATCCGTTCTGATTCCAGAAAATGTCTCCCTGCCCGAATTCCTCCTGTCCCATTCGCGATCTAGTTCTGTGGACCTTTTCCTATAGCCGAGATCGGGCGGAGCTATCCCGTCCTTTATCACCCAACTCCAGTTTTAGCTTCCCATACCCCCCCCCCCCGCACTTGGCCTCCAGATTTGGTAGCAACACTGCACATCGAAGGGCATCTACTCACACTCGGCGCCGCAGTCGCCGCGTTTTCATATAAATTCATAACGGATGAGAAACAACCGCCGCAACTTCTTCTTCTCCCTCGGAGCGCCCTTCCTCCAGGCCGCGCAACAACGCAAGACCAATCTCGTCTGGATCATGGCCGACGACATGGGCTGGGGCGATCCCGGCTGCTACGGCCAGAAATACATCCATACCCCCAACATCGATAAGCTAGCCACCGAAGGCACACGATTCACCGACGCCTATGCCGGCTGCACCGTCTGCGCCCCCTCGCGCAGCGTCTTGATGACCGGCAAACACATGGGCCACACCAGCGTGCGCTCCAACCCAGGAGGCGTCTCCCTCCTCGAAAGCGATGTCACTGTCGCCCAAATCCTAAAGCAAGCCGGCTACAAAACCGGCTGCTTCGGCAAGTGGGGCCTCGGCGACATCGGAACCGTCGGCGTCCCCTGGAAGAAAGGCTTCGACGAATTCTGCGGCTTTCTCCACCAGATGCACGCCCACTACCAATACCCGGAACGCCTCTTCCACAACGACAAACTCACTCCCATCGCCGCCAACGCCGGCCGCAAGCGCGGCATCTATGCCAACGACTACATGATGCGCGAAGCTCTCAATTGGCTCGGCAAAGTCGGTCGCACCGACCCCTTCTTCTTCTACGTCCCCCTCACCATCCCTCATTGGGAACCCCTCGCCCCCGCCGAGGCCGAAGCTCCCTACGCCGGCAAGTTCCCCCAGGAAGTCCCCTGGAGCGAGAAGACCGGCCGCCTCGCCGCCAACCCGCACACCCGCCAAACCTACTCAGCCATGATCTCCAAAGTCGATTCCTACGTCGGCCAAATCATGAGCAAACTCAAAGAGCTAAACGCGGACGAAAACACCCTCGTCTTCTTCACCAGCGACAACGGCGGCCACTACAAAGGCATCGACACCGAAGACCTGTTAAAGACCAACGGCCCCTTCCGCGGCCACAAAACCACCATGTACGAAGGCGGCCTCCGCGTCCCCATGATCGCCCGCCAACCCGGCAAAGTCCCCGCCGGCCGCGTCTCCAACTACGCTTGGAACTTCATGGACTTCCTCCCTACCGCCGCCGCCATCGCGAAACAAACGCCCCCTAAAGACATCGACGGCTGGAGCCTCCTCCCCACCCTCGAAGGCAAGAAACAAAAGCCCCACGACTACCTCTATTGGGAACTCCCCGGTTACGATGGCGCCAGGCAAGCCTTCCGCGAAGAGCAAGTCCCCGCCGCCCTCCGCCATGGCGATTGGAAGATCGTCCGCCCCAAAGCCAACGCGCCCCTCGAACTCTACAACCTCAAATCCGACATCGCGGAATCGAAAGACCTCGCCAGCACGGAGCCCAAACGCCTCGCCAATCTGCAAGCGCTGCTCGCCTCCGCCCGCACGCCCCCGCGCCCCCAAGGCCAAGGCCCGCACCCCTGGGTCAAAGAATCCTGACCCATGCCCATTTCCTACTCGGATCCCGCCGTCGCCGCTTTCGTCATCATCCCGCTCGTCTTGCTGGCACTCTTCGGCTATGGCGCCTATCGAATCGCGGGCGCCCTTATCGCCACAATCGCCACCGTGGTGGCTGTCCTCTGGATGACAGCCACCTGGATGATCGCCGCCAGCGGCGCGCTACGCGCCTTTGAACGCCGCCCACCACCCTTCATACTTCTCCCCGTCGCCATCGTCGCCCTAGCCTTCTATCTCGCCTTCGGCCCCCTCGGCCGAAAACTATCCACGGGCGTCCCCCTCTACGCCCTCATCGCCGTCCAAGCCTTCCGCTTCCCTCTGGAACTAGCCATGCACGGCCTCATGGAACGCGGCCTCATGCCCATCCAAATGAGCTACTCCGGCCGCAACTTCGACATCCTGACCGGCCTCACCGCGATCGCACTCGCCATCGCCGTCAGACTGGGCATCGCCACCAAACCCCTCATCCTGGCCTGGAACATCCTCGGCCTTACCCTCTTACTCAACGTAGTGATCGTAGCCATCCTCTCCACGCCAATGTTTCGCTACTTCGGCAACGACCGCCTAAACGTTTTCATCACCTACCCACCCTTCGTCTGGCTCCCCGCCGTCATGGTCCTCGCCGCCCTCGCTGGCCACCTGCTAATTTTTCGGGCGTTGAAATCGCAACGCACCCACACACCCCGCGCCCACTACCAATAACCCCTGCGTCAACCACACCGGCGCCTCATACCCACCCGTCGCCGACCACACCAACGCCAACACATACGGAAACCACGTCTGCCCTAACGTATTCACCGGCACCATCACCCCCAACGCCTTCTTACTCCGATACCTCTCTATCGCAAGCAACGGCACCGTCAAAAAATCCGCGCTCAACCCAAACCCAAACATCGGGCTAAACCACAAAGCGGACTTCCTCACCTCCCCCCGCATCAACCATTGCAACGCCACACACATCAACACCGCCGCCCCCACCACCAGCCACTCTTTACGCACCCGGTTCCCGGCCCATCCAAAGAAAAACCGACCCACCACTCCCGCCGTCAACATCGCCATCACACACCAACCCAACAACGCATCCAACTCCATCTGCTCCATCGCTCCCCGCTCCGCCAAGATCAGCTTCAAATGCTGCGCCACTCCGCCTACCGCCAAGCCAAACAACGTGCTCCCCACTAACAACAACCAGAACGCCCGATTCCACGGCAAGCTCTCCCCTTCCCGCACCGCCACTCTTTCCCCACGAGGCAACGCCCAAGCCAACAAGCCCGCCAAACTCACAACCACGCCCATGCCAACCAGCGCCCCCTGCCACCCCAACCATGCCGTCAAAGGCCGTGCCACCACCGCCACCGACATCGCCCCAAACAAACTAATCCCGCTATACGCCAGCGCCAACGCCGGCCCGCTCTTCCCCCGTCTCCATCCCCCCAACACCATCTGCTGCGCCAACGGCCCCGCCATCGTCCAACCCACCATATACACAATCCAACATCCGTAGTAGCGAACTATACTATCCCCCGTCCAACCCAATCCAGCCACCGCCACCCCACAGAGCAATCCACCCGCCGCCACCGCCCGTCGCAAATCGGAAACCCGAGCCAGCCAAGGCCCCACCACCAATGTCGCCAGGGTCCCCAATGGCAACCCCAGCATCACTGCGCTCCTCTCCCAACGATGCGCCCGCTCCATATAGTCGTAGAAAAACGGCAGCGCATAGTAAGGAATCCCAACCACCAATCCCAAAATCAAGAACGACAATAACGGCGCGCTCCAACCGTCCTCCCTCTCTACGCCAACGCCGGCAGATTTGTCTTCCACCAATCCTCCGCTTGCCGCGACCCCCACTCCTCCTTCACCTGCATCGCCTCCAAAGCCTCGCGCAACTCCTTCGCCCCGCTCGGCCTCTCCCCCGGCTTCTTCGCCAGACACCACAACACTAACCGCTCCAATTCGGCATCCACCGGCATCTCCGTCACTTGGCTCGGCGGCTCCGGCGCCTCGTTCAAATGCTTCAACAATGTCGCCATCGCCGTAGCCCCGCCAAACACATTCCGCCCCGTCAACAGCCAATACGCCACACAAGCCGACGAATACAAATCCGCCCGTCCATCGATTCTCTCTTCATCGCCCTCGGCCAACTCCGGCGCCATGAACGCCGGCGTCCCCAAAGTCTGCCGGTCCATCGTAATCTGCGTCGCGCCTTCTTCGGCCGCCATCTTCACCAACCCGAAATCCACCACCTTCACCCAGTCATGCTCCAGCCCCATCCGCGCCAGCAACACATTCGATGGCTTGATATCCCGATGCACCAGCCCCCCCGCATGCGCCTCTTCCAGACTTCGCAACACGCCCAGCCAGATATGCCGCACCCGCCCATTCGGCAAGGGCCCAAAGCGCTTCACCAGTTGATCCAAATTCATCCCGCGAATCAATTCCATCGCAAAATACAGCTGTCCCTCCGGCGTCACCCCAAAGTCGAAAATCGAAACCGTATGCGGGCTCTCCAATCGAGCAATCGCCTGCGCCTCCCGTTCAAAACGCTTCCGCGTCTCCTCGGCGTCCTTCCCCTTCGCCCCAATTAACTTCACCGCCGCCTCCCGCGCCAGATACCGGTGCTTGGCCCTCCACACCTCCCCCATCCCGCCCTGCCCCACCTGCTCGATCAATTGATAACTCCCCAAATTCTTCACCTGCTCCAACTCTTGCCCCATCCGGTAAATCCACTTGGCGATCCAAGTACAAAACACCGCCATCAAAAACGGCGCCGCCGACCACAACGCCCAGATCTCCAGCGGCGGCGTCGGATTCCCCCGCCACCACATGTTCATCGCAATCCCCACTGGCGCCATAGCCGCCGAGAGCAATGCCGCCGTGAGCGCCAGCCCGTAGGGGGCCGGGGCAACCAGGGCAAACGTGGAAATCCAAAACGCGATTGACGAATGCCCGCGCACCAACAACTGCTGGCTGAAGGGAATAGCCGTCTCCGCCATCGAAATATGCAGGCTCGCCACCACCTCGAAGATCAGCCCTAACTGCACTACCCGCGCCGGCGTATCGCGCCACCTCCGGCTCAGCCACCAAACCGCGAAGCCCATCGCAATCCCCACAATCGCGTTGCGACGGAAGTATGGCATAAGATTGGGCGCTTCCTGCGACCGCGTCAGCGTATAGAGCACTTCGAAAGCCAGATAGGCCGCCGAATACACCAGCCCAATAATCCCCACTCGTTGCGCCGCCACCAGCGCCAATTCGCGCGGCATCCCCTGCGTCAACGTGGACTGGGAACTCATCGCCCTTTCGGGCATTATTCGTTGGGCCAAACCATAAGCATAATCCGTACCAGAACCGAACTCCCATACGCCCGCCGCAAATCGCTCTGCTACCGTGAAAAAGAATGTTGAAACACACGATTTTCCGCGAATATGACATCCGCGGCATCGCCGACCGGGACCTCCTCACCCCCGACATCATCGACCTCGGCAAAGCCATCGGCACCTACATGATTCGCCGCACCGGCCGCAAAATCAACCTCGGCCGTGACTGCCGCCTGAGCGGCCCCCGCCTCCACGACGCCCTCCTCGAAGGCCTCCTCTCCACCGGCGCCCAAGTCACCGACATCGGCGTCATCCCCACACCCCTTCTCTATTACTCCGTCTACAAATTCGGCGCCGAAGCCGGCGTCATGATCACCGGCTCCCACAATCCCAGCGATTACAACGGCTTCAAAATGATGGCCGGCAAGGCCGCCGTCTACGGCCAGGACATCCAGGACATCTACAACCTCATCGCCACCCAGGACTTCGAAAAAGGCGAAGGCACAGTCGTCAATGCCGACATCATCACCCCCTACGTCGAAGAAATCCCCCAGCAGTTCAACTGGCAACGCAAAGTGAAGGTCGTCTTCGACGCCGGCAACGGCACCGCCGGCCCCGCTCTCCACCGGCTCCTTCAAAAACTCAACGTCGAACCCATCGAAATGTACTTCGAGATGGACGGCCACTTCCCCAACCACCACCCCGACCCCACTGTTGAAGAAAACCTCGACCACCTCAAGAAAGCCGTCATCGAACACAAAGCCGAACTCGGCATCGCCTTCGACGGCGACTCGGACCGCATCGGCGCCGTCGACGAAAACGGCACCGTCGTCTGGGGCGACCAGCTCATGCTCATCTACGCCAAGGAGATCCTCAGCCGCAAGCCCGGCTCTACCTTCATCGGCGAAGTCAAGTGCTCGCAACTTATGTACGACGGCATCGCCCAACTCGGCGGCAACCCCATCATGTACAAAACCGGCCACTCCCTCATCAAAACCAAAATGAAGGAAGAACACGCCGAACTCGCCGGCGAAATGAGCGGCCACATATTTTTCGCCGACCGCTACTACGGCTACGACGACGCCCTCTACGCCGCCTGCCGCCTCATCGAAATCGTCGCCAACTCTGGCCAGCCCTTATCCCACCAACTCGCCGGCCTCCCCAAAATGGTCAACACCCCCGAGATCCGCATCGACTCCGACGACGAAAAGAAATTCGGCCTCGTCGAAAAAGTCAAAGCCCACTACTCCAAAACCCACCCGGTCATCGACGTAGACGGCGTCCGCGTGAAATTCGAAAAAGGCTGGGGCCTCCTCCGTGCCTCCAACACCCAACCCGTACTCGTAATGCGCTTCGAAGCCGAATCCCCCGAACTCCTAGCCACCTACAAATCCGACATGGAAACCACCCTAGCCAGCTTCCATCAATAGCGGACAAGAAGGATTTTCCAACCCACCCCTCGGGGACAGACGCGTCCCGGCCCTTCAAGTGCCGGGCGTCTGTCCCCAGCCCCTCACCCCGCAAACAACCCCCCTACTGCGCCCCCACAATCAACTTCGAATCGCTCGAAAACTTGCGAAAGTTCCGGTAGTCCTGCTCAATATCCACCCGCACCATCTTCCCAATCAACCTCGCATCCGCCCGCACATCCACATGCTTCGGCAACCAAACCTCCCCATTCACCTGCGTCTGATCCACCTGGATCCGCGCCCCCGGCTGTAATCGAAACAAGAACCACCCAAACGAAATCGTATCGATTGAATCCAACTCCATCCGCACCCACTCATATGTCTCCTGATCGATCCACAGCCGCCCCTGCAACGCCTTAAACTGATTCGCCCGTCTCCCCTTCCCCTTCCAACCCGCCTTCGGCCTCCCCTCAATCTTCCAAGCCACCCGCCCGTTCCGCTCCTCACTCCCTAACAACGCGAAGTCATAAGCCTCCAACACCTCCCGCCGAGCCTCCCGCTCCTCGCGCTTATCCTTCTCCGTCTCCCCCCGCCGCTTTGCCCGCTCCGAAGGCGACTCCTTCTTGATCTTCTCCACTTCCTTGTCTAACTTCTTCCGCGCCTCCTCCGCCTCCTTCCCCACCAGCGCCTTCCCATTCTTCTCCACCAGGCGCTCCACTTCCGTCCCATCGATGCGGATCACTTCCTCCACCTTGCTTTCCGTTTTCTTCACACTCCCATCCTTCTCCAACATCCGGATCTTCGTGTGCTTCTCGTAAGTGTAGGTGTTCAAAACTTCGAGATTCCGCTCATCCCGCTCCAGCGATTTCGCGACAATCTCCCGCGGGTCCTGCCCCCAAACCGAACAAACAAAGACCAGCGCCAGCAAAACTCGCATACAAACCCTTCGATGCCCCCACCGCATCGCAAGTTGCAGTTTTGCGGACTTACTAGTTACGAGCGGGCGGCGCATCCCCACGCCCCGCTAACGCCTTCACGCTCGGCCCCCCGCACAAACCCACTCCCGTATTCTGCAGCGCATGCAAAAAGTTATAAAGCACCTGGTACATCACCTGCTCGCTCACACCCACCCGCCCCGGCAACTTAAATCGCACCGGTAATTCCTTGGCGATATGCACCCTCATCGCATGCGGCACCAGATTCCCCTTCTTGTCGTAAACGTTCGACAAGGCAATTGGCGTCTGCAGCACGCTCCCGCTCGCCCCATCCACATAGAATTGACAACGCGAGAACCACGCCAAATTCCCCGGGTCCGCCGCGTCAAACAACAAGAGCGGCCCCGTCCGCTCCGCCGCGGAAATCGTCATCTGCCAACTCCGCGAATTCTCTTCGAGCGAAGCCGCAAAGCCCACCTGCCCTGCAATCGTTTCCATCGTCTCGCTCTCGAGCTCCAGCAGTACGTACTTCTCTTCCCCAGCCTGCAATACCTGCATCGTAACTCCCAGTCTACTATCTTGGGAATTGGCCCACAAAACCACCAAGCTCTTCCTCTTCGACATCGACGGCACCCTCCTCCGCCGTGCAGGCCCCGCCCACCGCATCGCCCTCGAACAAGCCGCCGCCAAACTCGCCGGCCGCCCCATCACCTCCGGCGGCATCGACACCGGCGGCATGCTCGATCGCGACATCCTGCGCCTCATGCTCAGCCAGGCCGGCGTCGCCGAAAAGAAAATCGCCCAATGGATGCCCGCCATTGTCCTCGAAGCCCAGCGCATCTACCCATCCTTATGCCCTGACCTTCGCCACCGTCTCGCCCCCGGCATGCGCGCCTTCCTCCACCGCCTCCACCGCGCCCGCATCCCCCGCGGCCTCGTCACCGGTAACCTCTCCCGCATCGGCTGGCACAAAATGACCCGCGCCGGCATCCGCCCCCACTTTACCTTCGGTGCCTTCGCCGAAATGGGCAAATCCCGCACCGAACTCGTCGCCATCGCCCTCAAACAGGCCCTCAAACAGGCGCCCCCGCACTCCCAGCCCTACCTCATCGGCGATCACCTCAACGACATCCGCGCCGCCAAAGAAAACGGCATCCCCATCATCAGCGTCGCCACCGGACCCATGACCCGCGACCAACTCGCCCCCTTCGCCCCCGACTACCTCCTCGATTCCATAGAGCATCTTCCCGAAGAAGTCTGGACCACATCCTAGCCCGCGTCGATATACTAGTTATTTCATGTCATTCGTCGACCTTCGGCGTCTGGGCTTGCTGAGCCTCGCGCTTGTGAATTTGTTTTCCTGCAGTTTGGACTCAGCCACTTCACAGTCTTCCCCGCCCATCGTCATCGCTGGCGGCACGGTCATTGACGGCACCCCCAAGCCCCCCCAACCGAATTCCGTCATCGTGGTCCGCGACGGCAAAATCGCCGCCATCGGCGCCCAGGGCAGCGTCGAAATCCCCGCCGACGCCAAACGAACAAATGCCACTGGCCTCTATGTGACGCCCGGCCGCGGCGGCTTGGTCCTCTATCCTGGCGCGGATGCTGATATCTTCCTCTTAAGTGGAAACCCCCTCGACAACCCGACCCTCCTGGGTTCCCCGATGCGCACCATGAGGGCAGGCGTGTGGACGGATGCCCCCAATCAGTAACGAAGCCGCCCAAAGCCTCAGCGTCAAGCGCGCCGAGGTAGAGTTCCACAATTTCGCCAGCCTCGGAGAACCCGAACGCGCCGCCCTCGTCTATGCCGAGGAGAACCAGCGCCGCTCCGCCATCCTCGACGTCCACCGCGACTTCATCGGCCCCCTCACCCCCTTCCTCGAAATCGGCGCCAACGCCGGCCACTCCAGCTACATGCTCGCCAACCAATACGGCGGCGAAGGCTTCGCCCTCGACATCTCCGAGGACTCCCTCCGCTACGGCATCGCCCTCCAGGAAAAATGGAAGCTCCCCAAAGCCCCCGTCCTCGTCAGCGGCGACGCCCTCCACCTTCCCTTCGCGGACAACTCCCTCCGCTTCGTCTGCGCCTTCCAGATGCTCTCCCAGTTCATGGACATCGAAAGCGTCTTCCTCGAAGTCAAACGCGTCCTCCAACCCGGCGGCATCTTCTTCTTCGCCGAAGAGCCCATGCGCCGCCTCCTCACCGCCCGCCTCTACCGCTGCCCCTACTACGACACCATGAAGCCCTGGGAACGCAAACTCGCCGACTGGGGCCTCCTCGGCTTCCTCGTCAAGGACGTCATCGGCGCCCACCAGGAAGAGAGCTTCGGCATCAAACAAAACCACCGCATGTACTTGAGCGACTGGCACCACCTCGTCACCAAGCACTTCGTGGACCACCGCTACAACATGTTCGTCCCCGAACGCGGCTGGGCCGAAAAGATCGTCAAGAAACTCGCCATCAAGCTCGACCCCCACGGCAGCGAATGGCGCGCCGCCCGCCTTATGGGCGGCACCCTCGCCGCCATCTGCCGCAAAGCCGGCGAAGCGCCCGCCAGCACTTACAACCCCAACAACTTCGAATCCATCCTCCGCTGTCCCGACTGCTCCCACAGCCTCCAACGCGACGCGAACCAAACTCTGGTCTGCACCAACTGCGCCTACGAAGCCGCCAAGAACGAAGGCGTCTACAACCTCCTCCCCTCCGCCGACAAACGCGAACTATACCCGGGTGACCGCGACGACATCGTCGACTTCTCCCTCCCCTCCCATGAAAAACACCTCGGCCACGGCTGGTACGAAGTCGAAGGCGTCTACGGCAACAAATACCGTTGGATGGGCGCCCGAGCCTCCGCCTGGTTAAAGAACGTCAAGGGCGGCGAACAACGCCTCCGCCTCCGCGGCTTTGCCCCCGAGCCCATATTCCAGGTCAACCCCCGCCCCGTAGTAGAAGTCTTCGTCAACGGTCTCCCCCACAAAGCCTGGACCCTGGACCGCAACGGCCTCTTCGCCCTGGAAACCAACCTCCCCGCCGCCGACCGCTACGACCTGGAAATCCGCGTCTCCCCCATTTGGCGCGCCCAAAACGACGACCGCGACATCAGCGTCAACCTGGGCATGATCCGCCTAATCCCCCCCGAACAAAAATAGAAAATAGAAAATAGAAAATAGGGACAACGACCTCTGTCCCTTTTTATTCCAATCATTAAAATAGGGACAACGACCTCTGTCCCCTTTTATTCCAATCATTAGTAACTTGGGACAAAGACCTCATTTCCCGCATCTCCGCCTTGCCTGGAGTCAACGCCAACCAAGAACTCCACCTCGCCGCCCGCCCCCGCTCAAAAAAACCATCCCCTCGCCGCAAAAAAAGCGCGATACCCTCGAAGCATCCATGAAGCTCTGCCTTCTAGCTCTCACCCCCCTTCTCCTCCTGGCACAGCCCGCCCCCGACCTCGCAATCACCGCAGGCCCCCTCAAAGCCAAGCTCCACTCCCCAAAAAACGCCTACTACCAAGGCACCCGCTTCGATTACTCCGGCCAAATCGCCAGCCTCGAATACAAAGGCCACAACTACTTCGGCCAATGGTTCGATAAATACGATCCCAAACTCCACGACGCCATCCTCGGCCCCGTCGAAGAATTCCAAACCGATGGCAAAGGCCTCGGCTACACCGAAGCCAAACCCGGCGAATCCTTCGTCCGCATCGGCGTAGGCGCCGTCCGCAAACCCGATGAACCCGACTACCGCCAATTCCACACCTACGAAATCACCAACCCCGGCCACTGGACCGTCAAACCCTCCAAACACAAAGTCCAATTCACCCACGCATTAACCGACACCAACGGCTACGCCTACCAATACAAAAAAACCATCAAACTTGACCCCAAATCCCCCCGCCTCATCATCGAACACACCCTAAAAAACACCGGCCGCAAACCCATCGTCTCCACCGTCTACCAACACAACTTCTTCGTCCTCGACAACCAACCCTCCGGCCCCGCCGTCACCGTCAAATTCCCTTTCCCAGTCACCGCCGACCGCGACCTCAAAGGCCTCGCCGAAACCCGCGGCCAACAACTCGTCTATCTCAAACCACTCGCCAAAGGCCAAAGCGTCTACACCTGGCTCCACGGCTACGGCCCCACCCCCTCGGACTACGACATCCGCGTCGAACACGCCCAAGCCGGCATCGGCGTCCGCCAAACCGCCAACCGCCCCCTCGCCAAGCTCGTCTTCTGGTCCATCCCCACCACCGTCTGCCCCGAAGCCTACATTGCCTTAAACATCGCCCCCGGCCAATCTTTCTCCTGGAACATCAATTACGACTTCTACGAGCTCCACCCTGCCAAGCGCGACTAACGCATCTTCTCCCACTCCCACCGCGGCCTCCCCCACCCCAACTTCTCCCACTTCCCCGGCAATGGTCTATACCCGCGACCCCACACCGCCAACGCCAGCGCCATCACCAAATCGTCATGCTCCCCCATCGTCCTCCACTTCACAGTGCTCTCTTTCATCTCCCTTCTCATCTGCGACAACTCCCGCACCAACTCCTCCGTCATCTTCTTCCCCTGCGGAAACCCAATCTCCTTCCGTTCCACCACCAGCCTTAACCCCTCCATCAACTCATTCTTCGGCACCGTCACCCGCCGCCCCTCCCAACTCTCCTTCCCCCCACCGGTAAACACCACCCCCACCGCATCCACCCAAGTCCCCCGCCGCGCCCGCGCCGCCGCCGTCATCTGCAACATCCGCGCAAACACATCGCTCCCCACCCCCGTCGCATCCACGGCCAGCACCACCTTCTCCTCGCGCAACTGCGGCGACACCAACATCTCGTAAACGCGCCCAATCACCCGCTCATACTCCGTCCGCAACGCAATCCTGTCGATATGCACCACCCCGCAATCCCGCTCCGTCACCGGCGCAAAAGTCACCCGGTCGATCACCGGCCGCACCAGCAAATGCTCCCGCAACACCACAATGGCGCTATGGTCCCGCCGCTGCCCCAAATCCAGGCCAATGTAATACTGCCGCGCCAAGGGACGATCCGTGAAACTCAAAACAAATCCTCCAATCCCTCACGCACGCACTCCCGGAGTAACTCCTCGCGAAACACGCCGCCCTCCGCCCCCACAAACTCGCAAAGATACTCCTGCCGGTACCACTCCTCGCTCACTCGCTTCACTTCCCGCTGCAAAAACTCCGGCCGAATCCGCGCACACTCCGTCGCCTTCACCGCCACCCGCAGCCACTCCTCGCCCCCAATCTCCCACTCCTTCCAAAAGAACCCCCGCGCCCCAAACGGCGTCGAGAGCAGCCACAACTCCCCATCCTTCACCGCCAACATCGGCCCCGCCGCCGCATACTGTTCGTCCTTCACCCGCGCCGCCTCGTCGATGATCAGCAGATCCACCGCCGAGAAGCCCCGCATCGTCGCTTCCACGCCCGGCAAAGCGATCACCCGCGAACCGTTTGGCAACTCCAAACTCATCCGGTTCACCCCATCGGACTGCAAATTCCGGAACCCCAACTTAAGCAGAAACTCCGCCACTTTGCGCAAAAACTCCCCACTCTGCCGTCCACTCGGCGACATCGCAATCACCGTCGCCCCCGCAGTGCCGAGGGCCGTAGCCACCGCCTTCAACGCCGTCACCGAGCTCTTCCCCCACTGCCGCGTGCAATTCAAAATCACGCGCTTCTCCCGCGTATGCAACAACAGCGCCTGCTCCGCATCCGGCACAAAGCCCACCGCCGCCAAGATCCCCGCCATATCGGAAGGCAACTCGCGAGTCTTCTTCTCCACATACTCACGAGGCACCCGCCCCACCCCCCGCAAAAACACCATCCCACCCAACTGGGCATAACCATCCCGCTTCTCCGGCGTCATCGGACCTTCTTCAAAACACACAAAATCACCAACCAAATCTAAAATCGAAAAACGGCATACCAGCCACCCCAACTTTACGCACCCCCAACGTAGTAACCACCCCCCCGAAATCCCAACCCCAACAATCCAAAGCAAAAATTCCCCCACCCCCGCTGTGACCGCCCCCCGCCGCTCCACCAATCGCCAAAGTAGTATCGCCGAGCAGCACTTCCTCAGCGGAAACGAAATGACTCCAGGGAGCGCCAACTCTACCAACCTTGCCGCTCTGCAAGATCCCCCCTCCGAGTTCAAACCCCTTCGAGTCTCATAGCCGGGTAACACCGGATCCCTCTGCCCTTGGCCTCTCCACTCGCGCGATTAGCCTGGCGTCAATCCACGGTGTCTCAACCCGCGCCCAGAGAGGTGTAGAACTTATGCCAAGTTATATCCACTCGGACTGCCGCCACAATCGAATGGCGTCGGCCCTCCCTCTTGAGCACCGCTAGCGATTTACTGACAGTTTGCTCTTGAGCCTGAGCAGTGCCAACTCGACAATAGCGGCATCGGCTTTCCCTGCGCGAGTGGAATGCCTCTTCTGACTAAGGCATTCAGGCCCCCGGCCCCTGTACTATCGCCACCCAAGTTCGCAGGAGAGGCGCCTGCATAGTCCGCAGACCAGCACGCTGACATTCTCTATTGCTTGGATGCCCGAATGCCTAAACGGTCTACCACTTCGACCCGCATCCCTTTTGTATCGGCGAAACCATTTCACTTAGCTCCTTGCCTCCCGTACGCGACAAGGGGCTTGGACACTTAACTGGATGGATACTCTTTCGTATTCATTATTACCGCTTCATAATTAGACCGTCCGGCATTTTCATCTTGACGCCCGCACTCACAATGCCTGAAAATCGGCATCAAAGACTTGCTGGTCATTCATGCCCTCTGTTAGTGTAGTGATTCCAAATTTTAATCATGCCCGTTATTTGAAATTGAGAGTGGAGAGTGTCATGAGGCAGACTCTTCCTCCGGACGAGGTCCTGATTCTCGATGATGCTTCCACCGACGACAGTCTGGAGACGATAAACGAGCTCCGGAGTGTTTATCCCAACATCCGGTTAATTACCAACGGCACGAATAGTGGCAACACGTTTCGTCAATGGAACAAAGGGTTGAGCGAAGTACGCGGCGATTACGTTTGGATCGCCGAGTCGGATGATTACGCCGACAGCCAGTTCTTGGAAATTCTTGTTGGTCTGCTCGAAGAGCATCCCCACGCGAGCATCGCTTTCTGCCGAAGCCTCGTGGTGGATGCCTCCGACAGGGAAATCGGTAAGTTTGCGCACGGAATCGTCTGGAATTGGGAACAGAGCTGTTATAAGCCGGGATCGGAAGCCATTCGAGGACCCTTTGTTTCACAATGCATCATCCCGAATGCGAGCTCGGCGGTCCTTCGTCGCTCGGCCTGTCTGCAGGTGGGACCGGTGAATACGGATTACGCACTCTCCGGTGATTGGGCGTACTATCTACGACTTTTGCAGGTGGGGGACCTGATCTACGACTCCCGTCCACTCAACTACTTCAGAGACCATGCCGGCAGCGTTCGGGTCCGGTCAGCTCGGAGCCATCTGGTTGCGGTGGAAGCATTCCGGATTCTCGACTGGCTCTGCCTCCACGATAAACCGCAAAAGGTCGAACTAGATCGCGCCTACAGCATCATGGCGAATGTCTGGTACCGCGATTGGCTTACCTCGCAGCCGGAGTTCCTGCCTTGTCTTCTCAAGGCCGCCTGGCAGGCTTGTGCACGAGATCGCTTACTTCCCCTCAGACTCCTCCGCCTATCGGCCGGCAGCGCCTTCCGCGCCGCTAAGCGGGCGATTTCACCCCTCGTCAGTCCCGCCTATTCTAAATAACAAGTTTCGCTCCGCGCAACGCCCCGATTCCCCATCGAAGCTCCAATGGGGCCGCGATCAATTGATCGCGGAAAGCGCGAGGGTGCACAGCTCAATTTGTTGGGCACCTTCACGCTTCAATGGGGCCGCGATCAATTGATCGCGGAAAGCCTGCCCGTTGACGGGGAAGGAGTCGCCGTCATTTGTCGCTTCAAGGGGGCCGCG
>VFQP010001158.1_pt1 | contig 37837 bp, 59 predicted proteins | sample 3512351 | NCBI WGS metagenome assembly VFQP01 (sample SAMN10412372, study PRJNA504923) | tailings metagenome | isolation source: Relicate 1 Philex TSF1 revegetated site | place: Philippines: Tuba, Benguet | collected 2017-08-29
ACACACACACACACACACACACACACACACACACACACACACACACACACTACACACACACACCTGCATAGCATGCAGTACATTATCTGCTTGCCCCCCTTGTGCAATGTGTGCAATGTGCCCTGCATTGACAAATGGGGAAGTCAACCCCTCTACTCTGACATATTTTCCCATCAACTGCTGCTGCCCAATGAACGCCTCCTTGAGAGGAAAGGGTTTTATGTTTTTATATAGAGAGGAGAGGGTTTTATTTCATCATATTATATTGTAAACAGAAAAGAGAAAAGGATAAGATGATGAAGTGAGGAGGTTATGATGGAGTGAGGAGGTGTGTAGAGATTTGACAAGGGTATGTGGATACATGGGGTTGATACCAGGTGTGTACAGATTGAATACAAGGTGTGTACAGATTGAATACTACGCACACACAAGGTGCTCACATACAAGCTACTCACAATGTGTCACAATCTGTTATAAACTGTGGTGCTCTTGGTATCACCCCATACCTCTTGTTCACTCACTGGGTCAGGATAAAGGTTGTATTCCAACCATGTATACTGCATGCTTTCTTTGTCATTATCATTATCATTGCTGCTGCTGTATGCATGATCTTCACTGCTGCTGCTGTATCCGTGATCATCACTGTGTGTGTTGTTGTTTGCAACACAACATGATATCATTCACACCGGTGGATGGTGGGATGTGCACCACCATTCACACCCAACCATTCACACCCCACCATACACACCCCACCATACACACCCCACCATACACACCCCACCATGCACACCCCACCATGCACACCCCACACGTTCAACCCCTAATCCTCCAGTCGTACCTGTTGTGTAGCGCCGGTAGAGCCTCCCCCACCCTACACGACACAATGCCCACCGTGTGCATGGCATTGGGATGCTGCGCATCCTCCACCAGCCTCAGCACCACACGCCGACCATCACCATTCGTCTCTGGAGCAATGCGTGCCACCCACAGTGGCTGCTTGCTGACATGTCCTTCATGCGTGTTGGCATATGCAACAAACACACCACCATGTTGCAAGGTCACCACGAGCATGCCACCGGTTTTGCGCTCCCACGACGTACGCCCAGACACGCTACGCCATACACCAACAGGCCATGCACGCAGCGCACGAAAGAGATGGTAGAGGTTCTGGTATAGTGGGACTTGTAGGGCTTGGCAGATGACCTGTTTGGAAAGAAAGGGGGTTTTCTCACGTCGGTTCATGATCTGGTGCCATGTGATGATAATGTGCCCGTACATCAACAGCAATGTGTTCTGTTTGTTGTGCATCCAGCCAGGCTTGTGCATGCCTCTTCCAAATACCATCCTGAGAATATAGGGCGTGGAGGGGCGTTGATGGGCGTTTGGGTGAAGAGATGAATTTTGTTCTCCCCACACGTTGAACACCATGTGCACGTACATGTGCACGTATTACAGCATAGCAATGCTTATTGACGAGTTGCAGCGCAACCAAATCCGAAGCATCATCAACGAGTTGAAAAATACCCTCCAGCAACGAGCATGGCAATGTATCGAGCTTGGTTGCCAGCTCGTTGTCATCTGCTGTTGGTTGCATTGACGTCATCCTGGTGGGCATCAGTGTTCCTGTGGGCGTTTGGAAAGGGCAGATCGGAAAATTAGAAAAATGAACGAAAACTCAACCTCATTCATTACATAGTCGATCGTTACATAGTGGAGCAGTTATATCTGTGTGTGTGTGCGTGCACGCGCATCATCAGCTTTGTGGTCAGCATAAACAAGTAGTGCGATCTCCATCAATCCCCCCCCCCTCTGTTTGCAGCGACTGTGCTTCTATCCATGAAGGTACGTGTCATATACCCAACAACAATGTTGTTACATGCAGCATTACTGGCTCAGAGCGCGTGGAAGCTGCCCAGCATCTCATCTTCACAATCCTTTGCCAGCGTTTTTATCCTTGCACGCACCTCTTCCACGCAATACGACACGATCACCATAATACCCTAGCATTGTCACACAAACAACGCCAATCACGCATGTTTCGTCACACGATCCACAGAGCTTTCGTAGTGGGGGCACCCGGGGGGAGCTTGCCCCCGAAGCTGGTGGCGTCAGCGACGATGCACGCAAAAAGGCAGAAGCTGCCAAGAGCTACATAGAAAACCTATACAAGTCCAAGGAAACCAACCGGCAGTCACGTGACGAGCGGTATGATCACTCACATGTGTGGGGTGTAGGGCTCAACACATCACCCCCAACCTTGCGTGTACCCCCCTTGTGTAAACACAGAAAATACGCACTTGAGGTTGCGCTGCGTGATCCCAATCTATCAGACACTGATCGGCGTGCATTGATTCAGGAGTTTAATCAACTCGAGCGGGATTACACACGCCTGCAGCGTCAGCGCCTGAGTGCAGATGATTTTGACCCCCTCACCATCATCGGTCGTGGGGCATTTGGTGAGGTGCGCATTGTGCGTGAAAAGGCCACAAACAAGGTATTGGCAATGAAAAAGTTGAAAAAGGCAGAAATGGTTCGGCGTGGACAGGTACCTTTTTTGTTGGGGGGTAATTGTTGTTGGGGATGTGTTGCTGGGATGTGTTGCTGGGATGTGTTGCTGGGATGTGTTGTTGTTATGGTTGTCTGGCTGCTGTGTCCTACCACAACTTGGGGGCTTGCAATCACGCACACACATACACACATCAAAATACTCAGATTGATCATGTCAAGGCAGAGCGTAATGTGCTCACTGAGGTTCAAAACAATTTTGTGGTCAAGCTCTACTACAGCTTTCAGGATGATGACTTTTTGTACCTTATCATGGAATACCTGCCTGGCGGTGATGTCATGGTATGGCGGCACAAGGGGGTGATGGTGTGATCATGGTGTGATTATGGTGATCACATCCCCTTCTCACCCCAGACACTGTTGATGCGCAAGGATATTTTGACAGAAGAAGAGGCACGATTCTACGTTGCTGAGACAGTATTGGCCCTCGAGTCCATCCACAAAAATAGCTACATCCACCGTGACATCAAACCAGACAACCTACTCCTAGATCATGCAGGGCATCTCAAACTATCCGACTTTGGGTTGTGCAAGCCAGTAGATGTGTCACAGCTGCCCACGGTGCTGGAGGATACGGGCATGGACAACGCTGATGCTCGAACCCCAACCACTAGCATGACCAGCGCACAACTCAAACACTGGCAGGAAAATCGACGAAAGTTGGTATGTAGTTGTTGAGGGTGGGGGTGTTGTGGGCATGGTGGGCGTGCTGATCACACAATGATGAACATGTCGTCGTCACAAGCCATGATTACAACATCCCAGGCATTCTCCACGGTGGGCACCCCTGACTACATTGCGCCAGAGGTGCTCATGAAAAAGGGTTACGGCATGGAGTGCGACTGGTGGAGTGTGGGGGCGATCCTGTACGAGATGCTTGTTGGGTACCCACCATTTTACAGCGAAGACCCCATGACCACCTGCAGGTATGTGAGGAGGTGTGGGGACTATTCAAGGTGGTGTGTTTTTCCACTTGACATACATTAAACAACATATAGCATCATCATAAATCATCAGCATAAGCAAAGCCAACTTACGCACACAAACACTCCTCCCCAAAACAACCTACAGGAAAATCGTCAATTGGCGCATGTGGCTGCGATTCCCAGAGGATGCCCGCCTGAGTCCCGAGGCCAAAGACCTGGTGCAGCGCCTGCTGTGTGATGTGGGAGAACGCCTGGGGACACACGGGGGCGCCTCGGAAATCAAATCCCACCCATTCTTCAAGGGAATCCAATGGGATCGACTCTACCATGAGCACCCCCCCTATGTCCCCCCCGTGGAGCATGAGCTTGATACACAAAATTTTGACAAGTATGATGAGGATAACAATGCACCACGGAGCCATGGGCGCAAGGCACGAGCAGCTCCTGATGCACACTTTATTGGGTATACATATAAGAATTATGAAGCAGTGCAGCGTGATGAGAGCACTGGGAGGTTGTTGCTGAAGAAGAAGACACCAGCACGCCCTGCCCTCAATGATTTGGCGGCAACCATGGATAGCATGTCATTGGAGCGCTCTTGATGTTGAGTGTATTGCAATAAAAACTTGGTTGAAAAACCCTGTGGTGTGCTTGGGGGAGGACACCCTCAAGCCCACGAAACCAACATGTGTGTTGCATGTTTTTTGGTGTGCACATGCTTCTTTTTAAAGTTTTTGTCCATCATTGAGGAGAGAGTAATACTGTGTAGTGTGATTACCGCAGCTGTGAGGATCTGCCACCCATCATAATCTCATCAGTGCTTCCCACCTCCTTGCCCTCTGCATCATCGTACTACATTACCCGCAACAATGAACAAGATGCACTTTACATTCGCTGTTGCTGCAGCGCTGCTGGTTGCAGGCTGCATGGCAGCAGATGATCCTACCCAATCATTGCCTGGCGTTATTGATCTCACTCCTGACAACTTTGATGAATATGTCAACGGAGGAAAGCACGCGCTGGTTGAGTTTTACGCCCCGTGGTGGTATGTGTTGAATTGATCAGGGCATCCATGTTGATGAAGGTTCCAACCACGTTGCCTGAAACAACACATTACAGTGGCCACTGCAAAAAGTTGGTGCCAGAGTACACAGCACTGGGAGAGGCAGTCACCAAGGACCCTGCATTGGCCAGCCGAGTGGTGATTGGCAAGGTGTGTTGGACTACACTTGCGTATGTACCCATATGCACGCACCAACATACACCCACACACTACCATAGGTGGATGCTGACAAGCACCGTGAGCTGGGCACCAGGTTTGGCATCTCCGGCTTCCCCACCCTCAAATGGTTTTCTCGTGGGGCAAAGGTCTCCGCACCTGACGAGTATGGCGCTTGTAGTCTATAGGGGGTAGCTGTGAGTTGTTGTATATGCAGGGATGATGTGTTTTTGTGTGTGTACACACCGCCATGTGGTGCGAACCTGTATAATCCACCACATATGTATACCCCACCACGTGTATACACCCCACCAGAATCACATACCCCACCACAATCACCCCCCCAACATCACAGCTACAAGGGTGGTCGCAGCAAGTCTGACTTCCTCAACTTTATCGGCCAAAAGCTGCAGGAGGACAAGGGGCATGCACGTGTGGAATCCCTGGATGCACTGGTAACCAAGTTTTTGGCCGCTACCAAGGACGCTGACAAGAAGAAAGTGCTCAAGGATACCGAAGCATCTGTGAAGAAATTGGGGGATGATGTCAAGGGCAACGGCGAGCTGTATGTCAAGTTTATGAAAAAATCCATTGAAAAGGTAGGTGCATGGGTTGTGGTATGATTACTTTTATTATTATGAGTGGCACAGATATTTTCCTGTGTTGCTGGTGATCACACCCTTGTCTCCATATACACACCCTTGTCTCCATGTACACACCCTTGTCTCCATATACACTTATCTTACCCAGGGTGCCGAGTTTTTCACACAAGAGACCGCTCGCCTTGAGCGTATGGTCAAGGGTGGTGCTGCATCACAGGCCAAGGTGGAGGAGATGTTGAAAAAGTTGAGTGTGTTGTCTGCCTTTTCCGACACAGCAGAGGAGTAGTTGATATAACGTTGCGAGGTGTGTGTGACATTGTATTGTGCGTTGGTTTTCAACAAAAAACCTCGAGGTAACAGTCACAGCAGCGTGCAAGTGGTCCACAACACGAACATACAAGAACAACCAGACAAGCACGACGATGATGGTGGCTATCCATCAATCCCATCAATCACCAAAACCAACCAACAAGTAGCAATGCAGGTGGATTCACACACAGATTCCAAATCGCTATTCATAAATAATGCGGTGGCAGTATTGGGTGGTCGTGGCCTTTCACCTGTTGCTCGTAATTGCCACATACAATCTGTATCGCAGCTTGGAACACAGAGTGCAAGACCCCGCCTCCATTGACACATCCAGACTACATCAAAAAGAATTGCAACGTCAAAATGGATTCAAGCTACCAGATGATGATGACAGTACAGTAATCAGGACAGGGACGGTGATCAAGGAGGAGCCAGTAGTTACAGGAGGCAACCATGTTGATTCCCTAGCACATGCACCACCAATCCCTCCATCATTGCCAAGCAGTACATCACTGCCAAGCCCGCAGATAGGTGTACCAGGTAAGGCTGCTTGGTTGATGCACACAATGAGGATCGCAACGATGACATGATGCCTCCATACCCACAGAATTCAACCCTGCTATTATCCTGTTTTGCTTCAACCGCACCGAGTACTTGACCAAAACATTGGATTCCCTGGCTTCACTCAAGGGCTTGTCAGAGTATACCGTTGTCATCTCCCAGGTGCTGATTGATGTGTTTGGTCACTTGCATGTGTTGGCCACGTGCACACTCTCCAATCGCATCTGTGTCTGTCATCGACACTGTCATGTGTATGTCATTGGCGCTGTCAAACACACATATGATCTACCACGTGCCCACATGTGCCCACACCCAGGATGGCAATGCCAATCATGTTGCAGATGTGGTGCAGCGTTATGGTCCCGGTGGCAACGCATCCCTTGCACCACCAGCAACACGGGGGTTTGTGCACCTGCAGCGCCCTCGGGTGCCGTTGCTGGGGCCCAATCAGGTAACAGCATGACCTGTGTGCTTTTATTTGTGTTTGTTTGTTTGTTTGTGTTTTTTTTTATTTGTGCTATTTTGTTTGTGTTTCTGTACACATTACATACATAGGCACTTGTACACCACTTGTAGCTCACCCTCAGCTGTACCCTTTTTTTTTTTTTTTCAGTTAAACACTGTGCATTTGTCCCACACACAACAAGACCACTTGTCCACACACACAGCCCGGGCATGCATGGCTTACTCAGCATTACAAATACGGTCTCGACCATGTGTTTATGCAGCGCAATCATTCGCATGTTGTTATTGTAGAGGATGATATGCTATTCAGTCCGGATTTCCTACTCATGTTTAAGGCAACAGCACCATTGCTCGATCGCGACCCCATGCTGTGGTGTGTGTCAACGTGGAACGATAATGGGTTGAAAACATTTGAATGGCAACCCACACGAATGGTACTTGTATGGTGGGTGTATGGTGGATTGGTGGTTGCGCTCAATGGTTGTTTTTATAGATTGTTTTCATTGAATGGTTTATTCTTAATGCGTTTGCGTATGTGTGAGCTGTCCCCCATGTGTTGTTTCCTGTATTACTCAATGCACTACTGCAATACACTCATACAACACATGAATACACTCATACAACACATGAATACACTCATACACTAGTACACCCTTTCACACAATACACCCTTTCCCCTCTCTCCACACAGTTTCGCACATCCTACTTTCCTGGGCTTGGCTGGATGATGCGCCGTGCCCTGTGGCTCGAACTGGGCCCACTATGGCCCCTGGAAAATTGGGACCACTGGATGCGACTGGAAACCACAGCCAAGGGACGTCAATGTATTGTACCGGAAGTGAATCGCAATAAAAATATAGGGGAAGTGGGGGCAAACATGAATAAACAGCAATTTAGGAGATACTTGGCAAATATGGGCTGGAATGACAAGGAGGTACAGTTGTGTGTAGGGTTGTTTGGTGGTGTTCAAGGTTGTTGTGCGTTGATTTGTGGCAAGTATGGCTGTTCAACAACAAACAAGCAGACATTTGTTGTTTGTACCACACACATTGTTGTACCACACACACAGTTTCAGGAAGAGGAGTATGGTGATTTGAGCTATCTGTTGCATGATGTATATGAGCAATTTGTGGTGGATGCAATCAACACATCACAGGTTTGTTTTGGTGTATGTGTGTGTGTATATGTATGGTGTATACATATATTACGTGTACATATGTGGTGTTCACTTGTATGATGTTGTTGCTTTGTATACCACACAGACACGCCCACACATACACACACGCACATTCACACCCCCCCCCCACCCTCAGTTATGGGATTGGGAAAATCAAAGGGTCATGACCGCCCCGGGAGGTGGGCAATACCTCCTACCCTACCTAGGGGAGCGCTTTGCTCGACTGGCCCGGCAGCTGCGCACGTGGCCCTTTCCCCGAGGTCATTACAAATACGCCCAATACATTCGATCCAAGGGGTCTGTGTTTTGGCTCGTGGACCGTCGCTTTTGTCCATTGCTTCCCGTGGAGTTGAGGGTGGTGGCAACACAGGGATTGCATCCTGTTGTGGCGGGGCAGGGACAAGATTGTGAGGCTGCGTGCAGGTGTGGGTATCCTGGCAGTGCTGCCAGTGTGGTTGAACTGATATGTGGTACATATGTACCTGTGTAGTCCCAGCATACCTGTCCCTGGTCCTTGGTGCATACATCACACCCTCTCCACCACCATACTACAACAGGCAGCAGGGAAACCGCACATGTAGCCGCCCCGATTTCTGGTTTATCAACAGCTGCACAGAGCTACGACGTCACTTTCATTGTGAGCGGGGCTGCAATGTGGTGCTGGGGGATGATGTCCCCAATTATGTGGTCAATCCAGCACAAATCACGTTTCATCAGTGCTTGATCACACAGCGGTTACCCCTGTGTCAGGCCAGTCATAATGACACTGTACGCTTGTGCCCATGTGTGCCCATCATTTAATTGCTTGTGTGCAATCCATGCTGCTTGTGTTCAATAGGGTTGTGATATGCTTTTGTGCAATAAGGTTGTGATCCAATTGTATCCAATATATATGTCCTCCAATATGAAAGAATCCAATGTATCTGATCAACGTTGTGGTTACATATCGCCATGATGTTGTGTGTGTGCAAACAAACAAACAAACAAACGCAACACACTTGCAGGCAGGAAAAAAAAAAAATACGTGTCGTCACAGTGCGCGGGTGCAGCCAGCATAACATTGCTTGGTTCATCCAGTAGCAGCGCACTCCACAACTTTTTACACACCTTTTCACACACATACACACACACACAAAAGAACCGTTGCTCCATGATCGCTTGTCCCGTTCGCCCCATTCATCCCTATACAAACACACACAGCTTCAGCCTCACACAAAAAGCCGCCTCACACAAAAAACACCACCGCCTCACACCTTTGTTTCAACCGCCTTGACACGCACAAAGTGAGCACGCAAGGCTTCGAAAAAACAGAAAAACACAGCGGAATTAACACCAGAACTTAGCGCACGAGGCCCCACCCCACGAAACACAGCACTCATGGGCTTCCCAGCCATGCCCCGCACCGCAGCACGCAGGCTGGGACGAGATGCCGCAGAGCACATCATGTTGGTTTTGATGACATCAATGGGGGTGGTGGCTGCAGCAGCCATGGCACCAGACACGGCACCCATCACAAAGTCCTCGGTGCTGTTGGCTGGACGCCCAAACACTTGCACATAGGTGTTTTGCAGGGTTTCATACACTGCGAATTTCACAGCCATATCGGGGACATCTTCCAGCAAGGTGGGTAGGTAGCCCGTAAACAAACCCCGGGGCCCCGCACTGCGCACAATGCTGCGTGCGGCAGTGACGGCGTTGGGATACACGCCAGCCTGCACTGAACGGATGCACACGGCAATGGGGACCTTGACCACGCTGCTCCCTGCCGCTGCAATGGCACCCGCCACAAATGCCCGCATGCCAGCAGGCAGATCATGTGCCCATCGTGCGATTGCGTTGTTGGCGGCACCATACACGAGGAAATACGCACCCACAGCCACACCAGCACCACTTGCTGCACCCAGCACACCACGGTACATTTTACCAATGGTGGTCAACATGTTGCCGCCGCTGCTGGATGGGATGCCAGGTACTTTGGTATTGGTTTGCAGGCGTACTTTTAGGGTGTCCAGTGGGTGGATAGTGCTCTGGGAAACGGCGCGTGCGAGTGCCCCTGCGAGCACATCCGAAGCCGGTTTGGTGTCTACCAGCTTGGGGGCGGGGGGAGGGGGAGGGGGGGGGACGGTGGAGCGCTGCAGCTGCTCAGTGATGGCCACAGTGACAGATGCAAACCGGGATGTGCGGGTGGTGGGGGGGGTGGACGTGCGGGGGCGTGTGGTGTAGGAAAACGACATGGGTGCTGCCAGGGAAGGGTTGGTGTCAGTGGTGAGCATCATGGGGCCGGTGGTGAAGCGTGTGGGCTGCTTGGTGTGTTGTTTCTTGGAGAGCGCAACCATGATTGGGTGTGTTTGCTTTTATATGTGTGCAAAAGTATGTATGCGTAGGTGGGTGCACGTTGATGGACTAAAAGATGGCTTGTACGCCGGTATACGGCGCTGGTATCCCCGAAAGCTCGTGCTGTGTGTTTAGAGGTGAGTTGGGTGTGGATGTGTTATAGGACATCTTGATTGGACTAGGACATCTTGATTGGACATCTTGGCACGTCCTACCGAGTCACCATACCGAGAGATGCAAGTAGAGGTCGTTCAGCTGCGGTCCACTGGGCAGCTCTTGTTGTGTACGAAGCGTTGCAAGCAGGGAGAGTTGTTCTGCTTCGATGCGATGCTGGTAGAGGAGATCAGCACGATCAAGGGCAGCGTCTGGGCCAAAGGGCTCACCAAAATGACCACACGAGGGCGAGGTGTTGATAGAGTGCTTGAGGTTTTCCTGTGTGTGAGCATCAATGAACATTGCCGGTGTGTACCAGTGCCTGCTGCTGACCACCACCAACCCCACTCCATACGGTTTGGCTGTAGACGTAGGCAGTGTCTTCAGCGTTGATCTTTACAGCACCAGCACTAGTACAAAGGACAGTGATCCAGATGACAACCTGTGGGGGTGGTGTACAGGTACAGACAGGTTGTTGGGGTTGCTGTGATGCAAGTAGTTGATCAAGGCGTTTCAAGGTGCCAGCAACGTCACGGCGCGCCGAATTGACATCAGGGGCAAAAGCCATGCTCAACATGCACCAACACGACGTGCAACGGGCGTGCAACGAGCCTTGAAGCAGATGCAGAATCCCTGACTTCGCACCTCTAAGTATGCAATTGCCAACAACAGTGGAAAGACTTTGCAAGAACGTTGGTTCATGGATCGCCTCTGTGTCCGATCATTTATATGAGGCAAGAGTGAGGCAAGATGAAGCGAAGCTGTGATTGTTGGCTGTGATTGTTGGGTTGTGGAGCAGCGATGTGTACTTGTGGGTGCCGACGGTAATGTAAAAACGATTGTGTGTCAGGACACATGAACAAAAAAACAAGAATTGGGGTGTTGCAGCCCAGGCAGATCAACCAGACATCACTCATCACTCCCCGACTTCCAACAATCAGCTGTGTCTACCAAAAACATGGTCACCATGGCCTGCGTCTCCCCACCATCCTCTTGATGCCCAAAGTGCCCCCCACTGTTGGACATGCAGAGCAAAATGGGGTTGCCGGGCTCTGTTTGGCACTCTTGCAACTTGGCAACCCACTTGCACACGCCCCAATACGGCACCCGCGTGTCGTCCAGGCTTGCAACTACAAACACAGGAGGGTATGTCTGTCTCCGTACATTATGCACAGGGCATAGGGCTTTCATCTGTATAGAGGGTGGATGGTGCGGGATCATGATGATCAACCCCCATGTTGGGTGAACACAACATTGTACGCAATGCATTGCAGGCCAAAACAGCCCACATACCGCAGCCAATGTTTCAGGGTCACTGGGATCTCCATGTTCAGCATACTCGTGAATGGTAAGGGGGAGGGATGGGTCTGTCATGCACCCCAGCAGATCCACAAACGGTACCTGTGCCACAACCGCTGAGAGCAACTCTGGGTGCCTATGTAGTGTGTGTGGCTGAGATGTGTTGCACCATAACAGGTTGGTTTACAAGAAACCCCAATAAAGCATGGGGGCATTCCACACACACGCACTACTCCTCTCTCACACACACACCCCTCCTCACACACCGCTGCTCACACACACACACACCACAACACATACTGGTTGAGAAGTGCACCAATAACAAGGCCCCCACCACTCATGCCTTGAAGAGCAACCTTGCCACCTTGTGCATACCCTGCATACGTGGTGTGTACGAACAGTGTGCAGAAATGGGTGTATAAAAATGTGTATATAGGTAGGGATGGTGTGGAGTGAGGTGTAGAGACTGCTCGGTGTATGTAGGTGGCACATACCCACAATGGGTGTACACTGACATACACACACATGCACCCCCAGCCCCAGCCCCACCCCCCACACGCACCTTGATCAATAACATGTTGTATACAGCACTGCAAGTCATCCACACCCTGTTGTTTATGCACACCCACACCATCATGGTGCCACTGTCGTCCATACTCACCACCCCCACGTATGTGTGCTGTGGCTACATTCCACCCCAGTTGCAGAAGACATGCTGTGCCTGCATCATATGTGAGCTCCTGGGTGTGTATGGGGTGTAAGGGGGTGTATGAGAGAAAATGGGGGTGCATGGGAACACCCCAACACACCCCAACACACCCCAACACACACCAACACACCCCAACACACACACACACACACACCACCAATCACAGCACATACCGGGCTTTGTCCATATGCACCATACACCTGCACCAATGTGGGTCGTGACTGCTGTGACACCACTGCTTCTCCATCCTCTCCATCCACCCCATCCCTGTCCACATCAGACGCACCACACACCATGGTTATAGGAATACACACACCATCACTCGACCTTGCCCATAACGTTGTTATTGGTGGTGGTGTTGATGATATTGTTGTTGGTGTTGTTGTTGGTGGTGGTGTATGTCTTGGTGACACCCCAGCTGGGGGTCGCCCCTCTGGGTGCCCCACTACGGCCCAAGGGGGCTCCACCCCGGGCCCCTCTATCACCCCATCTTCTCGTTGCCAGGTGCCCGTGGTGAGATTGAGGTCACAGAGCAGTGGTGGGTGCAGTGGAGAGGACAGCGCCACCTGTACAACAGGTGCTTGGGGGACGCTGTTGGTGCTGGGTGACATGTGGGTTGCCCATGTGGGGGGGGGGATCCACCGTACACGTGGCAGTGGCGTTGGTGGTGCGGTGGTATCGTGGTGTTGTGGTGTGTGGTGGGTGTAGCATTCTTCTAAGAGGGTGTGGGTGAGTGGGAGCAGTCCAATGATTGGTTGTGTGGCGTTGGTGTGTCCATACAAGACCAGCCTATTTGTTGGGGGGGCCATGTGGGGTGTGTGCAGGTTGGATGTTGTACATGTCATACACACTCTGCAATATGCACACACAGATGTAGTACAATGCACACACACACACAGATGTAGTACAATGCACACACACACACAGATGTAGTACAATGCACACATACACAATATGGTTGTTCAATACACAAAACCACATACATGTCTTCCATAACATCAACATGCTGCACAATCACACCATCCTGCCCAGGGTCCACCACCAACCCCCACTGCTCTGTCGACACACACCAGGGGGGTGCCACATTCCCCCCCTCGCATTGCTCTCCTGCTGTCTTTTCTTTGGGTCCCTCATGGTTTTGTGAAGCCATGGTGTTGGTAGTGGTGGTGGTGTGGGTTGGTGGGTGTGTTGGGGGGGATCCAGCATGATGGGGGTCCCTGTTGGCGAGCGTTGCCCCCCCTTGCATTTCATGGTGTGTCGGTGCTGGGCAGCACATGATGACATACCCACCATCCCCACCACCACCATACTCACCACCCATCTGCATGCCCACATCATGATGTGTCCTTGCATGTTCCCCCTCTCGTTTCACACCATTCCCCTCTTGTTTCTCCCCCTCGTGTTCCCCCCCATGGTCCCCCTCCTCCACAGGGCTAGTGGTTGGGGTTGATACCACAGGACCTCTGCTGCTGTGTGCATTGGTGAGCATGAGCAGCCATCCCCCCCAATGCTCTACAGTGTACTGCACACCAACCTTGCGTGGGAGCACGCAGCGGGGTTGGGCATCGAGGTGTGTGGGGGAGAGAAGACGCACCTGTGGTGGTTTGGTATGAGGGTTGGTGGGGGCGTGATGTGAGCAGATATCAGTAGTACAAGCAGCATGTGTGAAAAGGTATATAGACAACCATACAACACATATACACATATACACACATACACACAACACATATACACAACCTGCATGCATATCTGTACACATACACAGAGCCTTCTTCACACACACACACACACCTCTGAGGATGGTTTAGAATGGGAGTGTAATAACACAAACTGTTGGTCCTTTGTCAGTGACACATCAACAAAATGTGCATCATGGGTATCAGCAAACACCACTTGGGGTTGTGGGACTGTCTTGGCAAAGCGTGGTGGGATGTGTAGCAACCACACCTGATGTTTGTTTGTGGTACGTGTGTTGAGGTGTGTGGGAGGGTGTGTTGAGGTGTGTGTGAGGATGTGTTGTGCGTGTTGAGGTGTGTGGGAGGGTGTGTTGTGTCTGTTGAGGTGTGAACCCCCCCACCCACCCACCCACACCTTGTCAGGTCTCCCCCTCACATCCCCCGTTGTACACAAAATTGCATCACTCCTGCCTGGCCACTGTGCTGTTGTCACCCCTGGCCACTCCACCAACTTACGCCCACTACGTATATCCTTGACATACAGAGTTTGTGCGCCTGAGTGAGAAACCCCATCGCGATCCCCATCCTCATCCTCATCGTCCATCCCAACCTGATCAAGTGCTGCAGCTCCACGTGCAGATGGTTTTCTTCTCTGTTTTCTCTTTGTTTTGGTTGCTGATGAGGGGGGGGGTGTAGGGCTGGGGCCAAGCCAGGCTATGCGTGTTCCATCATGAGAGGGATGCACCTGGGAATGCTGTGATGTGGGTGGGTATGTGTATGTGTGTGTGTGTTTTGGGTATATGTATGTATATATGTATATGTACACATATAGATATATGTACATACACATATCATATGTATATCGGTATGTGTGTGTGTGTGCTGGGGAGATATGTGTAGCAGCACAACCCCCCCACATGATGTATACAGATGATTGTATGATGATTGTATACAGATGATTGTATGATGGTGATGATGTATGATTGTATACACACACACCTGGTGGAGTGTGGAGGCATGTTCCAGGACAAGCGTACGGGTGCCATCAGCAGCATCTTGATACAGGCGCACAGGCGCTTGATGAGGGTCGGTCAACACATAGCGGAACTTGCCCACATACTCGGTCAACTGTGCCTGTGTGTTTGTGTGTACATTCTTTCTTTTCTTTTTTCTTTATCAAAGGTTTCAAAGTCTGTGTATGCACAATGGTTGTACAACCACAAGGGAGTCCACAACACACCACGATGCCCAACAGCCCCCCCCAACATCCCCCCCCAATCCCCCACGGTACCTCTGTTGCTTGTGGTAGCAGCACCTGTAATTGCTCATACAACGCTGCTGCTGTTGCCATACGCTCCTGATTCAGGTAGTGCCCCAGCTTGTCTGTTTGCTGCTGCAGAAACATGATTGTGCGGGGTGACTGCTTTTCCAACCATCTGTGGTGATTGACGATGATGTGCACCAATGGTGATGTCACAAGATGTATTGATTCGCACAAAACCATTCGAAACACTCTCTGCGCAATCCTTGAAAACCACTTTCAACCTGTAATCGTCGGGTTGTGCCTGATCTGTGCCTGCATCCGTTGACCACCATCGCCCACCCAGTATTTGACCGACTGCACCAAGCCGCTGTGCACCATCCCGCTGTGCACATCGCATACCTCGTGCTAGAAAGCACGATGCATGACGAAAGAGCATCGGAAAATCGTTTTTGTGATGTTTTTGTGTGCTGTATACATGCACAAGAAAATAGACAACCCGTCCGTTGTGTTTGCAGATGTTTGGCAAAATATGAAATAGTTTGCAGCAATGTTGGTTACACATCCTCCTCCACACATGCTCATTACCTACACATGATCAACAAATGAGATCATCAAATCAATGAAAACCCAGTGGGCAACGGTGGTAGAGTCACACCCGAGCGTTGAATAATAACACTCGCAGCATAGTTGCCCGCCCTGCAGCACTCCTCCAGTGACTTGCCCACCAAGAGGCCCACCAGAAACCCACCCACAAATGCATCCCCAGCCCCATTGGTGTCGACAATCTTCTCCTTGGGGATCTTGTTGACGGCCACCTCGAGCACCTTGCCATTGGCTGCAACGATGGTGGGATCTGCACCTTGGGTGATGACGACCACACGCCCACGGCTGCCATTCTGCTTGGGGAGGCTTGCAATCTATTGTATATGGGTGAGTGGGTGTGTGGGGAAGATGTGTGTATGGTGGTCACCGTGCACATATATGGTGTATACATTTCTCGACATTATGCATAGACATCCTTGCTCACATCCACGTTCATCCACGTCCTCCTCAGCAGGCACCACACACACACACACCACACACACGACCACCACACCAACAACCACCACACCCACAACTATCCACACCTTGCTTGCAACAGCATGAAGGTCATTGGCATCCCACCCCTCGGACTCAGCAAATGCTGCTGCCTCAGTTTCATTGCCAAATAAATAGTCAACATAGGGGAGTTCCTCGGTCAACGTCTTTTTGAAAGGTGGCACCTGAAGATGCATGTGTTGATGATATACATGTTTGCATCTCATACATGTCTTTGTGCACACACCCAAGCATCACACACACTTAGGTATCACATACACATCCAGGTATCACACACACACAAGCATCACATACCCCATTACACACACCATAAAACACCCCCCCCCCCCCCCACAGCCCCCCCCCTCCCCCCCCAACCCCCACACACCTGGCTGATGAATGGCGCAGACAAGTTGGTTGCAAAAATCTTGTTATTATCACAGCAGTGCTTTGCCAAAAGCATGCGTGCTTCCGGAGACACTGTGATGAAAAACCCTGCACTGTATACAATCTGTGCCTGCTGAGCCAATGCCCACACTGCTGGCTGCTGAAGGTGGTCTGCCTTGTAGTTGTTGGCAGCAGCCAGGTTGGCGACCAGGGAGCGCTCACGATTGACCACACATACACCACAGGTGCCGGTAGGGGTGCTGGTGTCCACCAGGTATTGCACCTGTGAGATTTGTGGTGGTGGTGGTGGTGGTTGAAAAGGGGATACAGGTTTTGTATGTAGATATTATTGTATTGTTGTGTATTTTCTGTGAACAGTTGAACACACAAAGTGCATGAAAACACAGTGGTCACACCCACCCATCATCCGTACGTTGACGCCATCTTTGGCACATGCTTCGCTCATCTTGTCGGCAAACATGTCTTGCCCCACACAGCCAATGTAGGAGGTTGCATCCTTGACCTGTAGGAGCCACTGGGCTACACGGATGGTATTTTGGGTGGCACCACCTGCAATGTACTCGACCTTGAAGTTGTCGACCAGTTCCTGTGTGGTTGATGAGAGGGGGCGCCATCAGCATCATGGCTGATGCCTCAATATGGCACTACACTCACGTACCTTGTACATTGGCACGTGTTTCTCCTCTGCCAAGATTTGATCGGCCAGCTTGAGCTGTGTATGTCATAACACAAGATTGTGTCAGATCGCAGCCAGCAGCCGAGTACTTTCCCTCATCCGACGGCGATCAAGACACCTACGTACCTCGTACTTGTCCAGAAACTCTTGTGTCACCACTGCGCTGATATCAAGCAATGGGTTGCCGATGCCTAGCAACGAGGCGTGCAAACCAGCTGGGGGGGTTGCCATCTTGTGGTGTTTCAAGATGCTAGTATTGGCTGCAAGGTGTTTATCAAAGATGTGTAACACAAGATGTAGACACACACGATGGTGTGTTGTCACAAAACAAAATGAATCAAAGGCGATGAATCATCATCATCACACAAGGGCAACAAGAGACACTACTGCTCCCTGCGTGTGCGTCGTCGCACCCCTGTATCCTCATCCTCATCAGCCTGAATCTCCCCCGTTGCTGTGCTCGCAGCACCGTTGGTTGCCGGTGCCGCATCGTCCGCAGTTGGGGCATCTGTCTTTTTCGCATGCGCAGCCGCATCGGGTGTGCTTTTCCCCGAAAATAGGCGCAGCACAAACAGCAGCACAAGCAACAATGGTGTGCCCACAATGGCAAAGACTGCCATGGGTGTCTTTTCAAGGGTGGTGAGTACTTGCTCAATGGTGGCCGCATAAGGTGTCAGTTGGGGTACCTTGGCCAATGCGCTGCGAACGCCATCAACGATGCGCTGATGCAGCAATGTGTCTGTCTTGCCTGCAGCCTTGGCGTCTGCTGCTTTCTTAGCCTTGGCAGCCACCTATGATGATGATGATGGGTGGTGTGAGTATGATGAGCATGCATATCATGAATATGCATACTGATTGGAACACGGACAAACACACATGGCTGCATGTACATGGACAAACATGCACCCAAATCATACCTCTGCATCGTATTTCAGTGTCCAGTATGTTTCCCGGATCTCAGCCACCTCTTCAGCAGTGTTGCCCACCACAATATTATCGAAAAAGTAGTCTTGCTCCATTGTCCAAATCTCCACAGCAGCAGCACCAATCTTGCCAATGTGCTTGAGGGGGGTTTTGTCGTCGTGGTATTCTGGGTTGGGGATGTCACGGGGCTTCCATGGACCCTGGTGTTTGTGAGGGTGGTGGGTGGTGGAGATTGGGATGACCATGATGATGATGATGGTAGATCCCACCGGGAGTGGGATGTCCCACAACAACAACAAAAGAAAAATACCTTGTATGCAGGGTTGTCAATGAGTGGGGGGCTCCACTTGCCCTTGTATGCAGGGTTGGGTTTGGTGGGACGCACCCATTCACCACACCCTGGAGCACTCTTGCACTTGGGGTTGGGCACCACTGGGGGCTCCCATTCACCATCTTCCTCCTCATCCCAGTCTTCTGGCATGGTTGCAGCTGTGGATCGTGTGGGATGTTGTGGGATGTTGTGGGATGATGTGGGATGCAGGTGCGTTGGTGCAGGGCAAGGGACAATGCAAGGGTTCAAACAACTACGCTTTTATACAACATACCACTGTCGGGTATTTCAGCAGGCTCATCATCCAACCACCCTTCAGGCTTGACAGCATCCTCATTGGGGATCACACGTGGAGCATCTTCATCCCAATCGTCGGGTTTGGTGGCATCAGGGTCGGGGATCCTGTGTGTCAAGGGATGGAGGTGATGGTACACAAGACCAGGAGTGTGTTGTATCATGATGATGCTGGTAACCAGATGTGTGTACCAGATGTACAACACGAGCAACCATACAAAACTACGCAGAAAACTATACAAACACAAGGAGGACAACATCATACACATTCACATCATACACAACAAACATACTTGGCCTCATCAACCCAATCATCAGGTTTGCTGTCGTCAGGGTCGGGGATCTCTTTGGGTGGCAGGAATGGTGGCTCGAAATCATCAAACAAGCTTCCTGCCTTGCTCTCCTTGCCATCAATCAAAATGGCATAGCTGTGTGTGTTGTGTGAGTGTCATGTGATTATGTGGTTATGTGCACGTATCCATAGCATCATTGTCATCATCATCCCCATTGCATCATCATCATCATACGTGTTGTCAGGGTTGATGATGGCGGTGTACACATGCGTCTCTGTCCCCGGAGCCATCACAGGTGGGGTCTTGAGGTGTTTCTCCTCAATGGTACCGGTCTTGGGGTTTTTGTGGCGGATGATCAAGTGCACCTTGTTGGTGGCGCCACACTTGTCAGGCCCAAACATGATGGTGTAAGGAGTATCATCCTTGAGATCCTTGGGTTTGAAAGAGCTGTCTGCTGTGAGAAACTTCAAGTAGGCGCCGCCACAACCAAAGCTGTCTGCACCCAGCTTGACCTCATATTGCAGAGCAACACCTTCGGCAGGATCAATGGGCTTGCTCAACAGGCCAGAAATACCGTAAAACTGTGCCTTGGAGGGCACCTGGGATAGGAATGTGGTTGTGGTTTTGGATACTCTGATGGGGGTAGCAAGGAGGCTTCTAGTAGGCTGATCGCGCATGCAACGTACCTTGAGAGCAGGATCGTCCAAGCCATCGGGCGTATCAACTTCAAACTCGCCCCCATATTTGTCCGAATCGCTGTGCTGCCAACGATCTTCCCATCCCTCGCTAAATGTTTCAAAGAGGGCTGGTTTGCCACTGATGGGATGGAGAGCTGTGGCTACAAGCAGTGCTGCTGCAAATAGCAGCTTTATGTGTGCCATGCTGTTGTTGTCGGGGCTGGCGGAGAGGGATCAGCTCATGAGGGTGTGGTGAAAGATGGTTTTATTATTATACACATGTTGTTGCGTGTTGTTTCAGCATCCCTACGTACATATCCATACATACTACTAAACACCTAGAAACAACCATGCAGCTCACACACGTGCAGGTCAACGCTGGGAGCATCGGAGTACGTTGAAGAGGGTGGCTTGACCAGTGTTTGATGTACAGCCCATAGTACACAGCGCATACCACTCCGCAATGTACCTGGATCGACTTTCACACTGGTGTTTGTACCAAAACCACAGGCATTGAGCAGCCTGCAGCAGTCGCCATGCCGTGGAAGCAGCGCGAGGACTCCCTTGCTCGTCGTGGCACAGAAGCGTGTGCTGAAAAAGGCACAGGTATGAGGGGTGTACGCAGAAGCAATGCACTCTGGTCAAACCTTGCACCCGTTGAACATCCATCCACATCCCAAAACAACGACGACAGGTGGTGTTGACCAAGGATGTGCAGGGTGTGGGCTCCATGGGTGAGCTCAAAAATGTGGCAGTTGGTTTCTTCCGCAACTACTTGATGCCCCAGGGCTTGGCGACTGTTGCCACCCCTGACATCTTGGCTGAAATCAAAGCGGCCAGGGAAGCAGAGGAGCGTGCATTGCAGCAGGAAAAGGCACGTGCAGAGGCAATGGCCACTGCCTTGCGCACCATTGGCAAATTTGTTATCAAGAAGAAAGTTGGCGACAACGAGCAGATCTTTGGCAGGTAGGCGGTGGTTGTGGTGGGATGAGAGCAGGTTGTCTGCCGATACAGCCTGCTTGGTATCAATGCGGGCAACACACACACACACAATCAGTGTTGCACCTGTGTTGATTGCATTGCACATCACGTACTTGATGTTGTGCTGCGCACCCCAATCATCCCTCCATGTACCGTCATCCATGTACGACCAACATCCCACCATGTTTTCTTGTCACCACAGTGTGACAACATCAGAGGTGGTGGATGCCATTGCACAGCAGACTGGCAAGCAGCTTGACAAGCGCAATGTGACATTGCCAGACATCAAGTCGTTGGGATCATATGATGCCTCTGTGCGATTGCACCCAGAGGTGGTGGGTACCTTCAAGGTGGTGGTGCAGCGTGAGAAGAATGTCAAGTAGAGAAAAGACTGGTGTTGAGGGGGGTACAGACACACAACAGATGGGGGAGTGCATTGGGCAAATGTGTGCACTGTTATACTATGCATTGATGCAGTGTGTGTTGTGTATGGGCGTGTGCTGGAGGGTTGTTATAGTGGTTAGTGTATGGTTGGTGGTTTATTGTTGTGCAAGAGGAAACACATATTTTGTGTGGTGTAACGGTTGCTTGTGGTGCAACAACAACAACAGCAATAAAATGGGAGTCTAAAAAAACACGAAACACAACTCTGAAAGACGTGATGTATCATACTCGCCCCCTTTCTCCCTCTCTCTCACACACAACAGCAAGTATATAAAAACAACAGCAGTGTTGTTCCACAGCAAAATGTTACACAGTAAAGCTCATCAGCATTGCCTCAAATTGCTCTTGTACTGAAGCAAAGGAAGCTTCCGAGGCTGATGCAACAGCAATATACAAATCCTGAGCAACCACAGGACTTGACCCTGGGCTATTCATGTTTGACTCTGGGATATTCATGTTTGACCTAGAGCTACTTGACCTAGCACTACTTGATCTAGGTGTAGTTGACACATTTGGGTTGTCTACGAGTGTGAGTGTGGCCAGGTTTCTTCGTCTGGCTGTTCGCACACTGGCACCTGAGTTTGGATCCAAGCATCTCAACACCCCTCGCAAGCCCTCCTGCACCTCTCCACCCTGCATTGATTGTATGTGCTGTATGTGTGCTGGTATGTGTGTTGGTATGTGTGCTGGTGTGTGCTGGTGTGTGCTGGCATATGTGTATGCATGCGTACAACAAACCACCACATGCATGACCCCCAACCAACCCCAACCACCCCCCACACAGCAACACACACCATGCCCACATTTTCCCCCACATTCCCCCCCCCACCAATCACCTGACATGTTTCTAACGAGTAATCCACATCAAGAAAGCGTCGTGTGCCTTGTAGACGCACACGCGTGCTGTTGACCACAAAGTCCATCGTTGATGGCTGTCATGTGGGATGATGTTGGGGATGATGAACGTAACGATGATGAATGTAACGATGATGATGATGTCTTTCATGGGAACAGGGGAACAAACACACACATGTGTTCATGGGAAATACAACAAACAACAAGCATATCCCAATGTCATACCACTTGTACTTTATTCCGAAGCAATGTTGCTGCATCACCAGCAAGCAATGCATCTGTGTTAAGTATGTGTGCAGTAATGTACATGCACACAGATACATGGTACAGATACGTGGTGATATAAAGCAACATACACACAAAAACGTTGTGTCACTCAGTTGCACACAGCGCACCTGCAGCACCATCAGGCGCTGGTTCCCGCTCCACTACAAATGTGAGGTACTGGTTGTAGTCTGCCACTGCGACAAGGCTGCCGTATTCTACACGCTCTCGATCATAGGCAACCACAAAGGTTGCAGGATAGGTGAACGAGAATCTGGGACCTGCAAACACCTGATCCAGCTCCAACGCGTATGTATATGGTGTGCATATTGTAGGCAATACGTATGTGCTAGAGACAATGGCAGTTGAACCCAGGAGCAGGTGACGACGTGTGTTGGCGATCGTTGGTAGATTGTGCACGCGATGCGTGTTTGTTTGGGATTTGCTGTGATAGCACGCATGTATACGACACCCACGTAGCAAAACCATGTTGTTTAAGGTAATAATAGTGGACAAAAGGAATGGTCAATCATGTTTTTTTCTCACCTATTTTCACCCATCATCCTCTCCATTTGCAACACACCGCTCCTCTGCCCGCCGATGGCAATACACTGTCGCATACTTGTCAGAAAACCGCCAATGCACCGTAAACGCAGGTTCCAAGTGTGCCTCAAACACAGCAGCCAGCACAGGGGCCACCCCCCTGCGCGCTTCGCTGGCGTCTGTGTGGGGCCCACACGCAACTGTGAGGTCCAGCAAACAGCTGTGTTTGAGTGCCTCGAGGGTGTCGCGATTGCTTTCGAATGAAGTGTCAACAAGGTGCATGTGCTGCACGCCTGCATGTTGTACCCAGTGCACCATGTTGATCTCCTGTCGAAACTTGTTGCAGTGGTAGAGCTTGACAGTGCTTTGTGTGTGGGGGGGGTGCGTGTTGTGTGTGTGTGTTTTCATGTATTGTGTATGTGCGTATTCATGTATCGTTTGTGTGTGTTATCACATCATGATAAACATATTCGCAAACCATACCACACAAACACAATTACATCATGCATGCACCCACACACCCTCCCAAAACACAAACACACACCGTATACATGTCCCAGGAATAAACCGCAACAGTGCAGTATTACACCCATGCAGCTCCAACACGTCCAGTTCCCTGGGCACCCCCCCCTGCACCTGGTACCCCGTCAACGCTAAATGTTTGACCATGTTACACCGCCTAGGCAGCCCATCAAACACAGGCTGCTGCATACGCCCCTTTGACCGGTGGTGTGTGTCTTTCATGTGCACCAAATGGAGGGCCCGGGCCCCCGGGGGGGTGAGGGGAGCCGCGGAGGTGTGGGAGACGAGGGTGACACGTGTGAGGGAGGTGAAATCGGAGGGGAGCCACACGTCATGGGGGGCCAAGAGGAGGTGATGGAGGTGCTGGAGGTCGGGGGCGTGGGTGGCCCATGGTGTGGATTTGAGCTCCTGTGTTGTTGTTTTGTGTGTGTGTGTGTTTGTGTGTGTGTGAGTGTGTGTGTGTGTGTGTGTGTAGCACCACCATATACCCTACATTGCATCACCACCATCATCATTATGCCGACACATTGCCCACCCAAACACCCACACCCACACACCACACCACCCATCCAAACACACACCTTGCGCCCCCCACACTCCCCAGGCGCAAACGACAACGATGCCACCCGAGCGCTCAGCATGCGCAGTGCACGCTGCATAGTCGAAGTCAATTGACTCCCAAACAGGGGCACCGCAAATCGCAGCCCAATGGGGATGGTGTGTCCTATTGTATGGTGCAGTAAATGTGGGTCGAGGAGGACTTGAAGGCTGAGGTCCTCATTGAGGTTGAGCCAGGGGGCTTGTGAGGCTGATGCTTGTGTCATCCTGGGCGGAGGTGTGGTGTGTGTGTGTGTGGTGTGTGTGGTGGTGGTGTGTTGAGGTGTCCCGTCAGCATGTCCTGCAACAATACAAACAGCAATACTTGAAGTACATGATTGCGAATACATGTACACCACCACCACCACACACTACGTACAATTCCTGCAGCGCAACCACTCTCGGCACCTCCCTCTTGATCAACACCAAATCAGCGGCATCATGCTGCTCATCCCCCACCAACTCCTCCTCGGCCACACGACTGGGAGGCAACAGCCACAACTCAAGGGCATCCCCATGATGTGTTACAAGCTCCGATACGAGGTCTTGTAGGCGTGAGAGGGTCCCTGTGCCGGGGCCATGGCGGATGCCAAACATGGCAAATTTACCACCCAGGGATGGTCGCATGCACAGGCGTAGGGTGTGCCATGATTGTGCAGCAAGGCGTGTACATAGGTCGGTGAGGTAACATGAGCATGTCCACTGTGTGTTGGGGGGGGGGGGGCACATAGTTGTTGGGGGTTTCATGGGATGCATTTGTGGGCTTGTTGCTGTGGGCTCCTTGTCCGTGCATGATGAGTATGCAGGATACACAACCTACTTGTACACACACATCACACACACATACATACACACACACACACATCACACACACACACCACACTGACACCCATCATCACACATTCATCACCCACACATCACAACCTGCATGGTGGTCAGTGTCAATGATTGCAAATTGGGATAATCTAAAAATGATATGATGTCTGTGGCTGCTGCAGCAAATGATACATCAAGCGTGTGTAGCCGATCCAAACTGAGCACCTGGATCATGGATCCAATGTGTGTATGATGTGTACAATGTGTATGATGTATACGAGCACACACACTGGTTACCATCAAATCACCATATACACACAACATTCAACACCATTACATGTGTGCAACATCATTCCACACCCGCAGCATACCTGTTGCAGCGCTTGTTGGCATCTGTAATTATACATGATCCCATGCCCCTCGGGGGGCCCTACCACCACCCCCAGGTCATCCACATGCGTCTGCAACGACTCCAACGCCTGCCTACATGCTGTCATGTCTGCATCAAGCTGCATGCGGGCCTGCAAACGCTGCAACGGGATGTGTTCGAGCAGCGGCAGCATGGTACACAATGGGGATGCGGAATTTGGATGATACCCCGAGACATCCACCCTGCACAGTCGTAACCGTGGATCAGTCGTCATCATGGTGAGCACAGCATGCAGCTCCTCTGGTGAGAAATCACATGCAACAAGGGAAACGTCATGCACAAGGTAGGCAGGGCGTCGGGCAACCACTGCGGCGAGTTGATCAAGGTAGTGGGCAACCGGGTAGCGGCGGGCGCTGCTTGGGGGGAGAGCAAATGTAATATCCAAGCGTGAGTCAATCAAGATGGTTGCCCATGTCTTGCAGACAGCCATGAGGCTGGACACCGCCTCCGGGTCGTGGCATGGGAATGGAAGGGCACCCTCGCCATGCTCCTCATTGATGCAGCCACCGCCTGCTGCTGCAAGGAGGATACGACGGGTTATATCTTCAGAGAGAATGGACATTTGTTGCGGGAGATAAAAGTCAATGACATGTGCTAACGACGAGCCTTTCGTTTTGCCAAAGAACTCAAAAGTGCGTGTACTTAAATACTGAACATTGTGTATAAAATTCAACAAGAATAGTGCAGTACTGTCGAGCAACTCTGTCGAGATGTATCATAAAAAGACGCCCTCCTATGATGACGCTGTCCTGTGCAGTCCATCAAGAAATAGGTGTCACACACTGCCCACCAGGTTTGAGCACAAAGCAGTAGCAGCACCCCACACCGTTGATGGCAGCGCATCATCTCTGTTGAAGTGTGGTGGAGCACACCCCCAACCCAACGCAACCCACGCAGCGCCGTGCCCCCTCACAGGTACTCCTTCTCTCAGGCAACCCCAAGCACTCCTTAACCCCCAGTCACTCCAGCACCCATAGAAGTTGTGGGTTACGCAGCACACAATATTTGGCGCCCCCCGGGCGAATCCACGATAAAGAAGAAGGTAAAACAGTTTTGTGGTTGTCCTTGGTCCACATCCACCACTCATTTTGAGTATCCCATTCATTATACCCCAATGCTTTCAATGCTCCCAACCAACACCTAATGTCCGCCTCTGAAGGCACAACGCGCAATGAACGTGGCAGCAACGAACTGCCACGCTCCACCTCGCACAACCCAGATGCAATCAAGCCCGAAGCCGCTGGCCAGCAGGTATCGCTTTGACAGGCCGCACAACATCAATACCTATGCATGCTATATAGCAATGGCGCATGCATCACCGAAATCTTTTTCCACCCCCTTTCCATCTCCTCCACAAGGTGGAGTCCAGTCATGCCGTCACCAACACGCGCTATGTAGAACAAGCGAGCACACACAAGCGATCACGAGATGAAGAACCTCTCCAAGATGTGGGGACGACTACCCAGGAGCAGGAGCAGCAGCCTGAACATCCCATGGATGCGCCATCGCATGCCCCATCAAATCCGCAAGCGACCCGAACCTATGACGTCACCCAGCCCTACCGATGCCCACGCTGCAGCTCCATGGACACCAAATTTTCCTATTACAACAACCACAACAAGCACCAGCCGCGCTACTACTGCCGCGGATGTCAGCGACACTGGACGCTGGGGGGGCACGTCCGCCACAGCACACGCGCAGGCACCCGCCCCAAGCGTCGCAAGACAGAGTCAACACCCTTGCTGCAGCAGACGGCAACAACCACCACGACCAGTGCTGCACATCGAGACACCGACATTTGGCCCATGATTGACCAGCTGCGTGCGCTCGCATGCAACAGCACCCGGGATGCCCGCGTGCTTGCTGCCCAGGTGGTGTGTGCCGGTGTATTTTTACGCATGGTCGACAGCGACGATTTTGCCCAATTTTTTGATTCGATGCCCATGGAGCAGATTGTCCCCGCCATTGCTGACAAGCTCCCCAGCCTCTCGGCATCCCTTGCACAACTTGCCACACCCCCACCAATGATGCATGGTGTGCCAAACAGCAGCACGCCCATGGGGGGGCACGATTCAGCAGCGGCGGCGTTGGTTGCGCTCGCGGGGGGCCCCGTCTTGCCGTTTCCCCACACTGCGGCGCTCATGCAGTCACAGCTGCAAGCCCAGTTGCAGTGGGTCATGCAGTATTCTGGGTATGGGTCATGGCAGCTGGGCGGGGAACAGCCTGCTGCAGCGGCTGCTGCTGCGGCGGCACAGTTTTCAGCTTTGGGAGGGGCCCTCGGGGGGGCACTTGGTGGGGGACTTGGTGGAGGGGCCCTCGGGGGGGCACTTGGTGGAGGGCTGGGGCCAGTGCAGGCGGGGGCTGCAGCCCCTCCCTGGGCGCTGTGGGCAACTGGGTTACCAGCGGTGATGCCCAATTTGTCTGGGTTGCACAGCATGGCCGTCATGCCATCACTTTCCGCCGAGGGGGGGATCATGTCTGCACGAGGCGGGTCCACTGCTGGCGGTCATACGGGTGGGAGTGGGAATGGTTGAGTTGTATGCCTATACATTGTTTTGGTAGTATTGTACGGGGTCCGGTATTTTTCTTTTGTATAGGTTTTCCTCCTCCCTTAAACGTGTTTTTTAGGATAAGAAATCTGCAAGTGTACTTGGTTATTCATTCCGGTTTGTGTAAGAGGATGTGGTAGTCAACATACATTCCCATCAAATGGGCAGCCTGGCACGTGCAGCATCCTTTTTGCTGCGCTCCAGTGCATTCCTCACACCCACGCGGCTTGTTGCAGTTGGTTTGCCGGCGTCATTGGCGGGGTTTGCCGCTGCATCAACGGGGGATCCTTTGGCAGCTATGCAAATCACGAAAAATGTGCCTCTTCGGCTGGCCCGTGATGTGTGGACAGCAGCAGCCATTGTAGCAGGTAGTTTTGGGTTTGTACGAGTTTTTGAAAGCCTTTGACCTCACCATCGTCACTCCCTCGTCACCAGATTACAAGCGCACATTGGGACAGACAGCGCCAGATGATCCAGACTATGAAGATGCCAAGCATGCTTGTCACCTGCGGAGTGCACAGCGTCTGGTATCCCTGTGCTTTGCCAACGGTGGTATATACATCAAGCTGGGGCAGCACATTGGCCAACTCGACCATCTGTTGCCTGATGAATACGTACATACCATGCGAACACACTTGCTGGACAGATGCCCAGTATCTGATGAGCACGAGGTGGGGGGGGTTTGAGGTGGTTGAGTTGGTGTGCACAGGTGGATGTTTGTTGTGTGCATGTTCATTGTGCGATGGTGATCATGTATACGCACATCTACTCATATCCAACAGGTTCGTAGAATAATAGAGCATGATTTAGGGCAACCAGTGGAGAGCTTGTATAGCACATTCAACTGGGAGCCAATAGCCAGCGCCTCCCTTGCTCAGGTGTGTTTTTGTGGGTGTGGGTCTGTGGGTGTATACATGTGTATGGGTGTGGGTCTGCGTGGGTGTGTTTATACGTGTGTGTATGTGTATGTAAGTATGCATGTGTGTGTACAACGTTGTATTACACAACAAAGCAGTTGATGCACCGCCCCCATTTATGCTGTTGCAGGTGCATGAGGCATACACGCATGATGGTCAACATGTTGCGGTCAAAGTGCAGCATGAGGGGCTACGGGAGAGCAGTGTTGCTGATATCGCTACCATAGAGGCACTGGTGAGTATTGTGAAGTGGGTGTTTCCTACGTTTGACTACATGTGGCTGGTAGAAGAGACAAAATTAAACTTACCCAAGGTATGTTTTTGTTTTTGTTTTTGTTTTTTTTTCCCGAGCCGGTGATGGTGGTGTTTGTGTTGGATGTTTCAGGTTTGTGTGTGTGGGTATATGCATGTGTGTTTCCATACATGTGTGCATTTTTGTCCTTGTGTGTTATGCTGTGTATCCAATTGGGTATGATGCAAGAACACAACAAACCCTCCCCCTTTCCCAACTTGTAGGAGTTTGATTTCCTGCAATTGCACCTGCAATTCACCTTTCATCCCCTCCCCCTCAACCTCCCCCGAACAGGAATTGGATTTCCTGCATGAAGCAGCCAATTCTCAACGGTGTATAGATAATTTACAGTCATCCCGGTCGCATGTGCGTGGTAAAGTCATCGTGCCTGCAGTCATGTTGACCATGTCTTCCCCTCGAGTGTTGACCATGGACTTTGTGCAGGGCGTCAAGGTGTGTGTGGGGGGGTTGGCGTGTGGTGGGTTGGTGTTGCTGTATACAGCGCATACACACTCCAAACATACTCTCTGTACACTCACATCGTACACACACACACACACACACACACAGGTAACAGACATACGAGCATTAGAGCAGTTGGGTATTGCACCACATAGAGTAGCACAACTGGTGTCACAAACATTTAATGAAATGATCTTCACACATGGGGACGTTCACTGTGACCCACATGCGGTGGGTGTGATGTTATTGTTTTTTTGCGTTTTGTTTGTTGGCAGTGTGATGGTGGTGTGCATTCTTGGCGACCAACATACGTGTGGATGTATACACACCAGGGTGCATATACGCCAAGCGTATGCATCTGTATGTGTGAGCAGCACAACACTACCCCTCCCCCACACCGACATCTCCCCTTGTCCTCTCACCCTCACACCCTCACGCACCACCCTCATCACACACCACCCTCACGCAACAACCCTCACACCGCAGGCAAACATGCTCATTCGCCGCGTCCCCTCTTCCCACCAACGCCCCCACCAACGACCAGTATGGTGGCCCCTGTCCCAACAAGCAGGGCCCCTCCCGGGGCAGTGGCAGCTGGTGCTACTGGATCATGGGTTGTACAGGCAGATTGATGACACTATACGACATCATTATGCTGGGTTGTGGATGAGCCTGATATTTGGTGATGTAGAGGTAGTGAGTGTTGGTGTGTGTGTATGTGTGTGTTGGTGTGTGGGTGTGTATGTGTGTCTTGTGGTGTGTGGGTGTGTGTTGTAGTGTCTTGTGGTGTGTGTGTATCTCAATCATGCCCCACATCCCCCACACCCCTTGAACATCCCCCTACCACACACACTCCTTCAACATCACCCTACCACACACACCCATTTTACATCACCCTCCCCCACCCCCACCCCCACATTCCTAGGGAATAAAAACACATGCTGCTGGTCTGAATGCTGGTGACGCCTATGTACTGTTTGCTGCAATGCTCACAGCACGTCCATGGGATGAAATAGTACAGCAACGTGCTGACAAGCTCCATATACCACGTACAGACGCAAATAAAAAACGAATACAGGTATGGTGTGTGGTGTGGGTGTGTGTGAGGTGGGGTATGGTGGGTGGGGTGTGGGGTGGGTGTGGTATAGAGTATCATACAATGTCACACAACTTCAACACGAATATGCACATCCACATCCATACCCCCCCACCCCCCCACATCCCCCCACACATCATGACATACATCATGACACACATAACACCACACAAATTTTACCACACATACCAACGCACAGGGGTACGCAGCTCAATTTGCACAAGAGATCACCCAACTGCTGCTGCGTATGCCCCGTCCATTACTTTTGCTGTTGAAAACCAATGATTGCTTGCGAAGTGTGGATTATGCACTGGGACAGGTGTGTGTGTGTGCTTGTGGTTGTGCCGGACTGTATTGTGTGCTCGTGCATGTGCATTGTGAACCCTCCATAGCATGATACCTTTGGACGTGTACGTATCAAAACACCCCGCACACACAGCCGATCAATACGTTTACGATTGTGGCAAGGGAATGCAGCAGGGCCCTTGCAGAGGAGCGGGCCCTTCATGTGGGGGGACTACGTCCACGGTTGGTATCGTTGGAGGAACGTGTGGGTGTGGAATTTCGAGTGCTGGTGTTGCAGGTGTTGACGTATTGGCACGCGCTGCGATCAAGGTTGTCCTGGTTTGTGTGGGGTGGTGCTGCGTGAGATGTCACACCGGTATCGATTGGTGTGTGTGATGCATGTACGTGTTGTTTTCATATGTGTGTACTGCAATTGCCACATTATGCTTTACGCAGTGTAATTACAAATTCAACACACACTCTCAATTGCAACCAGAAATTGGCAAAAGCATCATCACGATCTGTTGAGGCACAACCACCCAGCAAAATGGTTGTGCGATACAGCGTGTTTGAGCTTGCAGAACGAGCATCAAACGGACGTGGTTCTGTGCAGGCCAACGTGCTCTCGTTTTGGCGATTGCATGCTGCTGATCAATCCAGCACACTTGAAGATGTATGGACGTGCATCCAGCACGCCCTCATGCATCCACAGGTGGGTATACCTTGGGATATTCGACAACCATATTTGACAACCGCCAACCTCACAACCACCCCATCATCGTCTTCTATACAATCGTCCCCATACACAGAAATGCGTCCAAGTCACCCGTTTTTTCGCCTTCATCACCGCCATTGCCAGCAACACAGAGGATAACCGCATGGATGAGTGCAGAAATTTAATCACAACCCTCCTCCAACGCCTCCTCCCCCTCACCATGCTTGCCCAACCCCTACCCCGTCTCCGTGCATGTCAACTTGTGGGTGCCTTGATGAAAACAGACTGTATAGAGCAGTTGCATGATGCACATGCAGCACTGCTCAAGCGTGTGCGCGACAAGGTGCCAGCGGTGCGAGAACAGGCGGTGGTGGCATTGGCGAGCATAGCAGCATCAGAGGGGAAAGGGGTGGATGCACCCACCGTTGCTGGGTTGTGCACGTTGTTGCGTACAGAACGCAACAAGGTGTGATGTTGAGGGCAAGAATTGGGTAACCAGTGTGTCAGTGGGTTGTGTGTGAGCATAAAACATGTGTGTGCATCTTGTGTGCACATCATATCCAACATCATATCCATTCCCAGGCTGTTCGTGTGGCCATCATTCAAACGCTACCCTGTACTGCAGACACCCTCCCATTGCTCCTAGAACGTACATTGGATGTCAGTGAGGATGTACGTGCTGCGGTGTATACACGATTGCATGTGCTCAGGGTCTTGCCAACAGACATGAGGTACGCACATATACGACACATGGTATATATTACACAGGTCTATATGATGCGTGTACACATATACGGCATACAGATCACTACTGACTACAACACAGTACAACATCATCCCCACTATCCCCTCACCCCTACCATCCCCGCTCCCCAACACACCCACCCACACCCACATACACACACAGTATGGAACAACGCATTTCCCTTCTTCATCGTGGTCTGTGTGATCGTGCCTCTCACGTGCACTCCGCTGCTGCAACCCTTGCCACTGCATGGATTGGTGGGTGTGCGGGGAATGTGTTGCACCTGCTTGCATTGCTGGATGTGCAACAGCAACCAGGTATGTGTATATGTTCCTGTGTATGTATGTATGTGCCTGTGCATGGTTCCCACCCTCATCCCTGTCATCACACACCCTCAACACACCCTTTTCACACGCCTTTCACACACCATTCACACACATCACACACCCTCCACACACCCTTCACATACACCCTTCACATACACCCTTCACACACACTACACACACAGATACATGTGCATCCATTATTAAAGCACTGTTGCAACACGGTCTAGTCAGCATGCAGTGGCTGACACAGCATGCATGTGTTGTGCATGAAGGGCTGGTGGGTGATGATACCAACGTACTCTTGCAGCCACATGTAACACTCTTTTGGTATGTTTATTGTTTGTGTGTATTTTTCTCTTTTATCATACCTTTTACCACCCACCACCACCACTCCCATTATCATAACCATCACCACCACCACCACCACCACCATCATCAGGCGTGTGGTGTGTGACGTGTTGGCAGGGGAAGCAGCAGGTCATAGTGCAACTGCAGCAAGAGCAGTGGGGGCCCATGCACAACTGGAAGCAGCAGCAGCAGCAGAGGGATTGGAGGTGTGGGTGGTGTTTTTTGACTGGGTGTGTGGTTGTTTGTGCGTGGTGATTACATAAACCCACTACAATGTGTTGTACATACTCTGCAATCATTCCCACATACCCCCCCCCCCACCCACCCACCCCACCCACCCACCCACCCACCCACACATCAGGTACTGGAACACATTCTACCAGACAGTGGCACCACTACCCTGGAGCGACTGCAGGCACATATACACGGTGTGGAAGAAACACATGGTCGTGAAGAAACACAATTTGCTGCCTGTCAGCTGCTGCTGCTTGCACAACGACATGTGGTACGTGTGCACACACAGTTGAACAGCATGGGATGTTGTATGTATCTTGTGTGTGTGTGTGTGTGTGTGTGTGTGTGTGTGTGTGTGTGTGTGTGTGTGTGTGGTATGTGTGTAAACCCCCAATGTATGAATACACAAATACCGTATGGACAACTGCATGGACAATAGCAAAGCCTATGGTCAACATGCATGGTCAATGTACTTGTATATCACCCCTTTCTCTTACATCGTACAAATATCTTGCAATCTCTCACAGGACATGGCCGATGCCACCTGTCGCACCGCTGCCCAAGTCACCACCCATGATGCCCTCCACACCCTCCTCCACACCCCACCCACCCCACCCACACTCCTCCTGCGCTGGACGGATGCAGTGGGGGTCTTGCTGGCAACAGCTGCTGATACCCCCGCACAGCGTGCAGCACTCGTTGCTGGGGTGCTTGGGGATGGGATGGTGGTCGGTGGGGGTGGGGATGATGCAGGAGTGACAGCAATCGCGACCACTGAAAACGCAACGGGCATACTTGCTGTGCTGTGTGCATTGTTGTTGCATGTGGATAGTCGTGCAGTGCTCACAGGACAAGTGTGTGGGCCCCATGGTAACTTGGATGCGGTGCTCCATGCAGCATGTGGTGTTGGGATGGACGACCATGCACCACAGGCCACACGGTGTGTTTTGATTCTGCTCGTTGTTTTGTGTCATGCAAGGTTGTTTGTGCAACATGACAAACAACAACGCACGGTCCAGCAACGACCCCCCCCCCCCCACCAGCACCCCACCCCGCACCCACCCACCTACACCTACACCTACACAGACTCATGGCAACACGCTGTATGGGATTGTACTCCTGTCTCCACTGTGATGCACCAGTGTACTACCTACAACACCTCGTACACCTACTGCACAATTGCACCACCAGTACCACCCATGATACAATACATGGTACTAGGAACAATAATAGCAGCAGCAGTGGTGGTGGTAGGAATACCACGAGTAATAGGAATACCACTCACAAAGCCAAGGGTAGGAAAAAAGCTGAAATCATCGCCCAGGAGGAAGAAGAACAATGTCAGGAGAAAGAGGGGGAGTCACTACATGCTCTGATAGTGGGTCAGGCTGCACAGGCATTGTGTGACATTGCATGCATACGGTATGTGCCCAGGGGTGGCTGGGTCGCTGGGTGTATGGGTGGCTGGGTGTATGGGTGGCTGGGTGGTTCTGTACAGATGTGCACCAACCTGGGTTGTGATGCGTGTGTGCACCATGTATTATGCATGTACATGCACATCCTGTTCTACACACATACGCATCTTGTTCTGCATACACACACACACACACACACAGTGGTCCTGGTGCGCTGGCTCACGCTCTACCGCACAACAACACCCCCCCACAAACAACCACTATTCCTGCTGCTGCTGTGTTGTCCATGCTCATGACTTCACTCTATCACTCCTTACCAAGGTGTCTGTGTGTGTATGAATGTGTGTGAATGAAAATGTGTGTGTGTGTATATCAGTGTGTGTGTGTGTGTGTGTGTGTGTGTGTGTGTGTGTGTGTGTGTGTGTGTGTGTATCAGTGCGTGCTTATGTATACGCATGTGTGTGTATACCTGTGTGTGTGAGAGTGTTCATTGTGTGTCTGTGTTGTTGGTACATGTAGCCTGTGGTGGTACACACCTGTGAACACACACACACACACACACACGTCCCCTCCACCCCCCACATGTTCCCACACGCACCTCCTCCAACCACAGCAACAACAACAACACCAGCACCACACCCACTGCAGTGTATCTCACCGAGGGCATCATCAAGCTCCTCACCCTCACTGCCTCACATGCTTGGGGCCCCTCGCCTTCCTCCCCCCACCACGTCCCCCTCTCACTGCAAGCTGCACTGTTGAGTCAGCTGCTTGCATTGCAGTTTGATAGCAGTGTATGTGGGGGGGATGTGGAGGTGGTGCAAGCCATAGCTGCATGGAGTGGACGGTGTGTGTTTGGTATTGTGTGTGTGTGTGCATGTGTGTGTGTGTGTGCGTGAATAAGAGGGGTGGTGTTGGAGACAATGACAATTCTTTATACAGTCACATATACTGCTACACTACTATGCTATACACACAACAGCAACAGCAGCAACAACTATATCTACATTGTATGCACACACCCCACCTACTGTCTATATACATGCACACATACATATATCCATATGTATATACACAGGTGTGCACATGCTGGTGGGCTGCCACTTGCTCTCCTCACCCAGTGTATTGTACCCTGTGCAAGACAAGTAGTGGCAGGTGGTGGTGGTAGTGCTGCTGCTGGGAAGGCAAGGGTGGATCGTGCTATACGCTTTGTACTGCAACTCATACAGGTGTTAAGGGGTTTGTGTGTGCTTGTGTTTGTACGTGCATGATTGTGTTTGTGGTTGCATGTGTTTGTGTGTATTTGTATTTGTATGTGTTTGTGTGTGTTTGTATTTGTATGTGTTTGTGTGTGTTTGTATGTGAATGTGTTTGTGTGTGTTTGTATGTGAATGTGTTTGTGTGTGTTTGTATGTGTATGTGGTTGCAGGTGTTTATGGGTGTTTGTATGTATGCAACCCCATGCATACCACATCCATATCCTCAACATCACCACCCCCTCAACATCTCCACACCATCACACAGTATGCTGCAACACCCAGAGACACCTACACCCCCACCCCCACCTGGCAGCCACACGCCCTTGCTGTTGTGTTGGTGTCATTGGTTCGCACACGGCCCCTATTAGAGGAGGGGCTCCCAGCAACAAGTAGTAAGACCCTGGTGGCTTGCTTGTGCAAGGTGTGTGTGGGGGGGGGGATATGTGTGTGTGTGTGTGTGTGTGTGTGTGTGCATCTCCCTTGGAGTATCTCCACCATGCTTTCCATTGACATACACAGGCAGCAGAATCCATTGCACAGCTCCACACATCCCTCTCCCATGCACAAGCACAACTCTTGGTGGGGTTGTGTCGTGCCGCCATGCAGGTCATCCATGAGCGTGTGCCAGTCAAACACCTCGCTGCTGTGGAGGCTGCTGTGGCAGACGTGTGCACACAACATGTTGTAGGGTGGACAATGGATGAGGTATGTGACGGTGTGTGGGATTGCGCTGCGCTGATATGTGGTCATACACATTATCACCATCATCACCATCTCATTCCCCATATCCCTTGCACACAGCTGCAAGCAACGGATGAATGGGCACAGCTGGTCATCACTGTAGATGAAATACGTGCTGCACAATCCACACTGTTGGCTGGTGTGGAGGATGGATCCCAAAGAGAGGGGGGGCGTGGTGGGCCCCGCAAACGTGCTGCATCCAAACTACCAGTGGTGCTGGATGATGATACGAGCGATACAGAGACGAGTGAAGAAGAAGAAGAAGATGATGATGGGAGCAGTGAGGACGAACAAGAAGAGGTGTGTGTGAGTGGGGGGTGCGGCAGTGAGTACCAGTTCAATATGCACACATTCAAACCACCAACAGGAGACGCCAATTGTGGTGCTGCAGCAAAAACAGCGACACACACGTGCATCAAGGGTTGTGGTAGAGGAGGATGAAGAGGCGCAAGAAAACTTGTCGAGTAAAAGGGCAACCAGTGTGGACACCAGCCCACTGCGTCACGCCCTGCGCAACACACAACTTGGGTGATACTTTTTATCTCGTTTTGTTGTGGGGTTTGAACAAATACAATTGAGCATAGAGGATATAGAACACAAGCCCACAGCAGCAAAAGTACAACAAAACAAGGACAGAGCATACATTGGCATCCTCTCAACTGACTTAATAAGGTCCACACAGCACGCCCCTTGTCACCATGGCGTACGAAGGTCCTAAATATGACCGTAATGCCCCTCAAGCCATCGATCCCAAAGACCCCAACCCAGATCCTTATGCAGCAATGCTCTACCGTGAGCACCTTACACGAGAAAAGATGGTACACATAGAAAAAGCCAAGGTAGGTAGTGCTGTGTTTTGTTTGTAAGAACAGTAGTTGGAGAGTTGGTGCACAGGGGCACAGGGTTGCATGTTCAATGAGGTGTGTACACAACCCCTACTCCTCCCAACAGCTGCTCAAGGAGGAGGTTCGGAACTGCTACTTTCGGGAGGGCGTCAACTACATTGAAAAGTGTGAAAAGGTATGTGCAACAGGGGGGGGGGGGGGGGGTGGGGGGTTCTGT
>VFQP010001159.1_pt1 | contig 37837 bp, 33 predicted proteins | sample 3512351 | NCBI WGS metagenome assembly VFQP01 (sample SAMN10412372, study PRJNA504923) | tailings metagenome | isolation source: Relicate 1 Philex TSF1 revegetated site | place: Philippines: Tuba, Benguet | collected 2017-08-29
CGTGCTTCTTCCAGGGGTTCTGGAGGTCCTTGTTGCGCAGCATCCTGAGCGCCCGCGCCACGCGGCGGCGTGTCGAATGCGGCATGATCACTTCGTCGATATAGCCGCGTTCGGCAGCGACGAAGGGTGACAGGAACCGGTCTTCATAGGCTTTGGTGTGCCTGGCGATTTTCTCGGCGTCGCCGATGTCCTTGCGATAGATGATCTCTACCGCGCCCTTGGCGCCCATGACTGCGATCTGGGCGGTTGGCCAGGCGTAGTTCATGTCGCCGCGCAGGTGCTTGGAGGCCATGACGTCGTAGGCGCCGCCATAGGCCTTGCGGGTGATCACCGTCACCTTCGGCACGGTCGCCTCGGCGTAGGCGAAGAGCAGCTTGGCGCCGTGCTTGATCAAACCGCCATATTCCTGCGCCGTGCCGGGGAGGAAGCCCGGCACGTCCACGAAGGTGACTATCGGGATCGAGAAGCAGTCGCAGAAGCGCACGAAGCGGGCCGCCTTTCTGGAAGCGTCGGAATCCAGCACCCCCGCCAGCACCATCGGCTGGTTTGCGACGAACCCGACGGTGCGTCCTTCGACGCGACCGAAGCCGGTCACGATGTTCTTCGCGAACGACGCCTGGATTTCGAAGAAGTCGCCTTCGTCGATCGTCTTCAGGATCAGTTCCTTGATGTCGTACGGCTTGTTCGCGTTGTCCGGCACCAGCCGGTCGAGCGACAGGTCGTGGTCGGTCACCGACTGGTAGAACTCCACCTCCGGGACATCGGACGTGTTCGATGCCGGCAAGAGGTCGACAAGACGGCGCATCTGCAGCAGCGCCTCGACGTCGTTGTCGTAGGCGCCGTCGGCGATCGACGACCGCGTGGTGTGGACGGAGGCGCCGCCCAGCTGCTCGGCGGTCACGGTCTCGTTGGTCACGGTCTTCACCACGTCCGGCCCGGTGACGAACATGTAGGACGTGTCGCGGACCATGAAGATGAAGTCGGTCATCGCCGGCGAATAGACGTCGCCGCCGGCGCACGGGCCCATGATCAGCGAGATCTGCGGGATGACGCCCGACGCCAGCACGTTGCGCTGGAAGATCTCGGCATAGCCGCCAAGCGCCGCCACGCCTTCCTGGATCCGGGCGCCGCCCGCATCGTAGAGGCCGATGATCGGCGCGCGGTTGCGCAGTGCCATGTCCTGGACCTTCATCACCTTCTCGGCGTGCGCCTCCGAAAGCGAGCCGCCGAAGACGGTGAAGTCCTTGGCGAAGAGGTAGATCGGCCGGCCGTTCACCGTTCCCCAGCCGGTGACCACGCCATCGCCAGCGACCTTCGACTTCTCCATGCCGAAGTCGGTGGAGCGGTGCTCGACATACATGTCGAACTCCTCGAACGAGCCCTCGTCGAGAAATATCTCGATCCGCTCGCGCGCGGTGAGCTTGCCCCGTGCGTGCTGGGCGTCGATGCGGGCCGGCCCACCTCCGGCCCGTGCGGCTTCGCGCCGGCGCTCGAGTTCCTTCAGCACATCCTTCAAGGCAGTTCCCCCAAGGCGTTCGATCGGTGAAGCGTTAGCATGGAAGGCAGCCGGCGCAAGCGCCAGCTGCCACCTCGAGCCTTCAGGCGCCGGTTACCAGGTGCCGGTTACCAGGTGCCGGTGTTCGGCATCGAGATCCACGGTTCCTGCGGCGGCAGCGGGTCGCCTTCCTGCAGGAGCTCGATCGAGACGTTGTCGGGCGACTTCACGAACGCCATGTTGCCGTCGCGCGGCGGGCGGTTGATCGTCACGCCCATGTCCATGAGCCGCTGGCAGGTCGCGTAGATGTCGTCCACCTTGTAGGCGAGGTGGCCGAAATTGCGCCCGCCCGTGTAGACCTCGGGGTCCCAGTTGTAGGTGAGTTCGAGTTCCGGCGCGCGGCTCTTTGCAGACGTCGCCTTGTCCTTCGGGGCGGCCAGGAAGATCAGCGTGAAGCGGCCCTTTTCGTTCTCGTGGCGCCGCACCTCCTCTAGGCCGAGCTTGTTGCAGTAGAAGTCGAGCGAGGCCTCGACATCGGTCACCCGGACCATGGTGTGCAGAAAGCGCATCTGGTGTCCTTCCATCGAATGCAGATAGGGCGCGGACCTTATGCGCCGGCTTGGTGCGGCGCAACAACGCGAAGAACCGGTTCGCGGCTAAGAAGATCGGCAATATTGCTGCCGGGAAAACGCGAAAAATGCCGATCCGGGCCTTGCACTCCGAGGAACACGCAGTGTTATTCTGGATCGGAGAATCAGTGGCGGCGTTCTCGGACAGAGGGGTGCGTACGGATGGGGGACAAGGCCTCATTGATGGGGCATGACGAAGCGCAGGACGACGTGATGAACCGCGACGAGGGCGGTGAAAGCACGGGTCTGATCGAGATTTCTGGCGCGATCAAATGGTTCGACGTCGCCAAGGGATACGGCTTCATCCTCCCCGACCAGCCCGGACTGGGCGATATCCTTCTGCATGTGACCTGCCTGCGCCGCGACGGTTTCCAGACCGCTCTCGAAGGAGCCCGCGTCGCCTGCATCGTCAAGAAGGGTGATCGCGGCTACCAGGCCTTCCGCGTCATTTCCATGGACGCCTCGACGGCGGTCCATCCAGCCGAGCAGCAGCCGGCGCGCACCCATGTATCGGTGACGGCGGAAAGCGGTCTCGAGCGCGCGCTGGTCAAGTGGTTCAACCGTACCAAGGGCTTCGGCTTCCTGACGCGTGGCGAGGCTACCGAGGACATCTTCGTCCACATGGAGACGCTGCGCCGCTATGGCCTGACCGAACTCAGGCCAGGGCAGGTGGTGCTGGTCCGCTTCGGACGCGGCGACAAAGGCCTCATGGCCGCCGAAATTCACCCGGATGTGGGAACTCTGCCCATTCCGCACTAGCTTCAACCGCGAAGCATCAGTGCAGGGCGGCGCGAGCCGGGAGTTTGCCATGACCGTGAGAATGCCGATCGCCGCAGCGCGGGCTGCCGTCGCTGCCGCGTTGATAGCCCTGGGACAGGGGTCGGCGCTGGCACAGGACATGCCGATGATCCTGCCGGTCGATCCCGTGCCGCTGACCGTCGACGACAAGAGCTTCACGATCGAGATCGCCGACGCTCCGGACGAGCGCGCGCGCGGGCTCATGTTCCGGCAGACCATGGCCGACGACCACGGGATGCTGTTCATCTTCGAGAACACGCGTCCCGTCGGCTTCTGGATGAAGAACACGCCGATGCCTCTCGATCTGATCTTCGTGGGCGAAGACGGCAAGGTGCGCGCCGTCCTGCCAGGCGAGCCGTTCTCGACCGCACCCATCGGCCCGAAGGAGCCGGTTCGCTTCGTTCTGGAAGTGAAGCGCGGGATTGCCGCAAAGGCCGGGATCGATGCTGGTGACCGCATGAGCCACCCGGCGATCGACGGCATCGCCGGCGCGCCGTGAGGCTGAAGTGAACTTCTTCGAGCACGAAGGCTTCCGGCTCGCCTATGTCGACGAGGGCGAGGGCGAACCTGTCCTGCTGATCCACGGTTTTGCCTCCAGCCACTCGATCAACTGGGTCACGCCCGGCTGGGTCAGGACGCTCACGGAAGCGGGATACAGGGCGATCGCGCTCGACAATCGCGGTCATGGCGCGTCTTCCAAGAGCTATGACAAGGCCGACTACGCGCCGGCGCTGATGGCGGGAGACGCAGCCGCGCTCCTGGAGCATCTCGGCATCTCCCGCGCGCATGTCATGGGCTATTCCATGGGAGCGCGCATCTCCGCCTTCCTTGCCCTGTCCCGCCCCGACATTGTCGCGACCCTGGTTTTCGGAGGGCTGGGCAGCGGCATGACAGACGGCGTGCCGGGCGGCGAGGAGATCATCGAGGCGCTGCTCGCCGACAACGCGGAGGCGGGCGCCACCAGGCAGGCTCGCATGTTCCGGACCTTCGCCGACCAGACCAGGAGCGACCGGAAGGCGCTCGCCGCCTGCATGGCGACCTCGCGGCAGACGCTGTCGCCGGCAGATCTCGCGCGGATCGAACTGCCGACGCTGGTGGCCGTCGGCTCAAGGGACGACGTCGGCGGAACGCCGGAGCCCCTGGCCGCGATGATGCCGAACGCCGAGGCCTTCGTCATCGAGGGCCGCGACCACATGCTCGCGGTCGGCGACCGGACGTTCAAGAAGAGGGTGCTGTCGTTCTACGCGGAGAACCCGATCCACTGATCCGCGCGGCGCTGCTTGCCATCGTGCGGGCGTCGCGGTAGGCCCGAATAGATAACCGGTTAAGGGAATTTCAGTGTCGGCCAGCACCCCCGTCGAGTTCGTCGGCATCGATGGCAACCGGCTGGCGGGCGACCTCTGGGACGGGCGGGGCCACCCGGTCATCTTCCTGCACGGCGGCGGCCAGACCCGTCGCGCCTGGGACGCTACCGCGCGGCGCGTCGCGGCGGCTGGCATGCGCGCCATCACCGTCGACCAGCGCGGGCACGGCGAAAGCGACTGGGCAGCGACCCGCGACTACACATTCCGGCGCTACGCGGAGGAGGCGGCGGCGATCGTTCGGCAGGTCGCGGAGCGCTACCACGTCGCTCCCTCGGGAGTGGGCGCTTCGCTCGGCGGCATCGCGCTGCTGGGCGCGGAACTCGCGCACGGTCCGTTGCTGGACAGCCTGGTGATGGTCGATATCGCTCCGAAGATGGACCGTAGCGGCGTGCGCCATATCCAGGGCTTCATGGCGGCGCGGCTTGAGGAGGGGTTCGCCACCCTCGAAGATGCCTCCGATGCCATCGCGGCGTACCTGCCGAATCGCAAGCGCCCTGCGTCGCTCGATGGCCTGGCCAAGAACCTGAGGCTGGGCGACGACGGGCGATACCGCTGGCACTGGGATCCGGCCTTCGTCAGAGGCGACACGAACATCAATGCCGGCGCGCCCGAGCTGATGAGCGAACTGATGGACGCGTTGCCCGGTCTGCAGGCTCCCGTGCTGCTCGTGCGCGGCGGCACGTCGGAGGTGCTGGACGAGGAGACGGCACGCGAATTCGTCGCGACGGCGCCGCAGGCGACCTATGTCGACGTCGCCGGAGCCGGCCACATGGTCGCCGGCGACAGGAACGACGTCTTCGCCGGTGCCATCCTCGACTTCCTGACGGACCGCGAGGCGGCCTGACATGCTGACCGCTGGTCAGAACCCGTTTTCCATCATGACTTGAATTCCCGACATGTACGTCCACTTGATGGATGGATAAGCAAAATGGAATTCAATCGGCGCGCATTGTGGGGTATGGTGTGCGACGTTCGCCGGTCACGGAGCCGTCCATGAACTCGATCAGCATCCAGCGCAGCGGCCAGCTCCAGCCGGTCGACCCGATCTGGCGGGCGGTACGTGACGAGGCGCTCGGCGCCGTCGGGCGCGACCCTCTGCTCGCGGCGTTCCTCTATTCGACGATCCTGAACCAGGAATCGCTCGAGGAAGCCGTGATCCACCGCATTTCCGCACGCCTCGACCATCAGGACGTGGGCTCGGACATGATCCTGCACGCCTTCAAGGAGATGCTGCGAGGCCAGCCGGACTGGAGCACCACCGTCCGCGCCGATATCCAGGCCTATTACGACCGCGACCCCGCCTGCGACCGCTTCATCATGCCGGTCCTCTACTTCAAGGGGTTCCACGCGATCCAGACTCATCGCCTGGCGCACTGGCTGTGGAACCAGGGCCGCCGCGACTTTGCGCTCTATCTGCAAAGCCGCTCGTCGGCGGTGTTCCAGACCGACATCAACCCGGCGGCGCGGATGGGCAAGGGCATCTTCATCGACCATGCGACCGGCCTCGTCGTGGGCGAGACCGCGGTGATCGAGGACAACGTCTCCATCCTGCACGGCGTGACGCTCGGCGGCACGGGCAAGGCCGGCGGCGACCGTCATCCGAAGATCCGCTACGGCGTACTGATCGGCGCCGGAGCCAAGATTCTCGGCAATATCGAGGTCGGCCATTGCGCCAAGATCGCCGCAGGTTCGGTGGTGCTCTCGCCGGTGCCGAACAACAAGACGGTGGCGGGCGTGCCTGCCCGCGTGGTCGGAGAGACGGGTTGCGACCAGCCGTCGCGGCACATGGACCAGCTGCTGCCCTCGCAGTCGATGGATCACGTCGTCAGTTTCGATATCTGACCGGCAGGCGGCCGCAACCTTCAGCGCCTTTTTTGCATTTCGGGATTGGCCGTGCCAGAAGCGCGGGCACCTGAAACAGTTTGGCCGGAGGCCCACCTTTGAAACCGGACGAAATCCGCAAGCTCGACGCCTTCTTCAAGAAGACCTTCCAGAACCCGCGCATGGAAGTGAAGGCACGGCCTCGCAAGGACGATTCGGCCGAGGTCTACATCGGCGACGAATTCCTCGGGATCGTCTTCAAGGACGAGGACGACGGCGACTACAATTTCTCGATGGCGATCCTGGACATCGATCTCGCCTGACAGCGCAGGCGGTCACTTGACCGTCTGCAGGTAGCCGACCGCTTCGCGCGTCACTGCCGCGTCGAGCGCCTGCCATGAGCCGAGCAGATCGGCCGGGAAGCGGTAGGTCAGGCTGAGCCCGTCTCCGACATGGATGTCTCGTTCGCAGGGCGCCAGCGATTGCTTCGCGGCTTCCCCGGCGAGACACCGTGCGACGAACGGCTCCATGCCGGGACGACGCGCGACCACCAGCGTCTCGCCCGAGTAGCCCGAGGCCGGCGTGAAGTCGTGGATCACCGTACCGGCCGGCCCCTTGATGCCAGGCGCGGCGATCATCGAGCGGTAGATCGGCTCGAAGCGGCCGCTCATGTCACGCGACATGATGCGCGGCTCGAAGGTCAGGAAGACGATGCGCCGCGAGCCTCCCGTATGGTTGAAGTCGTCGCGATGCTCGGGCGTATAGCCGCGCATGTCCGGCCAGTGGACGTAGAGGTCGAGCCGGCCCGCAATGCCGTCGCGACGGCTCTGCTCGAAGCGGATGGCGTTCTCCGGCGCCGAGATCACGTTGTTGCCGATCACCACCTCGCGTACCGCGGTGGAATCGGTGTGGCCGGCCATGACGATCGAGCGCCCGAGCATCTTGCCGCCGACGCTGATGGCGACCGAAAGGACTGCGAGCGCGGCAAAGGCATAGAAAACCTTCACCATGAACGCATTGTCCGGCGCCTTGAACGGGGCTTCGGCCAGGGCCTGATCGGACATCGCAAGTCTCCGGAGCGGGAGGCGGCACGAGCCGCCCGGGCCGACCCTGCGCAATCATGGTAAACGGACGGTAAATCCGGGTTGCCGCGCTTGCCGGTGCCTGGTCGTCTCCCTATCGTGCCCCATTCGAGACAACGCGTTTTCCGGGAGCCGCCATGCCGATCTATGCCCTCGACGGGATCGAGCCCGAATTCGAGGATCGCGCCTCGACGTGGATCGCACCCGACGCGACGCTGATAGGCCGGATCCGGGCCGGTCGCGATACGAGCTTCTGGTTCGGCTCGGTGATCCGCGCCGACAACGAGCAGGTGACCATCGGTGCTGGCAGCAACGTGCAGGAGAGCACGATCATGCACACCGACCCCGGCTTTCAGCTCACCATCGGCAAGGGCTGCACGATCGGCCATCGCGCGATGCTGCACGGCTGTACCATCGGCGACGACAGCCTGGTCGGGATGGGCGCCATCATCCTGAACGGCGCGCGGATCGGCAGGAATTCCCTGGTGGGAGCCGGGGCGCTCGTGACCGAGGGGAAGGAATTTCCTGACGGTTCGCTGATAGTCGGTTCGCCGGCCAAGGCCGTTCGATCGCTGGACGAGACGCAGATGCAGCGGCTCAAGCTGTCGGCGCTGCACTACGTCAACAATGGCCGGCGGTTCGCCAAGGGCCTCGAACTCCGCTGAAAAAAAGGCGGAGCCGGCCCGGGACGGGGCCGGCTCCTATAGCCCGGTCGTTGGGGACGGGGAGGGTGGGGACTCGACCGGGTTTCCATGGGGCGCGCGGGAAGGCGCGCCCGATCTCCTATTTGACGCTGCCGACTGCCATGGCCCGACCGTCACTGATCGATACCCACACGCCGGAATTCTTCTCGGACTGCCGCTTGAGGAACTGGTAATCCGTCTTGTCCCAGGCCACGACCTTGGGCTCGAGATTGTCGAGGATGAAGTCGCCGAGCGAGGTCCGGACGGTCAACACCGCGTGCCCAAGCCCGTTCGTCTGCCGCACGACGGTGATGAGCAGGCTGGAAGACGGTACGCCGGCCTTCATCAGCATGCGCCGCTTCTCGAGCACGTAGTCTTCGCAGTCGCCGACCCCGTCGGGATAGGACCACAGCTCCTCGCGCCCCCACATCTCCTGATCGGTGCGCGGCGTGACCATCACGTTCACCGCATTGTTGACGTCGATGATCTGCGCCCAGAGCTTGCGGGTCAGTTCGACCGGTCCCGCCTTGGCGCTGACCTGCTTGCATTCGCCAGGATAGCGCTGGCAGAATTCGTAGTGGCCGACAGGCTGGGTCGTGCGACCGCCGACCTGCATGTACGAGACCGGCGCGGCGAGAGCCGTACCTGCTGCCAGGGCCATTGGCAAAGCAATGGCCAATGATCTGAAGATGTTCCCCGTGTATTTCATTGTTTTGTCTCCCCGTATGAGGAGACAATGACACGGTCGAATTGATTTGGCGCAAAAGACGGCGCGTAATATTGAAGCTAATCAAGTAGATAATTGATACAAACAAGAATAGAATTGAGATAAAACAAGAATAGAATTTGTCGCGAATGAGGGTCGAATACGCCGCAAATTTGTGTCGAATTGTCGGGATCGCTGAAGGTGGTTCCGATGCCGCACGATCACGGCTGGCCGGCGGCCTGCCGCGCGGGCGGCAGCGGCTGGCCGAAACGAAAAAAGCCGGCCTCGCGGCCGGCTTTCAGGTCAAGTGGATGTCCGGGGCTATGATCGCGGCCGGTTGAATTCGGCATCGAGCGTTTCGGCCCGTTGCAGCACGGCGAACTCGACGGCGACGCCGTCCTCGAAGTGGCGGACGACCTGACCGCGCATCGTGCCGAGCGAGACCAGCACGCCGAGCGCCGGCTTGACTTCGATTTCGATGGCGGCGCCGGAAAGCGACAGATCGATGATGCGGCAGGGGTAGTTGCGGCCGTCGGCCAGCTGCAGCGTTGTCATCGGGTTGCGTGGGGCGACGCGCTCGTGGCGGCGGTCTTCCGGCAGATCGAGTTCGTGCTTGTTGGCAAGCCAGGTCAGCTGCGCGGCGAGCTTGGAGCGCTTGCGCTCGGATGCCACGACCGTCATCGCAAAGCCGTCCGGCAGCGTGCGGGTGACGACGCCTTCGACGCGGCCGATATGATCGAGATAGGCGATGACCTTTTCGCCCGGGTCGCCCCGGCGGTCGCAGCGGAACGCAACGTTGCCGGGTGACATGTCGACGACCTGGCAGGGATGTTCGGAGCGGTCCTCGAGCATGAAGCGCCCATAGATCTTGACGCGCACGCGCTGGAAATTGCGTCGCTCAGTCCTGGACAGCGCCTGGTCGGCCGTCGCTGGCCTCATGTCTATGCCTCTGTCGTCCGGAATCCGGTTGCGTCAACGCTGGAAATTCGAGGCCGACGATAGAGGCCAAACGGTTAACAAGCAGTGTTGGACAAGTGTCGCGCCAGCCCCGTCACAGGCACTGTCTCCGACCGCGTCCGCCCGGCCGGGTCAGTCTCCGCGGCCACCCTCCAGCACGACCAGATGTCGGATCCGCCGGCCGGGACGGGACACGTCCGTCATGTCGCCGATCGCGCCCAGCCGCGCCGGCGCCAGGTCCGGCACCGCGATCGCCGGGCGGTTGGCCAGGAACAATGGTTCCTTGTCGGGATCGACCACTCGAATGGAACCGATCCTGGCTTCGATGACAGGGTTGGCGCCCAGCCAGAAAGGCTTTTCGACGGGAGAGAGGATGCCAAGGCTTCGCTGGCTCTCGCCAGCGCCGTCCAGTGGCAGGAGAAGCACCTCGAACGTGGTCTTTCGTTCGCTCGACGACGCGCCCTCGAAGTCGATGACGACCACCGACTTCTGCCTGAACACGCCGTTGGCGAGGCGCGCCACCAGGGTGCGATCCTTCTCTCGCCAGAGCGAGGAAAAGCTGAAACCCTTCAGCTCGCGTCCGTAAATGGCACAGAGACGCGTGCCGGCGAGACGGAAGACCGCTTCGCCGCGCGCGTCGCTTTCAAGGATGAAGGTGTCCGCCAGCAGTTTCTTGATGTCGGCGGGCTCGATCTCGGTGCGCATAGGCGCCGGCCTGCCGGCCCTGAGACCGTGCCAATAGCGGAAAAGTGCGATCGATCCGTCCTGTTTCACGCCCGGTCCCTCTGCAGACTCTGTTTCCCGTCCCGACTCGGGACAGTCGGCGCTTCCCGCGCGCCCTGTATGCAAAGCAGTGCAGGATGCGTGCCAGCCGTGGCTGTCGTTGTTCACGGGTCGGGGACGTTAGGGTTAACGAAACCTTTCGATTGCCGGTCGAAATCGGACATGGCACGAGAGGCCATCGGAGCAACGGCGCGGGACATGAAGACGCCGGTTCCGGACCGATTTTGGGGCGTGGCAGGGGACTTCGACCGGCCGTCCAGGGAAACCTGGACGGCCGTTTCCGTTTTGCGTGCCGCGTCGGGGCGGGCTATCGCTCCGGTGTTGATATGGAATCGAAAGCCATGGACGAGATGCCACGCGACGCGGCCCACGAGCCCCAGGTCGAGACGCGCCAGCCGGTATTCAACCTCGCCGGCGTCGTGACGGCGCTGATCGGGCTCCAGGTCGCCATCCACGGGCTGCGCGTCTACGTCCTGTCGGACGAGCAGGACTATTGGACCATCGTCCACGGTGCCTTCGTTCCGGGCCTCTACGGCGGCGGCATTGACATCGGCTTCTACCTGTGGACCGCGCCCGTCACCTATTCTCTGCTGCACGCCTCGCTGCCGCATCTGGCGATCAACATGATCTGGTTGGCCGCCTTCGGTTCGCCGCTGGCAAACCGTATCGGCGTCGTCCGGTTTCTGGCGTTTTGGGCGGCAACCGCGCTCGCGGCTGCCGGTCTGCACTATGTGTTCCACAGTTCCGAGATGGTGCCGATGGTGGGGGCATCCGGAGCGATCTCGGGCATGATGGGCGCCGCCGCGCGCTTCGCTTTCCGCGTGGACCGAAGCGGCTCGCGGCCGGCATTCGCCGGACCCGTGCTTCCCGTGGCGGTCGTGCTGGGTCAGAGGTCGGTCGTCACCTTCCTGGCCGTCTGGTTCGCCATCAATCTCGTGACGGGCGTGCTCGGCTTCATGCCGGGCGGGCAGGGCAGCATCGCGTGGGAAGCCCATGTCGGCGGCTTCGTCGCCGGATTCTTCGGCGTCGGCCTCTTCGATGCGGTCGGCAGGCGTCGGCCGATCGGCCCTTGAAATGAGGGCCACCCCGGCGCACCATGGGCATGGCGCGGCGTGGCGACGCGACGGAGGATGAGATGAACGTCAAGGCGATGCTTGCCGAGAAGGGTCACGACGTCTTCACCATCGGACCCAACGAGAAACTGGTGGACGCGATCCGCATCCTCTCCGAGAACCGGATCGGCGCCCTCGTGGTGACCAATGGCGACCGGAAGATCGTCGGCATTCTTTCCGAGCGCGACATCGTCCGCGTGCTGGCAAAGGAGGGCAGCGCGACGCTGGCGCGCGACGTACGCTCCACTATGACCGCCAAGGTCAAGATCTGCAACGAGAAGCACACGGTGAACGAGGTCATGGAGATCATGACCCGCGGCCGCTTCCGTCATCTGCCGGTCGAGAAGGACGGCATGCTCGACGGCATCATTTCCATCGGAGACGTCGTCAAGAAGCGCATCGAGGAAGTCGAGCGCGAGGCCGAGGACATCAAGCAGTACATCGCGACCGCCTGAGGACGCAGCCCCGCAGTCGACAGGTCGTTCAGACCTTCGCCGCGACCTTCATGAAGGCCGGCATATCGTCGCCGAAGCCAACCGTGCCGTCGTCATCGCGTTCGCGCTGGCGCCTGTTCATCTCGGCGCGGTCGGGCCGCTGGCCACGTTCCGCACGTGCGGGCCGCTCGTCGCGAACCGGCTGTTCGGCGCGCGACCGGTTCTCGCTGCGGATCGCTTCCTTGCGCTCGCGGCGCTCGGGCGCGGGGGCTGGCTCGGCCGCAACGGGCGCGTCGGCTTCGATCGGCGCATCCGTTTTCTCGCGGCGCGGGCGGCGTTCGCTGCGCGGCTTCTCGCCGGCCTCGCCGCGACGTCCGCCACGGCTGGATGTCCGCTCGCGGCCGCGGCCACGGCGCGGCGCCTCGTCGTCGCCTTCGCTCTGGACAACGGTCGACAGGTCGCCGTCATGCCATTCGATCGACTGGCCGGTCAGCTTCTCGATCGCGTCGACATACTTGGTGTCGCCGCGTGTCGCGATCGTGAATGCCTTGCCCGAACGTCCGGCGCGGCCCGTGCGGCCGATGCGGTGGACATAGTCCTCCGAATGGATCGGCACGTCGTAGTTGAAGACGTGGCTCACGTCGGGGATGTCGAGGCCGCGCGCCGCGACGTCGGACGCGACCAGCAACTTCAGCTTGCCGTCGCGGAAATTGGCCAGCATCGCCATGCGGGCGCGCTGGTCCATGTCGCCGTGCAGGGCGCCGACACTGTATTCGTGCTTCAGCAGCGACCGGAAAAGGTCGGAAACCTCGATCTTGCGGTTGCAGAAGATGATCGCGTTCTTGATCGCGTCGCCTTCATCGTCGATCAGGCGGCGCAGCGTTGCGCGCTTGTCCCAGGGCTTGCCGCCCGACTTGACCAGGCGCTGGGTGATGTTGGCGCCGGTGCTCGCCGCCTTGGACACCTCCACCCTGACGGGCGCGTGCAGGAACTGCTCGGTGAGCTTGGTGATCTCCGGCGGCATGGTGGCCGAGAAGAACAGCGTCTGCCGGGTAAAGGGGATCAGCTTGCAGATGCGCTCGATGTCCGGGATGAAGCCCATGTCGAGCATGCGGTCGGCCTCGTCGATGACGAGGATGTCGACGCCGGTCAGGAGCAGCTTGCCGCGCTCGAAATGGTCGAGCATGCGGCCGGGCGTCGCGATCAGCACGTCGGCGCCGCGCTCCAGCTTCTTCTCCTGCTCGTCGAAGGAGACGCCGCCGATCAGCAGCGCGATGTTGAGCCGATGGTTCTTGCCGTACTTGACGAAGTTTTCCTCAACCTGCGCCGCGAGCTCGCGCGTCGGTTCGAGGATCAGCGTACGCGGCATGCGCGCACGGGCGCGACCCTTCTCGAGCCGGGTGATCATCGGCAGCACGAACGCCGCGGTCTTGCCGGTTCCGGTCTGGGCGATGCCCAGCACGTCCTTGCCGGCCAGTGCGTGCGGGATGGCGCCCGCCTGAATGGGCGTCGGCACGGTGTAACCCGCATCGGTGACGGCTGAGAGGACTTTGGGAGACAGTCCGAGACTGTCGAATGTCAACGCTTCGGGAGCGGTCTGGTCGTCTGCGGACAAATCTGGCGTCTTTGGCTGTTGGGAGCGATCGTAGCGACCCGCTCCGCAGGCGCGGCGCACCTGCAACTTTGTGCATCGCGATACGGACAAGCCCCGGTTTTGTCAACCGGAAGGGGGTGCAATCCCGAGAAAGTGTTAACGCGGCGCGGGCTGGACGCGGTTCAGTAGCGGAACTGCTCGGTCAGGATGCGGTCGCTCCACGAATGGTCGGCGTCGAAAAGAAGGGTGGCCGTCAGCGTGGACGACTGCCTGACGGTGACGCTCGCCACCGACTTCACCTCGGTATGGTCGGCGACCGCGTTGACCGGCCGCTTCTTCGTTTCGAGCAGCACGAAACGGACGACGGCGTCATTGGGCAGCAGCGCGCCCTGCCAGCGCCGGGGGCGGAAAGGGCTGACCGGGGTCAGAGCCAGCAGCGGTGCGTCGAGCGGCAGGATCGGACCGTGCGCCGACAGGTTGTAGGCCGTCGATCCGGCGGGCGTGGCGACCATGACGCCGTCGCAGATCAGTTCGTCCATGCGAACCTGGCCATCGATCTCTATCGCCACCTTGGCGGCCTGGTAGGACTGCCGGAACAGCGACACCTCGTTGAAGGCCAACGCGTCGGAACGCCGGCCCTCGACATCCGTGACATCCATCTCGAGCGGCCGGATCGTCTCGGCATCGGCGTTGGCCAACCGCTCCGGAAGGCCGTCCAGTCGGTACTCGTTCATCAGGAAACCGACCGTGCCGCGGTTCATCCCGTAGACCCGCTGCCCGGTGCCGAGCGTCTCGCGCAGGGTTTGCAGGAGGAACCCGTCGCCGCCCAGCGCCACGACGACATCGGCGTCTTCCGACGGCGTCTGGCCATAGCGTCGTCCGAGTTCCACCGCTGCCGCGCGCGCGTCGGCCGTGTCAGAGGACACGAAGGCGAGCCTTGGATGGTTGTTGCTCACGCGGGTTCCCTGGACGGTGCGGTCAGCGGGTCGGTTGGCCAGCGGGTAGCATGCGCCGGCGATGGAGCAAAGCGCGTTGGCCTGTCGGCTGCGCGACGATTGTCTCGCAGCGAAGCACGGGAGTATGCGCGATGAAGATCGACGGTGGATGCCATTGCGGCCAGATCACCTATCACGAATGCCGCTCGGTAACCGAATACGGACAATTGACTTTACTGGTTGGCCGGATGTGCTAACTCGCGCCGCATGCCCTTGTAGCTCAGCTGGTAGAGCAGCGGTTTTGTAAACCGAAGGTCGCGGGTTCGATCCCTGCCGGGGGCACCATCCGTCTGGCGCGACTGGTCGATTTTCCATGAGTTGCTGGCATTTGCCGATGCTGTGTGTCAGCGGGTAGGGCAGCGAAGCAATCATGGCGTGAGCGGCCGATGTCGGATGCGATAGTTCTCGGTGCGGGCATGGTCGGCGTCACGGCCGCCATCGCGCTGCGCGATCGTGGCTGGGACGTCACGCTTGTCGACCGCGGCCAGCCGGGAAGGGAAACCAGCTTCGGCAATGCCGGCATCATCCAGTCGGAAGCGGTGGAACCCTATGCCATGCCGCGCGGGTGGCTGGACCTGCTTCGGATCGCTTCCGGCAGAAGCAACGACGTCCACTATGCGCTTGCCGAATTGCCGTGGCACTGGCAGCCGCTGCTCCGGTACTGGTGGCAATCGGCACCCGCCAGGCACCGCGTCGCGACGGCAAGCTATTCGCGGCTGATCGCGCGTGCGATCGGCACGCACGCCCCCCTGATCGAGCGGGCCGGTGCCGCAGCTTTGGTTCACCGAACCGGCTATCGCGTACTCTACCGCGACGCGCGGGCCGTCGAAGCCGCTCTCGTACATGCTGAGAAGCTGAGGGGCGATTTCGGCATTCCTTTCCTCGGCCTTGACGCGGCCGGTACGCAGGCAGCCGAGCCTGCGCTGAGACACGGCGCCGCAGGGTCGATCCACTGGACGGGTCCATGGACGGTGCGCGACCCGGGCGATCTGGTCGCCGCCTATGCCGAGCTTTTCATTCGCGAGGGCGGCGCGTTCGTGCAGTCGGCGGTGGAAGGCCTCGAGCGGGCCGGAAAGGGCTGGCGCGTCGACGCGGCGTCGGGCCGACTGGAGGCCGAGCATGTCGTGGTGGCGCTCGGCCCATGGTCGAACCAGATCCTGCGGCCGCTCGGCCAAAGCGTACCGATGATCCTCAAGCGCGGTTACCACCGGCATTATGCATCGCCCGCGCCTTTGTCGGCGCCTGTTCTGGACGACGCCAATGGTTACGTCCTGGCGCCCATGCGGCATGGCACGCGCGTGACGACCGGCGCCCACATCACCCGTCTGGGAAGGCCCGCGGTTCATCGGCAACTTGAACGTGCCGAGCGCGCCGTGGCGGACATCTACGATCTGGGCGCTGCCGTGGAGCAGACGCCATGGTCCGGGACGCGGCCATGCATGCCGGACATGCTGCCGGTGATCGGCCAGGTCGCAGGAAGGCCGGGGCTGTGGCTGAACTTCGGGCACGGCCACCAGGGCTTCACGCTCGGACCGACCTCCGCCGAGCTTCTCTCGGCGCAGATGGTCGGTGAGACGCCCCCGATCGATGCCGCGCCTTTCAGCTCGGCACGTTTCTAGTCGATCGCAACGAGCGATCGGCCGGCCAGCGCTTCCATTACGATGCGGCCGATAGCGCTGGGCGAATAGCTGGCGAGGATGTTCTCGCGCCCGCGGTCGGCCAGCCGTCCGGCCGGGACGGGGTTAGCGACGGCCCAGCGCATCGCTTCGACGGCTGCGTCGTGGTCGGGTTCCGCCCACCACTGCCCGTTGGGGTAGACGTACTCGCCGTCTTCCACCGCGCGCATGGAGTAGGGGACGGGCAGGCCGTTGTCCTTGTTGACGAAGTCGCGGTTGCCGGAGAAGTCGGTAACGATGGCGAGCATGCCCGCCGCCATCGCCTCCGCGACGTTGAGGCCGAAACCTTCTGCGCGGTGTAGCGACACAAGCGCGTTGCAGGCGGCCCTCAGCTTCTGCATCCGTTCCTGGCTGAACACGCCGTCGAAGACGACGATGCGCCGGTCGTCACCGATCGCTTCCGTCAGCGCCTCGCGCGCGCCGGAACTGCGCTCTGCGCCATGGAACTTCACGACGAGACGCGGCGACGCGGCGTTCCGGTTCGGAAACGCATCCTGGAACGCACGGATGGCCGCGAGCGGGTTCTTCCGCGTCGCGAACGACGCCATGTCGAACGCCGTCAGGAAGACATAGGCTTCATCCGGAAGACCGAACTCCTTGCGCACGGCGGCATGCGAAGCCTGCGGCTGCTGCACGACATAGGGCACGATCCGCACCGTCTTGGTGGTCGCCGAGCGCACCGCGCGTCCCACATAGCGGCTGGGAACCCAGATTTCGTCGAGCCGGTCGAAGGCGGCGGACCACGCTGCCGGGAATACCGGCAACTCCCAGGCCCAGTGGCCGACCTTGTGATGCCCTTGCAGCCGCCTTGGGTCGATCAGTCTCTCGATGTTCATCGTGGTGTCTGCATTCGCGCAGATGAGAGCCGCCGACGTCTTCTCGCAGGACCGGACGTCGTCGAAATCGACGCTGTTGTCGAACTCGGTCGGCATGGCGAGCACGTTGGTATTGAAGAGAACCTTCTCCGCCTGCAGTGCGCTGGCAAAGCCGCGCGCGGCCTGGCCGATGCCCGTCTCGGAGCGGAAATAGCCGAACACGTCGATCCCCGCCTCCAGGGTATCGACCTTCGCGACCGGTGCGGGTGGCGGCTGTCCGATGCGGCTTTGCCAGTAGGCCCGCGTGCGCTTCTTCCCCAGCATGTAGCGCCGGAGCAGATTGCGGATCATGAAGTTGGTGGAGTTGAGAGCCTTGTCGAAAAGCTCTTCGCGCGATGGGCTCTGCACGGAATCTGGCGTTGGGGCAGGACCGGCTACCTGTCTGTTTGGTCGGTAGCTCAGATACTTGGGCGACATGCCCGTCTGCTGGACGAGATGTTGCTGTGCCCAGTCGAGGAATTCGGCCTGGCCGACCTGGGTGTAGATGTCGAAGCGGGCCCTGAGGTCGCTGCGATTTTCCCAGATGGCCGCGTAGATCACGCTGATGCCGATGCCGTCATAGCGGGGATAGCGCCTGTCATCCTGGATGAAGCGCGCCTCGTCGAGGTCGAACGGGTTCAGGTCTCGCGGCAGGTCGTCGGCGAAGACGCGGTAGGCCGATCGCATCGCGTCGGTGATCGGATCTCCATTCAACAGTTTTGCGAAGGCGTACGGTATCTCGGAAAAGCGTCCGCCGGGGTAGGCATCAAGGCGGTTGAGCTCGGCCACGTACCAGTCTGCGACCCGCTTGAGGGCGCCGATGTTCCGTCGTGTGAAGCGGTTCTGGTGCTTGGAGAAGACGCTCTGGCTGTCCGGCACGATCCCGCTGAAATGGACGAAGCGTGCCGGATTGCCGTCCACGGTGAGCGCATCGCCGTCGAGCGCGACCTGACGCTGCATAAGGTTCCAGTAGGCGAGGTTGTAAGCCGTCTCTCTGAGCGAGACGAAACGGTCGATGAAGCACGGCGCGAGGTCGCAATAGGCCTGGTCGGTGAAGACGCCTCGCTCGAGATCGACGAGGCAGTGCCGCCGCGTCTTACCGCCCCACCAGCGCAGGAACGAGAGTGCCTCGGGAGAATTCGAGAAGGCGGCGAAGCCCAGATTGAAGACGCCGCAGGTCAGATAGGTGTCTTCGTTCGGACGCTTGCCGTCATCGATCCCGCTCGTGATGTGGGGCGTCAGGACGCAGGAAGCGCCGTCTTCCAGGGCCGCATGGACATGGTCGAGCGGGTTGAGGACCAGAATGTCGGGGTCGAGATAGACGGCGGCGTCAAAGCCCTCCGCCAGCAGGTGCTCGAAACAATACGGCTTCACCGCTGTATTGAATTCGAGGATCGAATAGCGGAACGCCATGTCGGCCAGGCCGTCGATGGCGATCGACTCGACCTGGATCAGATCGATGCCGCCGGAAGGCACGACGACGCCGGCCGGCAGGCGGTCGGCGAGGAAGATGTGAAGGCGGCGCCCCGGAGATGCACGACCCAGCGATCCTGCGAGGGTGAGTGCATATGCGAGATAGTTGGCCGAACATATCGTGAAATATGCGATGTTACGCATGGACGCTGACTGATACACCCCAAGCCCCTCAACGGGCGGCCCGCATTGTGATACCAAATTGTTTAGCAATATGAAAATAGCTTGGCCATCGCACCGGCCGAGGGCCGCTTCGCTGAAACTGGACGGCCGATAGTGCGCGCCACGATACTGGACCGCGGTCACAACCGCCTGATCGTGCGGCTGCTGCGCGAGAACCTGCGCCGGCACATCCCGGGCTACGCCATTGCGGTCACGGCGATGATCGTCGTCGCGGCGACCACGGCGCTCAGCGCCTGGATCATCCAGCACGTCGCGGACGAGTTCTTCCTCTCGAAGGATCTTGGGCGCATCTATCTGCTCGCCGCCGCTGTCGCGCTGATCTTCGTCGTCAAGGGTGCCGCTATCTTCGTTCAGACCTACACGCTGAGCAAGGTCGGCAACCAGATCGTCGCGGAGCAGCAGCGGCGGATCTACGAGCGCGTGCTGAAGCAGGGTGCCGAATTCTTCCACGCGGTGCCGTCAAGCGACCTGATCACGCGCGTGACGCACAATGCGCAGGCCGCGCGCGACGTGCTGAACCTCATCATGATCTCGGCGGTCCGCGATCTTCTCACCCTTGTCGCGCTTGTCGGGGTCATGTTCTACCAGCAGCCTCTGCTGACGCTCGTCGCAGCCTTGTCGGCACCGCCATCGATCTGGTTCGTCACGCTGATGGTCAGGAAGATCCGTCGCATCGCCGAGCAGCAGTTCCATTCCATTTCCGACATCGTGCGGGTGATGCAGGAAACCGTGACTGGCATGCGCGTGGTCAAGGCCTTCAACCTCGAAGGCGTCATGCGGCGCCGTATGCATTCGGCGATTTCCAGTGTCGAGAGCCAGTCCAATCGCATGGCCTTGCTTGGCGTCGGGGCCGGACCGGTGATGGAGTCCGTTGGCGGCATCGCGATCGCCCTGGTGATCATCGTCGGCGGCCACGTCATCATCCAGGACGGCCAGACGCCCGGCGCGCTAGTCTCCTTCATTGCCGCGCTGCTGCTCGCCTACGAACCCGCGAAGCGCCTTGCGCGGTTCCGCATCGGGCTCGAGGCCGACATGATCGGCGTGCGCATGATCTTCGAACTCCAGGATCGCACGCCACAGGTGCAGGAAGCGGAGCCGCCGAAGGAGCTTTCCGTCGAGAAGGGCGGCGTCGAGTTCAGGAAGGTGGCTTTCGGCTACGCCGGAGGAGGGCCGGTCCTGAACGACTTCGACCTGCAGATCGAGGCGGGCAAGGTGACGGCGCTAGTCGGACCCTCGGGAAGCGGCAAGACGACCCTGATGAACCTGATCCTGCGGCTCTACGATCCCGACGCGGGAAGCGTCCTCATCGACGGGACCGACATCCGCGAGGTGAGCTTCAAGTCGTTGCGCGCCCACATCGCCTATGTGAGCCAGGACACGTTCCTGTTCGCCGGCACCGTGGCGGACAACATCGCGATGGGCTCCCGCGGGGCGTCGCCCGACGCGATACGCGAAGCGGCGAAGGCGGCCAACGCCGACGGTTTCATCTCCGCGATGCCGAAAGGCTATGACACGCCGGTCGGCGAAAACGGCATGCAACTGTCGGGCGGCCAGCGCCAGCGCATCGCGATTGCGCGCGCGCTGCTCAAGGATGCGAGGATCGTCCTGCTGGACGAAGCCACGTCGTCGATCGACAGCGAGGCCGAGACGCAGGTCCGAAAGGCGTTTGATGTGCTGCTGAAGGGCCGTACGGCTGTCGTCATCGCGCACCGGCTGTCGACCGTGCGCTCCGCCGACAGGATATGCGTGCTTGACGGCGGCAAGGTTGTGGAAGACGGCACCCACGAGACATTGCTGACCGCCGGCGGGCTGTACCGCCGGCTTCACGATCTCCAGTTCCGCGTCTGAGGTTCGACCGGTTTATTCGTCCTCGACGAAGACCTCGTCGCGCTTCTTGCGCACCGCCGGCAGCAGAACCACCACGAGGACGATCGCGGCGATCACGAGCAGGCTCGCGCTGATCGGGCGGGTCAGGAAAGTCGTCGGGTCGCCCTTGCCGAGGATCATGGCGCGGCGCAGGTTCTCTTCCAGCAGCGGCCCGAGCACGAAACCGAGCAGGAACGGCGCCGGCTCGCACCGAAGCTTCATCAGGATGTAGCCGAGCAGGCCGAAGAACGCGACCGAGTAGAGGTCGAACGCGCTGCCTTTGACCGAGAACACCCCAATCGAGCAGAAGGCCATGATCGCCGGAAACAGCAGGTAGTACGGAACCTTCAGCAGGCGCACCCACAGGCCGATCAGCGGCAGGTTGAGGATGATCAGCATCAGGTTGCCGATCCACATCGAGGCGATGATGCCCCAGAACAGCGCGGGGCGCTCTGTGGCGACGTCGGGGCCGGGCACGATGCCCTGGATGATCATGGCACCGATCATCAGGGCCATGACGGGATTGGCCGGTATGCCGAGCGTCAGCATCGGGATGAAGGAAGTCTGTGCGCCCGCGTTGTTGGCGGATTCCGGTCCGGCGACACCCTCGATGGCGCCCTTGCCGAATTCCTGCGGGGACTTCGAGATGCGCTTCTCGACCGTGTAGGACGCAAAGGCGGCGAGGATCGCGCCGCCGCCGGGCAGCACGCCAAGCGCTGAGCCGATCGCCGTACCCCGGAAGATCGGGGCCGCCATCCGCCTGAAGTCGTCGCGCGTCGGCCACAGGTTCGACACCTTGGACATGAGCACTTCGCGCGTCTTCTCGTTCTCCAGGTTGCGCAGGATCTCGGCGATGCCGAACACTCCGACCGCGACAGCCACGAAGTTCAGACCGTCGGAGAACTCGCGGATGCCGAGCGTGAAGCGTGGTGTGCCCTCGAACGTGTCGGCACCGACTAGGCCGAACAGGAGGCCGAGGACGACCATCGCCAGCGCCTTGATGATCGATCCGTGGGCGAGCGCGATGGAGGAGACGAGCCCGACCACCATGAGCGAGAAGTATTCAGCCGCGCCGAATTTGAGTGCGATGGCCGTGAGTGGTGGGGCGAACAGCGCCACCAGCAACGTCGATACGGTGCCGGCGAAGAATGAGCCGATCGCGGCAATGGCCAGCGCCGCGCCGGCGCGGCCCTGCCGGGCCATCTGGTAGCCGTCGAGCGCCGTGACCGCGGACGAGGATTCGCCCGGCATGTTGATGAGGATGGCGGTGGTCGAGCCGCCATACTGTGCGCCGTAGTAGATGCCGGCCAGCATGATCAGCGAGGATACGGGGTCGCCGATCTGGAACGTGATCGGCAGCAGCATGGCGATGGTGGCGGTGGCGCCGATGCCGGGCAGCACGCCGATCAGCGTGCCAAGCAGAACGCCGATCAGGCAGAAAAGCAGGTTCCAGGGAGTCGTCGCCGTGGCGAAGCCGAGGGCCAGATTGGAAAGGAGGTCCATGGCGGGCTTCTCACATCGCGAAGGGAAGCCAGGGCCCGAAGCGCCGGAAGGGCAGGCCGAGGAAGTAGGAGAAGACGACGGTCGAAAAGATGGTCAGGACTAGCGCGACGACGAGCGCCATCCCCGGCCGCATCTTGTGCGACGCGAAGGCGGCGATCAGCGCGGTGATGAAGATGGCGGGCACGAAGCCGAGTCCCCGGACGGTCAGCCCGAAGAAGACCGGGGCGGGCAGGATGAACAGCATGCCGCGCCAGGCGATCGGTCCGATCTCCTCGCCCTCGAGGCGAAGCGCCTGCACGAAGATGATGATGCCGAACAGGATCAGGAGACCGGACAGCACGATGGGCGCGTAGCCGGGACCCATGCGGAAGGCCGTCCCGATGTTCAGGTTGAGCGCCTGAACAAGGAAGAAAAGGCCGAAGCCCACGAAGAGCGCCGCGCAGAGCGCATTTGTCCGGTCGATCGTGAACCTGTCCATCGGCCATCCTCCCAGAAGCCGTTCCGGGCGACCTGCTGGCCGCCCGGCATTTCAAGTCCGAGGTCAGTCGGCGTACTGGCCGGCAGCCTCGATGATCGGCTTCCAGCGCGCGATCTCGCTCTCGAGCTTCGCCTTCAGCGCCTCCGGCGTAGCGTCGGCCTCGGGCGAGGGCGTCGTGCCGAGTTCGGCGAAGCGCGCAACGACGTTCGGGTCCTTGAGCGCAACCTGCAGCGACTTGGTGAGTCGCGCGGTCGCCTCGGCCGGCGTGCCCTTCGGGGCGTAGAGCCCGTGCCAGATGGCGACCTGCATGCCCGCCAGGCCACCTTCGTCGGTCGTCGGCACGTCCGGCAGGACGTCCAGGCGGGCGGCCGTGGTGACCGCGTAGGCCTTGATGGTGCCGCCCTGGATCTGCTTCGTCGTGTTGGTCGTCTGGTCGCACATGATGTCGACCTGCCCGCCGAGCAGGTCGGTCATCGCCGGGCCGGTGCCCTTGTAGGGAACGGTGACCAGCGGCGTGCCGATCGCCGTCATGAACAGCATGCCGCACAGGTGCGACGCTGCGCCGATGCCGGCATTGGCGACCGTCACCGTGTCCTTGTTCGCCTTGGCGTATTCGACGAGGCTCTTCAGGTCGGCCGGCTCGAGGTCCTTGCGGGCGACGAGGGTCATCGGCACTTCCGTGACGAGGCCGACATACTCGAAGGCGTTGAGCGTGTCATAGGGCAGGCTGCGATAGAGCGTGGCGCTCGTCGACATGCCGATGTGGTGAAGCAGAAGCGTGTAGCCGTCGGCCTCGGCATTGGCGACCTGGGCAGCGCCCGTGGTCCCGCCGGCGCCGCCGACGTTCTCGACGATCACCTGCTGGCCGAGGTCCTTCGACATCGCTTCCGCGACGAGGCGGGTGACGGTGTCGGTCGGGCCGCCGGCCGCGAACGGCACGACGATGGTGACGGTGCGGTCTGGGTAGGTCTGCGCCTCGGCCGAGAAGGCGACGACACCAAAGGCGGCGGCTGCGGCGAGCGCCGCGGTAAGCTTCTTCATGGATTCCTCCCGGGAACACTTTTCGTCGGACAGCCGGTTCGAATCCGGCAACCCTGCCCGAAGCAGTGACCGCCGCCGGTCCGCGTTCAACCCTGAATCGACTGAGAGGTGCCGTCCTGGACGGAATCCGACAGGTGATGGGTGGAAAAGGTGACATCGGCTGCCGATGGTGTGTCCTTTTCCACCCGCGCTGACGGCCGTCTAATCGCCGTCGCGCCCGAGACCGTGCTTCTGCATCTTCTCGTAGAGCGTCTTGCGGGAGATCCCGAGACGCTCGTAGACCGGTTTCAGCGTCCCGCCCGACGCCGCGATCGCTTCGGCAATGACGGATTTCTCGAAGGCGGCGACCCGTTCGGAGAGCGTCCCCTGTCGCGGGACGACCGCCCGCATGTCCTCGTCGGAGATTGCGCCGATGCCGAGCAGGTAGCGGTCGGCCGCGTTGCGCAGCTCGCGGACATTGCCGGGCCATGCCCGCGACGCGACGTTCTCCAGCACCTCGGCCGGCACGTCGATGCCGCCGCGGTGGTAGCGGGCGGCCGCCTCGTTGACGAGTTGGAGAAAGAGCAGCGGAATGTCCTCGCGGCGCTGCGCCAGTGCCGGCAGGCGTAGTGTCACGACATTGAGCCGGTAGAGCAGGTCGGGCCGGAACCGGCCCGCGGCTGCCTCCGCCTCGAGGTCGGCCTTCGACGTGGCGATGAAGCGGACGTCGAGCGGCACGGCCTCGTTCGAGCCGAGCCGCGTGATGACGCGCTCCTCGATGACGCGCAGCAGCCGCGCCTGCAGGGAGAGCGGCATGGAACCGACCTCGTCAAGCAGGATCGTGCCGCCGCGCGCATGCTCGAACTTGCCATAGCGCGGCCGGATTGCACCTGGGAAGGCGCCTGCCTCGTGTCCGAAAAGCTCGCTCTCGATCAGCGCCTCGGGCAGCGCCGCGCAGTTGATCGCGACAAGGGGACGCTGGGCGCGGGCGCTGGCATCGTGCAGCGCCCGCGCCGCGACCTCCTTGCCGGTGCCGGTGTCGCCGATGATCAGCACGTCCGCGTCGGTGGCGGCGAGCGCCCGCAGGCGGTAGCGCAGGTCGACCATCGCCTGCACGCGGCCGGGCAGCCGGCTCTCGAAGTCGTCGCGCCGGCCGGCCGCGGCGCGCAGCCGGCGGTTTTCCAGCACCAGCGACCGCCGGTCGCAGGCCCGCGCGGCGATGTCGGCCAGAGCCTGCGGCTTGAACGGCTTCTCGACGAAGTCGTATGCGCCCTCGCGCATGGCACGCACGGCGAGTTGCACGTCGGCATGGCCGGTGACCAGGATCACCGGGATGTCCGGGTCGATGTCGCGGATGCGGCCCATGAGCGTCATGCCGTCCATCCCGGGCATGCGGATATCGGTGATGACGATACCGTCGAAGCCGTAGCCGATCGCGTCCAGCACCGTTTCGGCGCCGCCATGTGCCTCTACTGCGAAACCGGCCAGGTCGAGCGACTGGGCGAAGGAGAGCCTCAGCGCCTCCTCGTCGTCGACCAGGAGCACCTTGCCACGACTCACTCGGCGGCCTCTGCGATTGCCGGCGCTGCATCGAGCGTGAGCGAGAAGACTGCCCCGCCGTCCGGGTGGTTTTCGACCGAAAGACGGCCGCCGAAATCGCTGACGATGTTGTAGGAAATCGACAGGCCGAGCCCGAGACCCTTGCCGACGCCCTTGGTGGAGAAGAACGGGTCGAAGATGCGCGTCGCGATCGCCTCCGGAACGCCGGGTCCCCGGTCGCGCACGGTCAGGTGGACCTTGCTTCCATCGACCCTGGCATCGAGGTCGATGCGGCGGTCGTCGCGACCTTCGACCGCGTCCGCCGCGTTGGATATCAGGTTGACCAGCACCTGCTGCAGCCGGACGGAACCGGCCTGAACGACCGGGACAGGCGTCCCGAGGTCCACCGAAAGCGTCGCATCGGCGGCTTTCAGCCGCCAGCCGACGATCTCCAGCGTGTCCTGCACGACATCCGCGAGGTCCACCGGGCCGAGCTTTTCGTTCGGCTTGCGGGCGAAGTTGCGCAGATGCCGCGCGATCGACGCCATGCGCTCCGTCAGGTGCGAGATCCGGCCGACCGTCTCGCGGGCCTCGTCGGTGCGCCCTCGCTCGATCAGCGTCGCCGCATTGTCGGCATAGGTGCGCACCGCGGTCAGCGGCTGATTGAACTCGTGGCTCAGAGCCGCCGACATCTGGCCCAGCGCCGCCAGCTTGCCGGCCTGCACCAGATCGGCCTGCGTTCGCCTCAGCCTTTCCTCGGCAGCCGTCCGCTCGGCCACCTCGGTTTCCAGCCGCCGGTTGACCATCGCGAGATCAGCCGTGCGCGCGTCGACGCGATGTTCCAGTTCCTGCTGGGCCGCCTGCTGGAGCGCAAGGCGGTCCCTGAGCCGGGCCCGGCGCTGCATGACGACCGCGAACGCCAGCGAGGCAAGCAGCAGGATGAGCAGCAGACCGGCCACCTGGATATTCGCCTGGGCGTACATAGGCGCGGTGTCGAGCAGCAGCTTGACCGTCCAGCCGGCCTCCTCCATGCGCTCCGACAGCACCAGCGTCTCCCGGCTCCGCTGCGGTTCGCGCAGCGTCATCGTCTGCTGGCCGTAGGTCTCGCCCTGCGATGCGATCGGCAGTTCGCGCAATTGGGCGTTTGCATAGCGGCGGGAGGATGCAGTGCGCGCCAGCCGCTCCTCGGTCAGTGGCAGGAGGCCGAAATAGAGCCACTCGGGCCGGCCGGACATGAAGATGATGCCTTCGGGGTCGGTGACGATGAAGTCGCCTTCGGCACCCTGCCATGCGGCCTCGATGGGCTCGATGTCGACCTTGACCACGACGACGCCGACGATCGCGCCGGCTGCGCGCACCGGCGCCGAGAAATAGTAGCCGCGCTTCAGCGACGTCGTGCCGAGCGCGAAGAAGCGTCCCGCCCGGCCGGCAATTGCCTCGGTGAAGTAGGGCCGATAGCTGAAATTCTCGCCGACGAAGCTGGTCGTCGTGTCATGGTTGGAGGCCGCGACGGTGTCGCCGCCCGGACGCATGACATAGAGGTCCGACGACTCCAGGACCTTGTTCAGTGCCTCGAGGTAGCTGTTCACGGCCATCTGCCGCCGTGCGTCCGGCGCTGTCAAAAGATCGCGGATGTCGTCATTGTCGGCGATCAGCGGCGGCAGCGCCTCGTAGCGGCGCATATGGCCGCGCAGCGCCGCCGTGGCCAGGCGCAGCGTCGTCTCGCCGCGCATCGCGGCCTCGGCCAGTTGGGCCTGCTTCGCGTAGGGTGTCCCCAAGAATACGATCGCCGCCGCCACCGCCATGAACACGGCCGCGGCGACGAGCCAGTTGCCAAGCCCGGGTCCGGCCGGCTGCGAAGGGGCGGCTGACGTCATGCGGTGAAGTATAAGGGCGCTGCCAGCCGACACAATCGGCCGCCGCTGGCCAAACGCCGCGCGGCTTGGCAGAGTCGCCGCGCTGAACGGAGAACGACATGGCGAATACCCGACCCGCGGCCGACGTGAAGGCCTGGCACCAGATGGCGACCCAACTGGTCGACGTGGCGACCGGACGCAAGCCGGCCGATCTGGTCGTGCGCAACGGCCGCTGGGTCAACGTCTATTCCGGTGAAGTCATTCCGGCGACCGACATCGCGATATCCGGCGGCCGCTTTGCCTATTGCGGCCCCGATGCCGGCCACGCGATCGGTCCAGGGACAAAGGTTGTGGACGCCGACGGCCGGTATCTCGTGCCAGGCCTCTGCGACGGCCACATGCATGTCGAGAGCGGCATGGTCACGGTCACCGAGTTCTGCCGCGCCGTCATCCCGCATGGCACGACGTCGATGTTCATCGACCCGCACGAGATCGCCAATGTGCTGGGGCTGGACGGCGTCCGGCTGATGCATGACGAGGCGATGGCCATGCCGGTCAGCGTGCATGTCCAGATGCCCTCCTGCGTGCCGTCTGCGCCGGGCCTTGAGACGCCGGGCGCGACGCTGGGCGTGGACGACGTGGTCGAGGCGATGACGTGGCCGAACATCGTCGGGCTCGGGGAAGTGATGAATTTTCCCGGCGTCGTCGCCAATGACCGGACCATGGCTGGCGAGATCGCCGCCACGCTGGCAGCCGGCAAGACGGTCGGCGGCCACTATGCGTCGCCGGATCTCGGTTTGCCGTTCCACGGCTATGTCGCCGCCGGTCCGGAAGACGACCATGAAGGGACCCGTGCCGAGGACGCCATCGCCCGGGTCCGCCAGGGCATGCGCGCCATGTTGAGGCTGGGGTCGGCCTGGTTCGACGTGGCCACCCAGATCAAGGCCGTCACGGAGAGCGGGCTGGACCCGCGCAACTTCATCCTCTGCACCGACGACAGCCACTCCGGCACGCTGGTGGGCGAGGGGCACATGGACCGCGTCGTACGCCACGCCATTGCGCAGGGGCTGGCGCCAGTCACCGCCATCCAGATGGCGACGATCAACACCGCCCAGCACTTCAAGCTCGACCGCGAGATCGGCGCCATCGCGCCCGGTCGCCTCGGCGACTTTCTTATCGTCTCCGATCTGGCGGCGCTTGAGATCGACGAAGTCTACGCGCGCGGCGTCCTGATGGCGCGCGACGGCAGACTGGTCACCGAGATCCCGGCATGGGACTACCCGGCCAAGGCAAAGAACACCGTGCGGCTCGGCAGGAAACTCGCGTCGACCGACTTCGACGTCGCGGCGCCGAAGGGTGCCAACAAGGTGCGCGCCCGCGTCATCGGCGTCATCGAGAACCAGGCGCCGACGAAAGCGCTTGAAGCGGATCTGGCCGTCGAAAGCGGTCTCGTGGCGATCGACCGCCAGAACGATGTCTGCCACATCGCGCTGGTCGAGCGGCATCGCGGCACGGGCGGCGTCGTCAACGCCTTCGTCTCGGGTTTCGGCTACACCGAGGACTGCGCGATCGCGTCCACCGTCGCCCACGATTCCCACCACATCATCGTCGTCGGCACGAACAAGGCGGACATGGCGCAGGCCGCCAATCGTCTGGCGGAAGTCGGCGGCGGCGTCGTTCTCATCTCGAAGGGCAGGGAACTGGCGCTGGTCGAGATGCCGATCGCGGGCCTGATGTCCGACGAACGGGCCGAGATCGTCGCCGCCAAGGCGGCGCGGCTGGTCGAGGCGATGGGCGAAGTCGGCTGTACGCTGAACAACGCCTACATGCAGCACTCGCTGCTGGCGCTCGTGGTCATTCCCGAACTGCGGATTTCCGACATGGGACTGATCGACGTGCGGACCTTCGAGAAGGTCGACCTGTTCGTCTAGCCTTGAAACGGTCTAGCCGCCGACCGCGACGTTGATCACCGTCAGCGGCGTGGTTATGACGATCGCCGCCGTCTCGCCGAGCGTCCGGGCGAGGCTGCCGACATGATCGGTCAGTTGACGCTCGGTCGTGCCGAGGCTGTCGCCTTCGCGCAGCCTGTCGCCCAGCAGCTTCACGAGAAGCGGGTTGTCGGCGAACTTGGCGTGGTTCAGGTCGTCGCCCGCTTCCACCTTCGTGACGTCGACGACGATCACGCCGAGTTCGGCGATCGAAGCGACGTCGTCGGCGTCGCCCAGACGGGGCCGATCGCCGGCGATCAGCCGCGAGAAGCCAAGCGCCCGGTCGTTGTCCGACAGCAGGACGAAGAAGGAGCGGTTCGGCTTGCCGTAGCGACGCATCTGGCTCTTGAAGACGTCGACGTCGATGTCTGGCGAGGCGAGCACGACGTCGCCCAGCCGACCGTTCAGGTCGCGATCTCCTGCAATCGCCATCTGCCGCAACGCCTCGACCGCGACCCAGTTGCCCATCGAGTGCGCCACGATGTCGATGCGTTTCGCGCCGGCGGCGACCGCAAGTCGCAGCGTGCCTTCGAGTGCGTCGCGGGCGGCGCTGGCGCTGTTGTTGTCGTAGACGTAGTCGACCGCGCGCCCGGCCGACGCCCATGTGAACAGGATCGGCGTGCCGGAATAGCCGGAATCGTGGACGATTTGCGTTGCACGATAGACCGCAGCGTCGAAGCCCGTGTTGTAGCCGTGGACGAAGACGAGCGCCCGGCCGCCGTGCCGGTCAATGTCGGCTTTCAGCGCGGCGCGAAAGGCGTCATGGGTGCCGAAGCCGGTCAGCGACGTCGCTGCGAAAACCCTGGAAGGGTCGCGGTTCTGTCCCTTCGCCCGTTCCAGCACGCCGGGCCGATGCGCTTTGGGAACCGTGACATCGACCCTGGCGAAAGACACGGTGTCGGAGCGCTTGCCGGTGAAGCCATAGGCGGGGTCGTCGGCTTTCGCGCGCGTCGTCGCGATGAAGATGCCATGGCTGCCGGCGATGGCCTCGGCCGGCGCGGCAATCGCGGCCGTATCCACAAGCCGCTCGGGCGTCGCACCGGCACAGCCGGCCAGCGCCACAGTGGCAGCCAGCAGCGCGGCGAATGCGCGACGCGTAGGGGGGCCAGACGACACGGTTGCTCCGCTCAAGGGACGACCGTGTCTATCACTTAGCCCGATTGATGGTCTACCGACGCGTCGAAGCCGGCTGTGGTGGCACCACAGGCGGTCACTCCGGCGGAAGCCAGGTTGGCGCGTAGCGACCGGCAAGAACCATGTATTCGTGGCAGTCCGACGCATTTCCGAACCCGAGCGACATTCCTTCCGACTCGTGAGCGATGGTGGCGACGCAGCCGTTCTTGATCGTGAATCTCTCGTAGAGTTTCCCGTTCGCCGAGAACGCTTCGGCCTTCCTCGCGCCGATGTTCGCGCTGTCGCCGGAAGCCACGTCGAAGAGCACGATCGACGCGCTGTCGTCATCCTCGTCGCGGTCGTAGACGTATGCCCAGTCGACATAGATCAGGTAGGCGTCGCGCTGGCTGTGCTTGAAGATACCTGTCCCTCCCAGGATCGCGTCGGCGCGTGCCGGCAGTGCGGCAAGCACTGTAATGACGATGGCAGTCAGGATGCGCATGTGTTGTTTCCTCCCAAGCGGAAAGCTTAATCCTCGGAAACGTCTCGCCGCAACCGGGAGTTGGACGGATCGTGGCGGGGTGCGCGTCCGGCCGGGGTCGCTCTCGCCTACCGCCGCTCGACCGCCATCGCCGTGCCCCTCGCCAGCCAGAAGGGCGGAAGGAACGCCGCGAGGTTGGAGAACGGCAGCACTTCGGGTTTCAGGCGGATGCCCAGCTGGTCGGTCATGAAGGCGCGCCGCGCCTCGATCCGCCTCCATGCTTCGGGATATCTGGCCGCGAACGCCTCCCGCAGCGGCGCGTCGGCGATCGCGATGCCATCCTCGACGTTGGTGGTGAACCATTTCGAGCCGGTGGCGGGGATGACGTCGACCTGGAATGCCATGCCGGAACGGATTGGAATGTCCGATCCGTCGAACACCGGCGAATGCAGCCATTCGTCGAGGTGGATCAGGTGGCCGGGGTTGAGGCTGACGCCGAAGAACGGATCGCCGATGCGGGCGTGGATCGCCTTACAGAGCGCGCCGCCCCTCACGCCGATGCCGACGGTCTCGTACCAGTCGACGACAGCCGAGAAGTAGGGGGCGACGAGGCGATCGACGTAGTCGCGGATGTCGGCCGGCAGGTCGGCGGCGCTCTCCGCCATGAAGCCTGCGCGGGCCGTGAGGCCGCCCTGGATGCCATAGGCGCAGGTGACCGGGTCGCCGGCCCTGATCACGTCGAGGCTGGGGCTGGGCAGCCCGTACCAGGCGCGCCGACCCGCGCTCAGCATCGGATGCGCGCTCTGCGGCAGGCCATTGATGCCCATCAGTCGCGCCGCGCCGAGTTCGGTCATGCCCGGTCGGACGCCTTCGATGACGTTCCGGACACCTTGCGATGCGAAAGTGGCGGCGAATTCGAAGGCGGCGAGCTGGTCGACGTCGTTGTCCGTCCGGAGCCCGTCGGTCGGATTCATCAGCAGGCCGGCGGCGTTGACCACGCGGCCATCCTTGCCTGCGACCGAGCGCACGGCCGAGGCGACGAACTCGGGCAGGTCGAGCGCCTCGTCGTCCAGCCCCCGGTCGCCGGGGCCGAACGGCTTCCAGCCGATGGCGCCGATCGTTCCCTGGCCGAGCCCGGCATCGCGAAGGATGTCGGCCAGCGGCACCGTCTTGTCGCGCGGCTGGGCCGGCAGCGAGAAGGTCTGCCAGAGCACGCGCTCATATGGACCGTCAATGATCTCGGCGTACCCCCAGCCCTCGTTGCCGACCAGGAGGGCAGGGGTCCGGCCGGGCACGACGACCAGCAGCGTCTCCTCGAATCGCGGGTCGTAGCCGGACAGGTAGGCGACGTTCGCAGAGTGCTCCCTGTCGCCATAGACCACCAAGGCGTCGATGCCCGTCGCCTTGCCGCGCTTGAGCAGCGCTGCGAGCCGCACTTCGTAGGTGGCGCGGGCCAAGGTCGGCTGAACCGCGGGCTCGCCGAAGGACGGCAGCGCGACCTTCTTCAGTCCGACTTTCAGCGTCATCGTTCAGCGTCCCCAGAATGTCGGCGTGAAGATCACCAGAACGGCCAGGATCTCCAGACGGCCGAGCAGCATCAAGACGGTGCACACCCACTTCGCGGCATCCGGCAGCGACGAGAAGTTGCCCATCGGCCCGATGACAGCGCCAAGCCCGGGGCCGACGTTGGTGAGCGAGGTGAGCGCGCCGGTCGTCGCGGTGATGAAGTCGAGCCCCGTCGCACCGAGCAGGATCGTGCCGATTGCCCAGAGCATGAAGAAGGACGAGATGAACAGCACGACGGCGCGCTGCATGTCCTCGTCGACGACCCGGTCTCCGTATCGCACGGGTTGTACGACGCTTGGGTAGATCAGGCGTCTCAGACCGTTCACGAACAGTTCGAACAGTACGAGGAACCTGTAGGCCTTGATACCGCCGGTCGTCGAGCCGGAGCAGCCTCCGAGGAACGTCGCGACGAAGATGCAGGCGACAGCGAAGGGACCCCAGAGATTGTAGTCGTCGCTCGCGAAGCCGCAGGTGGAGATCACGGAAATCAGGTTGAACGTCGCGTGGGTCAGCGCGTCGAAGAACGGAAGGCCGTCCTTGACGCGCAGGTAGATGGCCACCGCGAAGGCCAGCACGATGACATAGCCGGCGAAGACGCGAATCTGCGGGTCGCGCAGCGCATCGACCCGTCCCCTCAGGGCAAACAGGATCATGATCGTGAACGGCAGGCTGCCGATGAACATGAAGACCGAGCCCGTCCAGAGGATTGCCGGGTTGTCGGCGTAGCGCAGGAACGAGGTGTCGTGCGTGGAGAACCCGCCCGTGGCGACGGTCGACATCGCATGGTTGACGGCGTCGAAGCCGCGCATGCCGCCTGCGACGTAGGCGAGCGCGCAGATGAAGACCAGCGCGCTGTAGACGCCGATCAGGCTCATCGTGAATGTCTGGAACCGCGCAAAGGGTCTGTCCTCGATGTCGCTCGATTCGATCTTGAAGTAGGACATGCCGCCGATGTTGAGGAACGGCAGCAGGAACAGGCCGAGGGCGATCACGCCAAGCCCGCCCATGAAACAGAGCAGCGACCGCCACAGCAGCAGCCCGGGCGGCGCGTTGTCGAGCCCGTTGATCACAGTACCGCCGGAGGTCGTGATGCCGCTGACCGACTCGAAGATGGCGTCTGTCAGGCTCATGTCGAGCGACGACATGAGGAAAGGCACCGCGCCGGCGACCGCCAGTGTAAACCAGAGCAGGTTCACGACCAGAAAGCCGAAGCGGCTCGTGACCGGCGGAGGTCGGCCCTGCGTGGCGAGCGCCACGGCGGTGGCAAGCCCTCCGACGAACAGGGCCGAGAAGGCGAAGACCTGCCAGTCCGGGTTGCCCGCGTAGAGGTCAACGGCCGCCGGAATCAGCATCGCCAGCGACAGGTAGATCGCGAAGATCGCCGAAAGATGCGCCGCTGCGCGGATGGCTACCCGGTTCACGGCCTCGGCATTCCGATAGTCCCCCGCGCCGATCCAGAGTCGAACCGGCCATTGGCCGCCCCGGCGCGGCCGGAGAGTGGCTTCGGCGGTGCGAATATGCAATAGCGACCGCGCCGGAACACGGGACAACACGACATGGCCGCAGCGGCAGCATTTCCCGAGCGCGTGGCGCTGGCCGCCGACGCGCTGCGGACGCTCTTTCCCGAGACGCCGCTGCAGGAGAACGATTACCTGTCGCGGAAGACCGGCGCGCGCATTCTCCTGAAGCGCGAGGACCTGTCTCCGGTCCGCTCCTACAAGATCAGGGGCGCTTACAACTTCCTCCGCAAGGCGCTGGCCGCGGGTGCCGGCGCCGATTTGTTCGTCTGCGCCTCTGCCGGCAATCACGCGCAGGGCTTCGCCTTCGCCTGCCGGCATTTCGGCCGGCGCGGCGTGGTTTTCATGCCGGTCACCACGCCTCAGCAGAAGATCGACAAGACGCGCCACTTCGGCGGCGGCCACGTGGAGATCAGGCTGGTCGGCGACTTCTTCGACGAGTGCTACCACGCGGCGCTCGCCTTCGCCGACGAAGGGCACGGGCTGATGGTGCCGCCCTTCGATCACAAGGACATCATCGAGGGGCAGGCCACCGTCGGCATGGAGATACTGGCTCAGCTGGGTGACCTGAAGCCCGACCTCGTCGTCCTGCCGGTCGGCGGCGGCGGGCTGTCGGCCGGCGTGACCCGCTATTTCGCCGAAGTCGGCAACAATGCCCGTTTCGCCTTCTGCGAGCCGGCCGGCGCGCCGAGCCTCAGGACCAGCCTGACCGAGGGCAAGCGGGTGAAGCTCGCCAAAGTCGACAACTTCGTCGACGGCGCGGCGGTCGCCGAGATCGGGCGTGAGAATTTCAGGCAACTAACGCGTTTCGCCGCCTCCGACGTCCACGTCGTGCCGGAGAACCGCATCTGTGCGACGATGATCGAGATGCTGAACGTCGAGGGCATCGTGCTCGAGCCGGCCGGCGCGCTGTCGATCGACGCGCTCAAGGATTTTCCGCGCAGGGATCTGAAGGGCAGGACCGTCGTGCTCGTCGTCTCCGGCGGCAATTTCGACTTCGAACGGCTGCCCGACGTGAAGGAGCGCGCGCTGCGTTTCGAGGGGCTGAAGAAGTATTTCGTCTTCCGCTTTCCGCAGCGCCCGGGCGCGCTCAGGGATTTCCTTGAGCTGCTGGGGCCGGACGACGACATCGCCCGCTTCGAATACCTCAAGAAATCGGCGCGCAATTTCGGCTCCGTCCTGATCGGTATCGAAACCAAAGACCGCCGCAACTTCGACGTTCTGGCCCGCCGCTTCCGCGAGGCGGGATGGGCCTACGAGGACATCACCGAAAACGAGACCATCGCCGGCTTCGTCATCTGATCGCCTCTTCCTTGAGCCCGATCGAGGCACGGAACGCACCCATCAGCCGGTTGTAGGCGGCCTCGACGTCGCCTTCCGGCGCGACATTGCCGATCGCGAACATCTCGTCCCATTCGGGCTTCCAGTCGCCGGCATAGTGCGCCCGGCGGTCGCCCAGCCTGCCTACGATCTGGCAGCGAATCTTGGCGTCCTCGCCGGGGTCGTTGTAGGTCTGGAAGACGGTGTGGATGAAGGCGTTGTAGGCCTCGTAGAGCCGGTCGTCGAACAGATGGCGGTAGACGTTCACGGTCTTGTCGGTCTGGCGCTTCAGGCGCACGATCTCGGGCGGCGAGGTTTCTTTCCAGTCGCCGATCCAGCGGCAGTAGCAGTAGAGCGAGTTCAGCTTGGGAGAGACATCCTTGTAGACGTCGAGCCTCAGTTCGATGATCTTGCGGTTCTGCCACTGGGCCTGGTCGATGGACTTGAGGCGGCGGTTGAGCACGAGGCCGACATAGGCAACCACGGCCGGGCCGGACGCCGCGATGATGACCCTGATGACCTCGAAGGCGATGGACCAGTCGGAAGACATGGAGAGGCTGCCGGATTTCGATGATTGCACCACTTCTACCGAATATCGCGGTGGCCGGTGAGGTCTGAAATGGCCGTCTACATCATTCTTTTCCGCGGCGTCGGCGGCGCGACGCAGCTGCCGGTGAAGCCGCTGCGTGAAGCGCTTGAAAAGGCGGGCTTCGAGAACGTCGCCACCTACATCAACAGCGGCAACGCCGTGGTGAAGAGCCGGTTGGGCGCAGCCGCCGTTGTGAAGAAGATCGCCGAAATCTGTGCGGCCGAGTTCGGCTTCGGCAAGGATGTGTACGCCTTGCCCGCCGGCGACTGGCGGGCGCTTATCGACGCCAACCCGTTTCCCGATGCGGTGGGTGAGGGGCGGTTCCTGCACGCGGCGGTGCTGGGCGCGATGGCAGACGGGAAGGCGATCGAAGCGCTCAGGGCTTTTGCCGTCGGCGGCGAGCGTATCGAGATGGTCGGCGCGACCGTCTATCTCCACACGCCGAACGGCTTTGGTACGTCGAAGCTTGCGGAAAAATTCGACAAGGGCATCGGCGCGCCGAACACGGCGCGGAACTGGAATACCGTACTGAAGCTGATGGAACTGGCAGAGAAGGCGGGGAGCTAGGCGAGGGACCATGCCGAAGAAATACGTTGGCGGCTGCCTCTGCGGCGCAATCCGCTTCGAGGTAAGCGGCGTACCAGGCAAGCCGCACAGCTGTTCCTGCGGCATGTGCCGGAAGCACACCGGCGCGCCGACCGCAGCATGGGTCGAGTTTCCACGCGACGCGGTCGCCTGGACGGGTCCAGGCGGGCAGCCCGCCACTTTCCGATCGTCGGATTTCTCCAGCCGCGCATTCTGCCCGACCTGCGGCAGTTCGATCGGTGCGGTCGACGACGCGCCGGTGGTTGCGCTGCTGGTCGGCGCGTTCGACCGTCCAAACCTCAAGGAACTGGCGCCTGGCTATCACTCCTTCCGCTCGAGCCGGCCGAAATGGTGGCATTTCTCCATCGGCTGCGATTGAGTGACTGGCGGCGCCCATCGGTGGGGACTGTGGCGTTCTGGATTCATTTTGCGCTGCAACATGAATTTCCTTGCCTTTGCGGAAGAATTCCCCCAAATGCCGGCGCATAGGCGCATGGGCCGGACGTTCCGGCTTTCCTGAATTGGACTGGTTGCGTCTGTTTCGCCCCTCCTCAACCGACGGGCGGACAAGCCCCGGGGCATGAAGCCTCCGGGCTCGACAGCGCAGCCGCGCGGGCAGGAAGCCCGCCGCCTTGTCGATCCATTGATCCTTTTGCAAGCCGGCCGTTGCGCCCGGTCTTGTGAGCATTTGCGGACCGCATGGCGGGATTCCGCACGAAAGAGACTATTTTGTTCGAAGAAAACACTGCCTCGACCGCTGGCGAAGCCTCCGGATTCGAGAGCCTCGGCATCACCGGCCAGTTGCTGAAAGCCACCCATGCGGCCGGGTTCAACGATCCCAAGCCGATCCAGATGCAGGCCATTCCCGGCCTTCTCGCCGGTCGCGACGTGCTGGGCGTTGCCCAGACCGGCTCCGGCAAGACGGCGGCCTTTGCGCTGCCGATCCTCTCGAAGATCATCGCGCTCGGTACGCGCCGCCGGCCCAAGACTGTGCGCGCGCTGGTCCTGGCGCCTACCCGCGAACTCGCCGTGCAGATCGAGGAGACCTTCCGCCTGCTCGCTAAGGGCGCGCACATCTCGACCGCGCTGGTGCTCGGCGGCGTCTCCCGCAACACGCAGGTGAAGAAGGTTGCTCCGGGCGTCGACATCCTCGTCGCCACGCCGGGGCGCCTGACCGATCTGGTGCGCGAGGGCGATATCAACCTTTCCGAGACCACCTGGCTGGTGTTGGACGAGGCCGACCGCATGCTCGACATGGGCTTCATCAACGATGTGAAGCGGATCGCCAAGGCGACCAGCCCGGCCCGCCAGACGATGCTCTTCTCGGCCACCATGCCGGACGAGATCGCCGAGCTCGCCAAGGGCCTGCTGCGCGATCCGGTCCGCGTCGAGGTCGCACCGCAGGGCACGACGGCGGCCGAAATCCACCAGAGCGTGGTGATGGCGCGCGTCAAGCAGAAGCGCGCGCTGCTCACGAAGATGCTGTCCGATCCTGCAATGCGTTCGGTCATAGTCTTCGCCCGCACCAAGCACGGCGCCGACCGCGTGGCCCGCGACCTCGACCGAGACGGCATCGAGGCCGCCGTGATCCATGGTAACAAGTCGCAGAACGCACGCCAGAAGGCCCTGAACGGCTTCCGCGACGGCTCGGTGCGAATTCTCATCGCCACCGACATCGCCGCGCGCGGCATCGACGTGCCGGGCATCAGCCACGTGATCAATTTCGACCTGCCGGACGAGGCGGAGAGCTACGTCCACCGCATCGGCCGCACCGGCC
>VFQP010001160.1_pt1 | contig 37828 bp, 35 predicted proteins | sample 3512351 | NCBI WGS metagenome assembly VFQP01 (sample SAMN10412372, study PRJNA504923) | tailings metagenome | isolation source: Relicate 1 Philex TSF1 revegetated site | place: Philippines: Tuba, Benguet | collected 2017-08-29
GCAGCTGAAAACAAGGGATAATCACCATTTATACGGTGAAAATAACTGCAGCAATTCCCGAAAAACATCAGGGAAAGGTATCCTCTAAATACATCAATCGATATAAAAACTCTCTTTGCGGGCATTTGCGGAACCAGATGGCCGGGAGAAATAATACCTTCTTGTTTTGAGTGGCAATTAAACATTCTCCAGGCTTGCAAGAGGGCCTAATATTCAACCCATGCTCCCCACAACATTTATTCAGAAGAATTTTGAATGCGATGAAACAAATAAAAGAATCATTAGTGCTGTCAGCTACACGATATTCATGATCGTGCTCGGGATCATTGCCGCGCTGTTGCTATTTTTTTTACTGGCGAAAAGAATAATCCGGCCAGCATCGATGCTGGATAATGTTGGCATCTTTGCAGCCACTGCTATTCTCCCCATTGTTGTCTTTTCATTTCTGCGGATGTCAAATGAAAGCAATAGCACGGAATGCCAATTTAATAAAGAAGGTTATCATTATAGGATCATAAAAATATACTACCCCTACACCGCCTATCTAAAGCGTATCAAAATTTATAAAAACGCGCAAGAGGATGTTACAGCCGGAGATTCCTGGATCAAAGACAGCGTTTGGCCTGTTTATCACGTTAAGGAGATACGATCAAAAAAATAATGTATAAGGACGATATTGAAATACGGTGATGAATTTATTTCCAGCGCTATTGATATAGACGGCTATGACATTCTTTCGCAAGTGTGTGCTGAGACCTGTAAACATCTTCGAACTTCAGCATGTCCCGGATCCTTCATTCATTGTCCTTTGAGAAACCACATTCAGCAGCAAATCTTCTGTTTCGATCTCCGCAGTCAATGGCTAATGATATAAATAGGTACATATACCTACAAGAAAGCGTTCATATCCCTATTTCTCCGCTCACCACTATGTTTCAATTTTGAGGAATGAAATTGCTGGGAATTATCAGCAGGAAAACAAGACACAGTACGCGTCAAACCATTCACTCCACCACAACAAAAGCACAAAAATGAAACAGAAAAAAATCTACCTACTTCTTGTAATGCTTGCAACATTCAACTTATCAAATGCACAACGACTCGATGTTCTCGGAGGTTTCAATATCTCCGGATTCAAACATACGCTCAACGGACAGAGACAGGATGCAACGGGTAATTTCAATTTCCATTTTGGCCTGGGCGTATTCGTTCCCTTTGATGGAAAAAAATATAAAGATGATGACGGCACCAGTGGAGTGTTACCAACGCTAACGCTGATGAAAAGGGGCGTGTCGAAGTCCACTATACTTGGTCCATCTGCTGCTGATCTGAAACTCACGACCGTTCAGTTAAATCTGCCGGTCAGCTACATCGGCGGAGCGTATGGAATTGGCATCGGACCTTATGCCTCTTATGTTCTGTCCGGAAAAAAGAAATACAGGGTTGGTTCAGGGAATAAAGAGAAGATTGATTTCAGCAATGAGCTGAAACGGATCGACTATGGTGTGAGCGTTAATTTTCATCTCAGCCTATTCAAGATCCAGTATGATCTTGGATTAGCCAATATGGGTAAAGGCAGTAACGGCACAGTAAAAAGCAGGAATTTCTGCCTCAGCCTTAACATTCCTTTGGTGGAGTAGTTCTGATATGATCATCGTAATCCGCAGGCTAATGTATCTGCGGCATTTTTATAACCAGAGCCGGTATTTTATTAGTCAATACGAATTGGCCTTGTGTTATCATACACCCGAACGGACACGCTCTTTTTATCCGCTGTCGCCTTAATAATGAACGTTTCTTCCCAACCCGCATTCAGCAATTCAATTTCCTTGAGAATCCATGTTCCATTGCGGTCAGCTGTAAGCGAAAATGTCCTGTTCATTCTTGCGATCGGCCCCTCTCCTCTTGCGATCTTCTGTCTCTCATCACGCCTTGTTTTGAAATACGAACTGGAAACATGCAACCGAACTACTGTTCCGGGCTTTGCTTTTCCATAGATCTTATATAAACCGCGAACTTTCTGATTATTCTTCGGAAATAAAATCGAAAGCTCCTGCGCAGCATTCTTTTTACTTACCATATTGTTTACAGCAATTATCTGCACGTCATTATCACTCCCGGAATAACTTCCATAGCCGAACAATAAAAAACTGGCAAGTATAAATAAACTCATAATGTCTGTTTGATAAGTATCGAACTTTAGCGTGAACCCGGCTAGTTGGAATTGAGTCCATAAGCACTTTCCCATTTCAGACGCAATGCATTCTTCGAAGGATCAGGATCCTTATAACTACTGTCTGACACCAGCAGGGCATTATTCCTGATATCGATATACCGTTGTGTATACCCCATGTAATAAACCAGCACCTGGATCTCAACCGGCGGACAAGGTGCCACCCTGCATTGCGGTTGTATGGTTACAACAGCTGGTTGAGGAATGATCTTATACGTATTTAACAACCGCTTATTCCGGAAGTGCTTTAACCCGTTTTTTGTCGAAATGCGGATAACATCTCCTTTTTTAAGATCAGCCAGTGGGGCTGCTTTACCTTCAGATGTGATCCTGAACTGTCTTTCCACGGGAAAAGGATCCTGCGGCCTGAATGGCCTGCCGGTAGTATCGTTCTTCAAAACCTCCCGGCTGCCAGAGGAAACATGAGCCGTAAGGAAGACGAACTCTCCGGCTACACCCTTTACGGCAAACAACATCGTTGTTAGGCAGCAAAAAAAGAAATACCTTATCATCATAAAGAAATTTAATTGAAGCAAGCCGGCGACGCATCCCCCCTTTAAAACTGAAGGATCCTCGCGTGTTTAACGATCAGTTGACTACCGACCTTGTACCCTCCACCTTTTACGGTTAATACCTTAAAGTTATTGTCGGTGGTATATAGTGCGTAGGAATGAACAAAATTGACCTTATACCCTGTAGCAGTTTTTTGCAGCCTTGCGAGATAGGTTTTACTATCGGCAACAAAAGTTGCAAGAACGTCATAAAACGGCCCTCCCGCCGGAAGCGCGGTAAGATCACAGGGTTCAGGATCCACCATAAAAAAGTTTACACGTGGAAAGACCGTACCAGCGGCGAAACTGCCTCCTTTACTGGATTTGACGGTCGCCTGCATCCTTGTGGCAGGCCCATCAGCTGCACGTTTAAAATCAACAAATTCATATACCGAATTGGAATGAAGAAAGCGACAGGAAAAGCTTGTACCATCAACCGAAAGAACCTCGGCAATATAGTCCTTGGAATTAGCTGAAGTCCTGGCGCTGATATACATCCCTTTCTTAATTTGCTGCCCGGTAATATTTTCCTTGCACTGCGCTTGCGAGCACACCGACACAAGTGCGAGCATCGTTATAAATATGACTGCTTTCATTATAAGAATTTAAATATTGAACATTATCGTTCAGGTGGTCTTTGTGTGACTTTAACTGTATAGTTAAAAGTGAAGATCCTTCCATTGATATGAACAGGCACATCAAACGTCGAAACAGTACCCATATCTTTCAACCGCTTGTCCGTTCGCTGCTTCTGGTTGTTTTCGTTCTTACTACCTCCCACGCTTGTACGGTATGTTACGATCCTTTGTGTTTCCACTCTGAATAAAGGATTTTGCATATACTCATCATGACTGATCGTGTAGTTCCTCGTTTCGCCGAAACGATGAGGCTTGTTGAAGTCTATGTCCGGCGGCTTTTGACAACCGTTCCATCCTTCCATCCAACAGATGATCGGCTTATCGAGTCCTGCGTTTTCATTCTTCCAGTTATTGTTGATGGATACTCCCACAGATTGAGAAATACCCAGCCTCACCGTTTCTCTTTTGCTGTTATTGATACTGTTAAGTGTCACCGCTATATCCCACGGTTGCGGTGCCGCTGCTTCAGGTGGCTTTGGTACGCACTGCTGATAGTTGATATTACTGGCTACACTCTCCCATCGCATGCCTATGTCCCGCATGTTTTTAAAGGTATACTCTATCGGAACTGCTGCCTGCGATGTGGTGCTGGTCATCCATTGATTGATCGTTGCCTGTACAGATGAAGCGGTCGGATTGGGAATAGTGATCACATCTCCGTTACCACCGATGAACAATAATCTCACGGTAGTTTTCCCCCTGCTCATTTTATCGACAATACCCAAACCAAGATTAGCCGAAAAACCAAACCCTTCATATGAAGCCTTCGCACCTACTTCCATATGATCCTGATCGAGTTCGGTTTCAATAATACCAATCACACGTCGTCCATAGGTCACAGATGACATATATACATTCTCATTCTTTGCATTTTCAGCTTCGTCAACATAGAAGCCGCCTTCAGCATCATCGGGTCTGTTGGCTGTGATCACATAGTTCTTTTGCTTGGCATCAATGCTCATATAAGTTTTCCTGCTATCGAACTTCAAACCAAATTTTGCACTTGCCTTAAAACCATATCCACCGCCACCAGCTTCCACATTCAACGCAAAAGTTGCTTCGTTAACAATGGTCTGCACATATATTTCAGTACTCAGATTGCCTGCCTGCTTTGGAAGAGAATACTTCAATTTACCCGTTGCCTCATCCAGGTTATTCTTTGTCGGATCTTCCACCAGGATCTGCTTGCCATTTCCGCTACTGGATGACACCTGAAGGATGATCGGGTTACGCTTTGATTTGTTATGAGGCGGCTGGGTATTATTCTTGATATAATCATTGTAGTTATAAGCAGCGCCGGGATAAGTATGAGACATTTTATCAGCCAGCGGCGCATCAAAACTTTCAGACTCGGGGCTTAGCGAAACTGTATAATCCGTACAGATAAGACCATTATCTTCTTTTGTTCCTTTATTCCTTGCCTTGGGATTTCTGTCTGATCTGGTGGCTGGCTTCACTCTATCCAAAGGCTCGATATAAGTCGTCACTTTTGTACCGCCAACCGTAGCGACGATCGGGTTTCCATAACGCAATACACTGGGTATATCCTTATTCATCTGTTTTGACACATCAAGATCGGTTACCTGTTTTTTACCAGAAGGCTCATTCTTACCTTGCGTTTTTGGCTGCGTTATGACCTTCTCTGAGACTTTAGGATTGGTTATAACCTTCTTATTCTTTACCTGACCGGATGCATTTATACCGGCCAAAAGCAGGAATACGATGAACGAAATTCCTGTTATGTATTTAATTTCTTTTGTATTGCACATACTTCTTTATTATCGTCCGGTTTAATGATCCGGACATAAAATATTTGTTGATGAATGATAATCTATACAGAAGACCGCTCAGATAAAGATGGCTTAAAAGGTCTGCCTTCATTGTCATGAGTGCTTTTGAAACACGTTGCAGATCCTGTAAACTGGCCCGGTGCGGGATGTACATGATGAATGGTGATATCCATAATGATTCTTGTACTTCAATCTAATCACTTGTTGAAATTCACCCAAAATTCTACTTCAATAACTTTGAAAATTACCTCAAACGGGGGATTGCTGAAAGGCAAAACGAGGAGAAAGAGAAGGAATAGGAAGAAAAAACGAAATGGATGAGCTCAACAATGTCAACAAACAAAACAACTCCTTCAGGTCTTCCGGCCTTACCGGTTTGTTTTTTACCGCTAAGGCGGTAGAATGGAAAGGAATTTATGTACACGCAAGTGTAACCGCTAATTCTTTTATGGCATAACAGAAGCACGAATACTCATGATCTCAGCGGCAAGCTGCTCAGCCTCCTGATGAGATATCACAGCGTCGGCACCGGTGCCGTCACCAGTATAATGCTGATAAGCTGCACGCGGAAGACCGTCTGCATCAGTACGCAAACGAACCACTTCAATTGACACAACAGAAGAAGGTATGTTTCCTCCAAACCAAACAGGATCGGGCTGTTGTTTCCAGACGATCTTTGAAAGTAAGGAGCCCGCAGGATATGGCGTTTGCGAATGATAACGCGCATGGTTCACCGCAATCCCGTTACCATATAAAGTGTACATCGTTTGATGCTGTGGATCCACTCCGGAACTGATCAGCATTCCTTCCATCGGATTAAATTCCAGCGACGGCTTCATTAACGATGCCATTTCATTATAAGACATTACTTTCTTTTTCCCGCATGCCGTTATTGTGATCAGCACAACACAGAACATCCATATAAATAATTTCTTCATGGCAGAACAGGTTTTATATGCAAGGGCATAGTAAATACAAAATCGTTTTCCTTCATGGGCTTATGACAACTTATACACTCAGTAGTAAAGAGAGCGTCCTTGCCATAAGGAACAAGATCCATTCCTTTCCATCTTGCCCAGCCCCACCCTTTAGTAGTTGAATATTTCTTAGTGTCTTTTATCATGAATTCCACCTGGAGAAATTCTCCCGGCTGTATCATCCCTGTACTGTCCATTAATTGTTTCCAGGCAACTTTTGCCAATACAGTTCCATCAGGCCATGGATTGATCTTACCGTCGCTGATTGCTTTTAATGCAACAGGATTACCCAGTATCACCCGCATGGTGCCATTGTCAAACCGGTCAGTAGTACTCACCGGAATCCATTCCTTATACACCGGAAGAAAATCTATTCCGTTTGGCGCCGGCTTTACTGATAGAGATCGTTTCTCTCTCACACTTTCAAACTGGCTGTTTGCTTTTTGAATGGATGCAGTATCCGCCAGGATCCGTGGAGAGATACGGGTGAGATAATCCTTCAGCACTGAAATATCTTCAGGCGAAATCTTTGCATCGCTATGGATCATTGTGTAGCTGCTGAGAGGCATTTCTCCTGCCAGGATCATATTCAGCGAAAGAAAAAGATTTGCTTTTTGTTGTGGTCCGGAAAGCTTATTCCATTCTGAAAAATTCAGCAACTGTCTTCCCTCTTTGACATGTGAAGCTACCAGCCATGAGGCCGGAGCGACCCTGTCAAACCATTTCAGATTAGTTTCATTGGAATGACAATCATAACAGGCCCTTTTCAATACCAGCTCAACATCGTGCGGGAACTCCGCTGTTCCTGTAACCGGCGGATTGGACAGAGAAGGCTTCACCAGTTGCATTGCAAGAAACACGGCCATAACGAGGCACAGGGTTACTATCCACTTGCGTCTTCTGATCATAACTGCGAAGCTAAACCAGGCCGACGATGCTATATCCAATGATAGCCGGGTAGGATGTTTGAGACGACGAAAAGGCACAAGAAGCCGGTAAAATCAGCAGGATAAGAGCCAAAAGTGGCGGCATGGTTTTCTTGTTGTTCATACCGGTTCGTTTCACGGCAATACGGGAAAGAGAACCTATGAACAGCTCCTGAAGCTATACAGGTCAGACATCCGCTTCTTTTGGTCGCGGAACAAATAACTGAAGCGTACAACCTTTGCCCGGCGCAGTTTTGATCTCCATCTTTCCACCGTAAATAGCAAGGCGGTTTTTGATATTGTTGAAACCAAGACCGCGCTGCACCTTTTTCAGATCAAATCCTTTTCCATTGTCCTTTATAGAAACATGGATCCCGGTCAGATCAGACTCAAAGTCGAGCCATACTTCCGTTGCATCGGCATGACGCATGATGTTATTTAATTGCTCCTGTGTGATGCGGAATAAATTGAATTGAAGATCTTCTTCCAGTTCCTCCGGCTCGAGATCATAACGAAGATATGTCTGCAATTTACCAACAGACAGATAAGGATTCAGCAGATCCTGTAAAGCTTCTTCAAGACCAATGTCTTTCAATCCTGGAGGAGTAAGTGAATGACACAATGTGCGGATATCATTGATCACCGCATTCACCATTGTTTCGCTTTTAGCAATCAGTTCCACCTGCATTTTATCATTACTTTTTGCAAAGTCGAGATAGATCTTGGCCGTGGTAAGCTGCTGATTAATGCTGTCATGTAATTCTGTACTGATCAATTGACGTTCCTTTTCCTGTCCGTTGATCTGCGCTTTTATGATATTCTGTTGTTCGCGGATATTTCTCCTGGCTGATTTTTTTAACCAGATCACGATCAATGTAACAGCAGTCATACAAAGTACCACAACCAATATTTTGAACCAGGTTGCCTGGTAAAAATGTGGTAGTACGGTAAAATGAAGCATAGCAGACTGCGACCAGTAACCATAACGTTCTGCTTTAACTTCAAAAGTATATTCACCGGGGGCGAGTGCAGAGAAATAAGCGATGCGCCTGTTACCAGCCTGCGTCCATTGATCATCCAGTCCTTTTAAACGGAAGTGGAATTGAATATCCGAGGCTTTTGCAAAATCTACATTGGTATACCTGATCTCGAAATTGTATACCCCGGGAGGCACTTTTATTATTTCCGAAGGAAGAAATTCATCATTCCCAAAACGAAGCGACTGCACCTGTATATTCAATGCATTTGATTCCGCGCCGATCAATCCATGATCGGCAATGGCAATACCCTGCGCCGTGGGAAACCATAAACTTCCATCCTGCATAGCCCATCCTGCGGGAAAGAAACCGCCATTGGTTTCTGAGTTTGGCATACCGTCGAGCGAATTGAATAATCTTACACCAAGACGCACACGGCTTGACGAAGAATGCTTCACGGCCAGCAATTCGCTTAATGCAATTCTTTGCAAACCAAGATTTCCACTCATCCACACAAAACCTTTCGAATCTTCGAGAATACGGTATACTTCATTAAAGAACAGACCAACTGTTTTATCAAAAACACGGAACTTACCATTGCTGTACAATACCAATCCCTTCTCTGTTGCCATCCACACATCCCCTTCCTTGTCTTCAAAAAAAGCATATACTATATCTGCGGGAAACTGCTGTTTCAGATGAAATTGTTCAACCGTATTCTTATCATAGTTAACACGCAAAGCCCCTCCGCCGCGTGTGCCAAACCAAAGATTACGCCGGCTGTCTTCGAATGCGCAAAGAAGATTTGGGCGTCCCTGCAATACCGGAATGGTAAATGGATGGATCACTTCATCTTCTCCCATCCAGTGCAAACCTCCGAGACGGGTGGAGATCCAGAGACGGTTTCGGCTGTCGCTGAATAAACTATAAACACTGTTATTCAGCAATCCATTTTTATCAGAAAAATGCCTGTCGAATTTCTGCGTCACGATATTGAATCTATCAAGCCCGTTTGACGTACCCACATACACATGATCATTTCTTCCATAGATCGCCAGTACGAGGTTACTTGAAATGCCGTTTCCCTGTGTAAATGTGGAAATGGTCTTTTGAAAAGAACGCGTTACCCCCTGGCCTGCGGTACCAACCCAGATTTCTCCGTTTGGATGCTGATAGATCGGCAAAATGATCTTGCCGGCAAGATTTGTTTCAGGTGGTGAGCTTTCGATAAGTGTGGGTTTCAGTTGTACTAGCCCTGATGAGTTTGTACCCATCCATACAAGATTTTCTTCCATTGCAAGAATGGTACGGACGCCATCATGAGCCATTTTCTCCTGAGCAGGAGTGATCAGTTTGCCGTTATCAAGCACCTGATATCCGGCGCTGCGAAGCCCGATCCACAGGCGGCCATCACGTGCACAGTAGACAGCGTTTACAAATCCTTCCTTCAGCCCGTTTGTTTCGTTATACTGAACAGTATCCTTCCCTATATGAAACAACCCTTTGGCAGTGCCGATCCAGATGTCATCGTTATTGTCACGGCAAAAGGAGGTAACCTGTAATCCGTTAAATTTTGATACCGTAGCTGGTTTTGCCAACGGATCAGTCAGCTTGAATAGACCACCGGATGTACCGATAAAGATCCCGTTTTTCGTGCTGCTGATCGTTTCAATAGAGCCGGCTTCGCGTGCGTTCCATTGGGGGCAGGTGTGAACGGAATCCTTTAAGACATAAAACAGGTCGCCGGTGCTGGTACCCACCCAAAGACGACCGGCATAATCTTTTTCGATAGACTCGATCCATCCGCCCTGTACATATTTCCGGAAATCGATCACCTGTTCCACCTTGCGCCGGATCCGCAATACGGCATTGCGGCTGGAAGCCCAGAGATCTCCGCCAGCAGGCAACAGGTCGTAAAAAGTGCTTGAATTCAATCCCGGCGTGTTTGCCTCATTTACTATGGAGAATTCAGCACCGTCAAAACGAAACAACCCTTCTTCAGTAGCCCCCCACAGGTAACCGGCACTGTCGCGCGCAATATCATAAACGGTGTTCTGCGGAAGACCGGTCTGGTTATTCCAATTACGGTATACAAAGTTGTAGGATGATTGATAGGGAGAAGCCACCTGCGCAGAGGCTGACAAAGCAGTCATCAAATAAAAAGCCAGTAATAAAAAACCTGAACCGGTCTTCAGTTTCATCATGCAAAGTTCGCGTGGGTTAAATTACAAAAAACCTTGCTTTGCTTTTGCAAATCCTGACAATATCAGAGCCCGAGAGCGTAATGCGAAAAGGAGACAGCTAAGTTTTGATAAGTGAACTTAATACATTTACCGATAAATTAAGTGAAAACTATTACTTTTTTGACTTTTCTGGATGAGCTGCGCTGCCATAACGAGTCAATAACAGGGTTCATGAGCGGAACAGAACACTCCTGGGTCCGGCCCAAATGGAAGACCTTATACTTATGCATTGCCGGTTAAAATTCCTCGAATACGATCCTGTCTTTGCTTACACCTAAAGAAGATAAGATCTGCCTAAGCGAATCAACCATTGGATCGGGGCCGCAGATGTAGAAATACTGATCAAAATCCTGCACTTTGCTTTTGATATAATCAGCATCGATTTTACCATGATCATACAGGGAATCGTGTTCCTGGGTGAGCGTATTGTAAAATCTTTTACCAAGCATTACCTGTAATTCATTTTTCAGAATAATGTCATCAACAGTACGATTGGAAAACAGCAGTGTATTCTTTCCAAGTTGATCATCTTTTTGCAAACGCCGGAGAATTGCAATGAATGGAGTAAGTCCAGCTCCGCCTGCAATAAAGACACCTTCGCCTTTATAGGTGATTGTTCCAAATACATCATGCAGTACAAGCTCTTCGCCTGGCCTTATCTCTCCAAGCTGATTCGTCACCCCATCATGATCACTGTAGATCTTTATGGTAAATTCAAGATGGTCCCATTCTTCAAGGCTGGTAAATGTAAAAGGCCGGCGTTCATTGATCCAACCATCTTTATTGATACTGATCTCCGTTGCCTGTCCGGGTTTGAACGTATACCCATCTGGTTTACTCAGTTTAAACCGGCGGACATTGTTAGCTACATATTCCGCAGAAAGGATCTGAACAATATGCTGTTCAGGAACAGGGGTTGCCATGATGTAGATTTAGTCACACGAATTTAATGAGAAAGGGGAATGAGGTGGAAGGTTTGTTTGGTTTGAGAGGTTTGGGAGGTTTCAGAGGTTCAAGAGGTTTAAGGGGTTTGGGAGGCTCAAGAGGTTCAAGGGGTTTAAGGGGTTCAAGAGGTTGTGATGGCTACAAGGCTTTTTTTAATATTTGTTATGATGTCTGGTATATCATTTCAGGAAGGTCATTTACGAAGTTGATGTAGCTGGCATATTAACCCGATCAAACCTCTGGAACTTATGAAACCTCTTGAACCTCTTAAACCTATAGAACCTCTTAAACCTATGAAACCTATGGAACCTATGGAACCTATGGAACCTATTAAAACAGTTGAATTACGCGGAGAACAGCAGGGACAAAAAAAAGATTCCCTCGGAGTGAGCGGGGAATCATAGAATAGAGGATTTCAGTCACCAGGCCCGGGTATTTTAAAGTCCGGGGTACAAAGGCTTGCGCCAGTATACGTTGGTGTTTCATTTTAGGATAGGCAGACAGAACTTTGCAGATCAGGTAACGTAAAGCTGATCGATTGATCAGGCTGCAGTTTCACCCAGTTCTTCAAGGTAATGGTCTTCTTCTCCTTCTCTTGCCTTATCAGCTTTAAGGAATTCCTCAAAACGAAGGCGATGGTTTAGTTTTTCAAGGCGATTAATGCTTTCACGGGAATTGGTTACTTCTTTGCGATACAGGACAAGTTTGTCCCAAACACTTATAATAACCAATGAACCGCCTACAATAGTGCCTAGCAAGAAATAGATAATCATCAGTTTTCTTTCAGACGTTACAGATTTCGATTCGCTTTTTATACGGCAAGCACATCGGAAATTAATTCAGACTAATGTCTGAATCTGAGTCTTTGCAATTCAACCAGCATTGATTTGAACGTGGTTGATAACTCATGTCACAAAGAAAAATAAAAAACCATAGAATGTAAAGCATTAGGCTATGAAAATCATGTGAACATGAGTAATAATTGCGTATTTGTTGGTCGCAATTCTACTTTTTTTGATCACGCGTTTATACTCATAATGGTTTCCTCTTAAAAAATTTCTTTCAATGAAAGACTTTAAAGAACTCTTTCTTTGAGATTGATATGTTTAGCATTTAAGCAAGTATCCTGCCAGTATCCTCGTAACGGTTCATATAAGAGATTTCTCTATCGTAATGATGCTCGTACATCTTCATCAACTGATCGTAAAAATACCCTGGAAATGAAAAGAGGTTTAAGAACTTAAGCATTAGCTAAATTCTTAAACCTCTTAGATTAAAATAGAATTAGAAATCTTCTGATTAAATATCGTGTTGGTGTGATTGCATCAACAGATCATGCTCAATGATCAGTATGCTTTTTCATCACCGCGGACAACCTGGTACACTGTGAGGTATATAATCCTCAGATCGAGCATAAGACTCCAGTGTTCGAGATACCAGATATCTTTTTCAATACGCTTCTCCATCTGGGAAACTTCCTTTGTCTCTCCGCGAAAACCAGATACCTGTGCCCATCCGGTAATACCTGGCTTCAGGAAGTGACGGACCATGAATTGATCGATGATCGTTCTGTATTGTTCTGTATGCGACAGCATGTGTGGCCGCGGACCAACCACACTCATTTCTCCTTTTAATACATTGAAGAATTGCGGTAACTCATCAAGACTGCTTTTACGGAGAAAACTACCAATGCGGGTGATCCTGCTATCATTCTTTGTTGCCTGTACTTTCTCGCTGTCTTTATTCACGCGCATACTTCTGAACTTGTAACACATGAATGGTTTGTTGTTACGACCGCTTCTTTTTTGTTTGAATAATACAGGACCAGGGCTTTGGATCTTGATCAACAGCGCAATGATCGGGTAAAGCCAACTAAGTATTAATAGAATGACAGCAAGACTAAACACAACATCAAACACTCTTTTCTTAAAACGGTTATGCAGGTTTTCCAGTGGCTCCGGCCGTAGAGAAAGAACGGGAAAATCGTTCATATAACTGATCTGAAAATGTGCAGCGATAATGCTGTTCAGATCAGGAACGATCTTAAGTTTTACGCACTGCTTCTCAGCTTCTTCAACGAGCGTGTGTGCGGTGACCAGATATGCGGGGGGAACGGAAGCGTATACTTCATCGATACTGCGAAGTGAAGCCTGCCGGATACCACGTCTGATGACATCATGCAACTGAACAATGCTTTTATTGACAAAAGTAGTTTTATCACCCTCATCCAGAATTCCTTCGAACATGAATTCATTGGCATGAAGACCGAAGTATTCAGCCAACTTGATCCCTGTGTCATTAAAACCAAGTACAGCCACCTTTACACGATATCTTGAACGCTGCCTCGTTTTGGAATTCTCGATGATAGTGATAAGAAATCTGCTCAGAAAGAAGGCAACAGATAGAAAAGTGAACAGGAAGATCAGGAACTGCCTGGAGAGGGCGTAGTTTTTTGTAACAAACAAATAAAGGGCGAAGAGCACCATAAGCGCCACAACAGATTTCCAGGTGGCGCGCATGAGGCGCTCGACCTTCCTGACGGTTTCGTCATTATATAAACGGAAAACGATTGCTGTAACGAGCCAGATAAGATTGTATGGAGAGATAAAGTCCAGATATGTTTCGAGCCTAAGCTTATCCCAAAAGAAATTAATAAGGAAATAAGTAGCCCAATAACAACCGTTGACCATTAGCAAGTCCGCTAATATCAGCACGATCCGCAAAAAGTACAGGTATCGGTTCCGCATAGGAAATGGTCAAGAGTTGGTTCAGGTTGCAAATATACACTACAACGTAAAAAGTCGGATGGGATTGCGACAGGTGATTAAACCTTATTACGGGATCTCGCTGTTTGCCGTGAACGATTCTTCCAGCTGTTTATTGCCCACCAGCAGAGGTAAGCCAGTGTGATACCAAGGATATTGCTACCGATATCCATTAAGGAGAAACTTCGTTTGGGAATCCACAACTGCGCGATCTCCAGAATAACCGACACCCCGATGATGATAAAGTAAAATGGTATGAAACGCCGGCTGGAAGGGAATACCCACAATACGCCCATTGTAAAGGCAAAAAAGTAACCGCTATGCTGCACCACATCCAACCATTCATGATAGCCGTTGCTATAATAGCGTTCCGGGTGAAAATCCGGGATAAGCAACATCAGCGGCGAGGCCAGCACTATAACTTTCCAGAATGCATTTTTCACTTCGTAAAATTATAATGCCGGAGGTTTTAAAAAACTCCGGCATTTATTCTTTTTGGTATAGATCAGCTTACTTTCTCAGCAAACTTTTCTTCATAAACTTTCGAAATCCCTTCTTCCAACCCGATCTTAGCCTTCCAGCCGAAACTGTGAAGTTTGCTGACATCCATCAGTTTTCGCGGCGTTCCGTCCGGTTTTGAAGTGTCCCAGACAATTTCACCCTGGAAACCGGTGATCTTTTTTACAAGATTTGCCAGGTCTTTGATGCTGATATCTTCACCAACGCCAATATTAACCAGCCCCGGCTCATTATAGTTTTGCATCAGGAAAAAGCAGGCATCTGCCAGATCATTTGCATGCAGAAACTCTCTAAGCGGAGTACCGCTTCCCCACACGGTAACGGTAGGATCGCCGTTCAGCTTTGCTTCATGAAACTTTCTGAGCAATGCCGGCAGCACGTGTGATTTCTGCAGGTCATAGTTATCATTCGGCCCATAAAGATTGGTTGGCATTACCGATATAAAATTGCAGCCATACTGCGCACGGTAAGCATCACACATTTTAATACCGGTGATCTTTGCGATCGCATAGGGTTCATTTGTTTCTTCCAGCGGACCGGTAAGCAGGTAGTCTTCTTTCAGTGGCTGCGGAGCCATTTTAGGATAGATACAGGACGAGCCAAGGAACATGAGCTTTGTTGCACCATTCACATATGCCTGGTGGATCACGTTCGACTGGATCATGAGATTATCGTAAAGAAACTCCGCCCGATAGGTATTATTGGCAACAATACCACCAACTTTTGCCGCCGCAAGAAACACATAATCAGGTTTTTCTTTGGAAAAAAAGTCGGCCACTTGTTGCTGATTCCGAAGATCCAGTTTATCAGACGTGCTCACCACGATATTCTCAAACCCTTCCTGCTTCAATTTGCGCAGAATAGCACTGCCTACCATCCCACGATGCCCGGCAACATATATTTTTTTTTGTTTTTCCATTATCAAAGTAAAAATTCAAAAGTAAAAAGTAAAAAGTTGAACATGAACAACTCTGTGCCTATCTGGGCATTCCCGAGTCAAAAAAAGTAAAAATTCAAACGTAAAAAGTAAAAAGTTGAACATGAACAACTCTGCCTATCGTAGCCTCCCGGGTTCAATATAAAACCTCCCCGCGCCATATCAAAAGCAAAGCATAAAAAATCAGGATCCTCCCTATTATTTAATTTTGACTTTTGACTTTTACTTCCGCATATTTCCGGCACGATGTCAAAAGCAAAGCAAAAGAATCAGGCTCTTCCCCATTTTTTAATTTTGACTTTTTACTTTTTACTTTCTATTACTCGTGTTGTTTCAAAATTTCATACCCCGCATCTTTCAACAGTTTATTTTTTCTGAACAGGTCTACGTCTGCTGCCATCATTTCCTTTACCAATGCTTCAAGATCATACTTTGGTTCCCAACCAAGTTTGGTTTTTGCCTTTGTAGGATCTCCGATGAGTAGCTCCACCTCTGTAGGGCGGAAATATTTCGGATCGATCGCAACAACTTCCTTACCTGCAGGTAGGTTAACCGGGTCATTGGATGATTTGATATAGCCTTTTTCGTCAACACCGCTTCCTTTGAATTCCAGTTCTGCACCAACTTCAGCGAAAGACATTTTGATAAAATCGCGAACGGTGGTTGTAACACCTGTTGCGATCACAAAATCTTCTGCTTCATCCTGCTGAAGAATTCTCCATTGAGCTTCTACATAGTCTTTCGCATGTCCCCAGTCACGGCGGGCATCGATATTACCCATATACAGTTTATCCTGCATACCGAGTGAGATCTGTGCAACGGCGCGGGTGATCTTACGGGTTACGAAAGTTTCACCACGCAGCGGGCTTTCATGATTGAAGAGTATCCCGTTGCATGCAAACATGTTATATGCTTCGCGATAGTTCACCGTGATCCAGTATGCATAAAGTTTTGCTACCCCGTAAGGGCTGCGCGGATAGAATGGCGTTGTTTCTTTTTGCGGAACTTCCTGCACCAGTCCGTATAATTCTGAGGTAGATGCCTGGTATATCCTTGTTTTCTCTGAAAGACCAAGAATACGAACGGCCTCCAGGATACGGAGTGTGCCGATCGCATCCGCATTTGCGGTATACTCAGGTGCGTCAAAGCTCACTTTTACGTGGCTCATTGCACCCAGGTTATAGATCTCATCGGGCTGAACATCCTGTATGATACGGATCAGGTTTGTGCTGTCCGTCAGATCGCCATAATGGAGTTTGAAGTTGAGGTTCTTTTCATGAGGATCCTGGTAAAGATGATCGATCCTGTCTGTGTTAAAGAGAGAAGAACGTCTTTTGATACCGTGTACTTCATATCCTTTTTCTAACAGGAGCTCAGAAAGATAGGCTCCGTCCTGACCGGTAACGCCAGTAATTATGGCTTTTTTTCCCATAGAATAATTAAATAATGGTTATTTAAAGATTTTAGATATAGACTCAAAAATAAGAAAATGAGGAAAGCAATCGGGAAAAGCTATTTTTCAATCGTAGAAGTAACGAAACGTTTCATTACCTTATCTATTGATAAAAAATCTTCTGCATAACGTCTGGCATTAGCTTTATATTGGCTTGTGGCATCAGACATTGCTTTTTTTATCGCATTTATGAGCGATTCTGCGTTTTCGGCTTCCGCAATCAGGCCCATTTGATGATCGTTTACCTCATCATAAAGACTATTTCCAGGATTCGCGGTGACAATGGCCAGGCCGCCAACAGCAAGTATATTGGTCAATTTACTCGGCATCACCAGGTCACTCGCATCTGCTTTCTGTATAACCAGGTGAATATCCGCCATATTCAAAAAGCGGTTCAGCTCTTCCGCTGGTTGCAGATCCAGGAAGAAAACATTTGTTCTGCCCAATTCTGCGGTGCGTTGTTTCAGACTCTCTTTATAGGGCCCAGAGCCGCAAATTACAAACTTCACCGAAGTATTGTCGTGAAAATGGCCCGCGGCAGACAATATAATATCAAGTCCTTGTTTTTCACCGATTGCTCCTGAATATAGCACAACAGTATCTGTTTCCAAAAAACCAAAAGCAGTTTTGAGCCCTTGCCTTTCGAGCGGGAAAAAACGGGAAGTATCAGACCAGTTTGGAAACAGGATGACATCTCTGCCTGACTTGGCCTTCACCTTATTGACCATTCCTGTAGAGATACTGCTTTGAAATGTCGCCCTCTTAATAATAAAGTGTTCCAGACCAAAAAGCAGCTTGATCAGGGTTTTGGAGCGTATCATTTGCAGATCCCGCGCGGCTTCGATCTGTAGATCCTGAACATGGAAGATCATCTTCCCTCCTCTGAAAAACTTGTACAGAAGACCAAGCAATGTAGGGATGAGCGGAGGAGAGACTACGATGATGATGTCCCGTTTTTTACCAAACATCAATTGCACCGTTTTGAAAAAGCCTGATACAAAAAAAGAGAAATCGAGCATCATCCGTTTAAGACCACCGGGCTTTGCCGGTATATAATGCGGACATCTGTATACGCTGATATTTCCTCTTTTTTCAGATGAATACCAACGAAACTTCTTTTTATATGCCGGGTCTATTTTCCATTGCGGGTAGTATGGATATGTTGCAACGACCGTACAGTCATATCCCTGGCAGGAGAGCCAATCGAGCATTTCGCCGTTATAGCGACCGATGCCAGTAAGTTCGGGATGATAGTTCCCGGCGATAAGGAGAATGTTTTTCACAGGTCGCGAAGATAACAGAACTTGCCTGCTTCCTCAACATATAAAGTTTTTTTTTCTGATTGAAGGAAATTTGGCTGATTTTTTACTTGAAGTATATTTTCTGCGTTTTTATGATCGATCCATCGCTGATAAGCTCCAGTAAATACCATCCATGCAGTTGAAAAAAGTGCCTGAACGAGATTTGAGTAGTCTGGCCAGCACTCAATGAGTTAAGTTTAATACGCTCGATATCTCTTCCGAACAGATCTTTCAAAATCACTTGCGCATTTGAAAGAATACTTTCATTGCTTAAAGACAGCGACTGCCCAACGTCAAAGGTTGGAAAAAACTTTATTCCTTTAATTTGAGAATGAAGAGATATCGTACGGGAATACGAAATCTCGCCGGCACTGCTTACTACTTTCAGTCTGTAATAAAGAGGCTCACCAGATGCAGCGATAAGGTCTTTAAAGCTATAGTTAAATGTTTGTCTGTAGAACGGAATATTTTTTACAGAAATGAAATTCACTCCATCTCCACTTCTTTCCAGGTCGAAATAACTTGTATTATCATTATCAACACTCCATTTAATTACAGCTCCGCTGGCGTCCCTCGCTCCGCTAAAATTAATTAAATGGCTGGCTAACACAAGATTAGTTGACCTGGATATACCGATGGAGTTTGATCCATCTTTTTCATAGTATTCCAGTACCAGATCATAAACCCCGTTAAGATTTGTGGTATATGTACGGCTGGTATTTCCAGTATTATAGTTCCATCGGTCAATCACCCAATTGCTTCCCCCATCGATGCTGAATCGGTATTTGTCGTCTCCGCTGACGGTGAAGGTGTACGAGCCAAAGGGGAAATTCTGTCGCAGACGATAGCGGGTGCTGAAAAAATCTGTTTGCACCTGGCAATCACTGGTTGAGTACAAGGTATTAGCACCTCCAAAGCTTTGAGTAAAATTCAAAGATGTTGGCGAACCTTCGACCACCCACCCTTTATAATTGCTGAACGTCGAACCACTATACAAATAACCGCGCCATTGATTTGAGGTGCCATATTCATTAAGATCGGCAATGGCCGGAACACACTGCTCTTGCACGCTGAAGTACACTTTGTTGTTATGTGCTCCTTCCTCGTATTCTAAAACCAATTGATAAGTTCCGCTCAGGAAAACAGTGGCGGTAGAGGAGTTAAAATCATTAAATACCCAGTTATTAATGAGCCATGTGCTTCCTCCATCAATACTTAGCCTTACTCTGTCGTCACCGGCGGCTATCAGTTCATAGTAGCCTGGTGTAAATGCTTTTTCCAGTTTAAATCTCACGGAGAAACTTTCAGCATCGACGGAACATCCGTTTGTTGGGATCATACCATATGGCCCACCAAAATCTGTTTCGAAACTTGGATCTGCAGAAGAACCAACATTTATATATCCCATATATCCAAGAAACCCAAGGTGATTATAAACGTAGCCTATCCATGTATTTCCCGTTCCGAAAGTTGTTTGATTCCCCAACGGAGTACATGCCTGGGAGTGGGTTTGGTTTTTAAATATGACCGTCAGGCAAACGGTCAGCATCAGGTTTTTCAGCATATAGGATTGGTTAAAAGTATCGGCTATTGAATAGCATCTATGCAAGCAATTATGCCATTAAAACTAAGCATTAACCCTTAGACCTCCCATACACGTATTTTTTATTTTTTTATTTTGTTCTGCAATTCTTTTGTTCGTAATACAATAAAGTACTCATAAATAGACTGTAATGTGGAATAGGTTACCCCCGCGCGTCCATCCAGGAAAGCTCGCCGCCATATTACCATATAGAACCACTTGATAATAGGGCGTCCAGGCAGTTTGTAAAAAATGCCCTTCTGATGGTAACGCTTTTCAGTAAAGTCTTTACCGAATAAGGCTTTTCTAAAAGAGAACTTTGTCCCCTTCCCCATATCTTCCAGTCGCATGGAGGCTTCCATATCTGCATAACTGAGATGTCTTTGCCACCAATACCGAAACCCTTTGCTGAAGGGAAAATGATCCAAAAATCCGGCAACGCGTCCCACCGTTCCGTCCGGAATTGATATAGGATTAACAAGCCGCTCATAGCGCATCTTTTCGGGCCGGAACAATCTGAGATAAAACGGAGATATCTGAGCACGCTTCAACCATGTGCCATTCCAGGCAAAGTCGCGCCTTTGAATCTCGTATGCAACATCTGCACTGTCGGTTAAATCCATAGAAAGGATGTTTTTTTTAAGGTCATCCGAGACACGTTCATCGGCATCAATGTAAAGAACCCACGAATATTTAAATGAAATATTTGAGAGTCCCCAGTTCTGATGGGATGACCAGTTATCAAATTTTCGTTGGGTAACTTTTGCTCCGGCAGAAAGTGCGATACTGACGGTATCGTCATCACTAAAGGAATCGTACACGTGAATATCGTCACACCAGTTTACAGAATCCAGACAGCCGGGAAGATCCTGCTGCTCATTTTTTGTCAAAATCAGAATTGAAATCATAGATATTGGCTGCTTCAATACTAAATGATAGAAATTAAGCTAATTGCTTGGGAAATTGATCTAACTCTTCCTGTTTGGGTTTATTACGGTCGAAAAATATAACACTTAGATAAGGATAAATCTTTTTCTCTACAATGAATGCAAACAGAAAACAAATTGCAAAATAAAGAGTATACCGGATATAAACATTTGCAACGATCTCATCTAAATATGAGGCTTTCGCAATCAGGAACCAATGTGATATATACACTCCAAAAGAGATTTGCGCGAATGGTTCAAAAAGACCAATCGAAGGTTTAAAAAAGAGCCATTTAATTTTTTTCCAGGCTATTGCTCCGCCAATCGCAAACACTGCAAACCCAAAATGGCGAAGCTCCAGATATGGGCTTATCCCTATTGTAGAATGCCCCAACTGCTGCGCCAGCTTTTCTTTATTGAAGAAAACATTCAACACCAGTATTCCTGTTATCAGTAATAAAGTCAAAAATGCCGTCTTTATACTTTTCAGGGTAATATCTTCTCCCTTCAGATATAGCAATGCCATATCAGCTCCTACCCACCATATAGTCAAATACATCAATACTCTGTTAATAAAGTTTGGGTAGAAGATATAACTGATAGCCGAAATTACTCCCAGCAGATAAATAATTGAGGAAGCCTGTTTTTTATATCGGGTTACTATAAAAAAGAATACCATGTAAAACCACCATTCATAAGAAAGAGACCAAAGTGGAGAATTTCCCAGAAAAAAATCACAAACAACATTTGTCTTCAATGCACTTGCATCCTGCAACATCAAAATATTTCCTGTAAGTTGAGCCCAGTTCGGGTTAAATAAACCTTTATGTTCGACGCATGCAAGAATATAATTCAAAAGGAATACAATCAAAAGCGGTATATATATTCTCAAAAATCGTTTTGCGAAAAAAAGTTTGAAAGATTTATCTCTGGCTTTTTCGAATGAGTATTGGATTACAAAGCCAGACAGTACAAAAAAAAGAATTACTGCCTCCTGTCCGAAGTCTAATAGAAAAGAAAAGTCAATCCCATTTATCATAATGGGGCCGGAAAATACATGACCAAGCATAACATAAAAAGCGGCAAAGCCACGTAATGCTTCAAGCTTTCCCAGCTTTCGTGAGGTCGATTCTTTTTTCATTTTATGACTATTGTTCAATCAATAACAATCCTCTCTTTGAGAACTTTACATGGATGCCCTGCACAGACCATCCAGGCAGGCATGTCTTTAGTTACAACCGAACGGGCACCAATAACAGTTCCTTCTCCAATAGTTATTCCCGGATGTACAAATGCTTCTGCTGCAACCCAGGCTCTATCTCCAATATTGATGGGAAAAGCAATCAGAGGTTGCCCGTTTTTTGTATAATCATGAGTTCCGGTGCAGAGATGTACTCCCTGAGAAACAACTGCCCGGTACCCTATAACGATTCTGGCCTGGGAATATAGTATTGCTCCACTCCCAACACCAGCTTCATCTTTCACTTCCAGATTCCACGGTGCCCATATTTTCACGCCTGAGTAAATATGTACCCCTTTACCAATTTTGGCTCCGAACAGTCTGAGAAGAAAACTCCGCCAGCCATGAAACGGCCTCGGCGAGAATCTGAAAAAAGCTGCATACACAATGCCCCAGATCATTCTCGCCAATCTGTTTGACAAAGAAAAAGAGGCCCCCGTAAATGTATCCTTATTATGCATCACGTAATGTTTGATTAGCATCAACCACAGCAACCAATGCTGCTTTAGTTCTGGCAGAAGCAGCGCTTAAAGAAAAGTTCTTGTTGAAAGCAACATCCGCCTGATGCTCCATCTGCTTCTTTTTATTCTCATCCAAAATACACCAGCTTTTTAATAAATGAAATGTTCCGGCTTCGGTGTCCTGATCAATCAGCCCCGCATTATTCGCGTCCACCTCCTCCCATATGTTAACCTGGTTACTAATAAGCACGGGTTTTCCGCAAGCAAGAGCTTCAACAACAACAAACCCAAAGTTCTCCTGATGGCTCGGTAATACCATGGCAGCACAATTGTAAAATGCTCCCCATTTTGCATCTCCGTGTAGCATCCCTGTAAAATAGATGCTGGCACTATTTCCAGCCATGTTTTGAACTTTCCGGCCAAAAGGTGTTTCCAATCCCGGTCCGGCAATCACCAATGCCGGGACACACGGCATTTCACTTTTAAGTTTCAAATAGGCGTTTACCATTATATCGACTCCTTTCTTTTCATCGATCCTGCTTATAAATAACAGGTAATCTTTGCCGTTTACATGCTGACATTTTTCAAAAAAAGCTTTATTCTGCCTCTCGTTATGACCCGGAGGATTGGAAAGCCCGAGTCCCACGACAGTAGTCTTTTTCGGGGAATAACCGGCAAATGTTTGGGAGGCAAGTTTCCTTTCCATTTCGCAGGTAAACAATAAACAATCGGCCTTATTAATCAATGCCTTCTCCACCAGTGACCAAAAGATCCGGTTTCGCAAAGCCTTTAGTTTTCGTGTTTTTACCTTTTGAAAATATGGATCAAGCATTCCATGAGGCATGACAAAAAGCGCAGGCCTGTTATTTTTAATTCCAGCCAGTACTTTTATGACGGCATAACTGTGATATTGCCAAAGCCCATGGACGATTACAGCATCATAGCTGTCCACATTCCTCTTCAGCCAATGCAATAAGGCTGTGCTGAATCTCCATGCCGTTCTGGACGGCCCTAAAGCATATATCGGGAAGCTGTATTCTTCGATGAACTTCTCGCCTGGCACATCCAAACAAACTACTTCATTTTGAATATGCAATACATTAAGTCCCTCTATTATTCCTTTGACCGCCTGCGCAACGCCGCCGGTTTTAGGATTCATGCCTGCTACAATATGAAGAACTTTCATTTTTTTCTCAATTGTTAATCAAGTCAACACCTGCCTTTACCATATTTCTCATACTCAGATTCTTTCGCGCGAAGTCTTTTGCAGATTGCCCCATTTTTTCCAATTCCTGATCCGAAACTGTTTTAGCTGCCTCAACAAAGTCTTCCATTCTTCTAAAGAGAATTCCGGTAACACCAGGCTGTATGTAAGCATACTCTACACATTGAAGAACACTTTCACTCCGAAAAAAAGAAAACACCGGCTTCCCGTACGCCATGGCTTCAACAACAGACAATCCTACCCATCCTGGCTGAAAGTAGATATCAGCCAGCTGAAAAAGTTCTGCTTTTACTTCCCGGTCGTACAATGCTCCGAAGTCGAAAACATTTTTATAGGGCTTAAAGTCAGGCTTTAAATTACCGTCACCAATAATAACAAATGCGAATTCATCAGCATTCATCCGGACTATCGCTTCTACAAGAAGATCTATACGCCTTTCAGCAATATTAAATCTGGCACAAAAGATTAATACTCTTTTCTGATGTATATTATACTTGTTTCGCAAAGAGGTCCTGTCCGCCGGTATCGTTGCAGTAATCTCGTCAACTTCAGAAATCGTATTGTTCAACGCGACCGATTTCAAATTTGGAAAGACACTCAGCCAAAGTTGCTGTTCTTTTGTTGTATAAAACCATACACCATCTGATAATCGGATCATCCACTTCATCAATAAGGAAGGTTTGCTTTCCTCCTTCACATATCTTTTTACAGAAATACCATGACCCCATAAAATGATTTCTTTCCGGTGAATGAATTTAAATAATAATAGTAGCCACGTGGTTAGATGACCAATATTCAGCATCAGCACAAGCTTGGTATACCGGCGTTTTAGCAGCGTAAAAGGGTTGTACAACAAAAACCCTTTTAGTTCTTTACCATTAATAGGCTTCACTACAACTGATGATTCCTTAAAACGATCACGACGTACCATATCAGTCTGATAACAAAAAATATCGATCTCTACCTGATCGCTTATTCCGTTAAAAAAATCTTCCCGGTAATGTGGTACAAATGGCTGCAGGAGGGCTATCACGACTGTAATTGCTGTTTATTAGATGGATTTATATAAGATGAAACATCATACTGGTAAATAGCCCGGCTCCCTTCATGGATTGAATCGAACGCAACAGCAGATCCATCCTTCTTCCAACGAGGGTGAAGATCACAATGTAATCCGCTTCGATAAAATGCCATATTCTTAATATCAAATGCTTTCAAAACTGAAGCTTCCACATCTTCCAGAGCTGCATTTACCTGAGACATATCCGGCTTGTCCTTTATCATCGTATACTGGCCAAGGTTAATCTTTCTTTGAGTACTGACTTGAAAAAGAAATAATGTGCGAACACCATTGGCATCAGGATAGTTATCACAAACCAACCAATCTCTGTTTGCCGGACAAAACATTGGATGTCCATCTTCTGTTATCACACCTTTAGCCAGAAACGATTGAACGGGAGTCGGTTCATCAGTAAATACCAGCCAATTGAACAACGATGCTCCTTTAGCCGCCGGTTTGGGCCTGTAGATAAATTTCTTGATTGTTTTTTTGGCCCACGCGATTGCATCAGAAGGAATCAATTTGTAGAAAAAAGAGTTCCGAAGTTTTTCGATGCCACTTCCAACCCTACCCCAGATTGCAACACTATTATCATCCTTCCAATCGAAGTGACTAAGAAATCCAGTAGCTAGACATCTGAGATCTGAACCATCTGTTCCGATCGTCATCAGCCGCGTGGTCTCTCCACCATCCTTCAATTTGCAGCGATGAAGAAATGCAATCCGGCTCTGCGAAGGATTAAGCACCAGATGCGTGATATAATGATGCTTTCCCGGGTTGCCAGTGTTCTGAAAAGATGCAACCTGCGAAACGGATAGCAATAATGAAGAGTCCCCGGTGTATATATTGTGCTTTACAATCCCAGTGTCCGCAGGCATATCATCTTTGGCTGTACGATCCTTTAATCCAGTATAGCCATACCCTCCTACCCGATGTAGACGTGCGTAATCCAGTCCAAATGCCCAGCCATCATTAGTTATTACGTGTGCTGAATACGGCAGTTCTTTTACCAATGATACATTATCGGTGTCATATACCCGGGCCCCCCAAACGTCCCCGACTCTATCATTTACTATGAGTAACCCGGAGTTTCCTACCCATTGCTGTCTGGCCCCTTGCGGATAGTTATAGGCCAGCGTTGAACCCAGACGTGTAAAATGCCCATCCTTTATAAAGCCAACCTCGCAGGAAACACCGGGAATGGGAGGTGTATATATGTCATCGATACGCAAGGCAGCCAGTTTATCTCCATTGTTATTCCACGCACATATATCATGAAAACCAAAGAAAAAGCTGCCTTTATCCTTCGTCGTGATCTGCTCCATAGTATTTTATTGTTTGAATTACTTCTGTAAAAATTCGACTATCTGACAGCATTCTCCAATTCCTTCGCAGCATCATTCCAGCTTGAATATGAAAAATTCTCCCTTGCAAAATCATTTGCCCTCGACTGCATACGTCTTATCTCATCGTCAGAAAGGCTGGTAACCTTCTCTACTGTGCTTTTCAAATCCTTTTTTTCATACTCACAATGCACATAGGTATCATCTTTCAATGTACTATATGCTTTTGTTGAAATCACAATTTTACTGGCAATATAGTATTCAATGATCTTTGATGGAAAGTTATACAGGTTTTTACCGATAGATGTATCCCGCAGGGAAAGAACAAAATCCACCTTTCCAAGCACGTTCACATAGTCATCATATGAAAGAAAACCCAAATAATGGATATTGGGGAACTTCGCTGCATACTCTTTTACCTTCGCCTCACTTTCTCCTCTCCCACTTACATATAAAGTAATTTCCGGTAGTTCTGAAAAAGTATCCAACGCAAGTTCAATTCCTGTATACTGGCTTAGAGATCCTGAAAACAAAAAGCTGGTCTTATTTATTGTGGTCGAATTGTTCTCCTTTATTACTGTATTAATAATACCAGCCTTAACCGTCACACCGGTACGGCCTGCTACGAGCGTTTTTAATTCTGGGGTAAGTGAAATAATGCCATTTGAACGTTGCAACAGTTTGAGAGCAATTTTATTTCTGAAGACATCTGGGGTGAAATCCGCTACTACAACAAAACATTTCTTGCGAAACAAAAATTTAAGCAGGGAAAACGTGAGCATAACCTGCGGGGTCATGTTATAAAACCAAACATTCTTTTGCTTTGATTTTAGCACACGGCGTACTATGTAGATATTTTCCAGGACTGTATTCAGCGCCTTGAACACACTTTTATGGGGAAAAACGCGGATGGCAATATACTTTATATTGGGATTTTCAAATTCAAACGCAAGTTTTTTGCCTTCAGAATTGAGCTGATATGCAAAAATGATCTCAGGACCGGTTGCCTCTATGAAACTGTGACAAAAATTTATTCCCGCCTGAGAAGCTCCTTTTATATCCTTGACCTTATCCTTGGGAAATAATTGTGCAATAAATACTGACATTAATAAAGGGTTAAAACAATTTGAGTTAGCAGTTGTAAAACTATCTGTTACCACTTACCAGTTGATAGCCTTTTATAAAATATTTTTTTAAAGAGATTGCAATTACCACACACAAACATATCGACAATGCAGGCGCAAGGAAGTAGGCGATGACACTACTGAAATCGGAAATACCTCCAATACTAAATAGTATTTTGATAAAAATAGTTAAGAGCGGCTCGTGGAAAAGATAGACAAGGAAGGCAAATTGCTTCAGATATTTAACTCCAGGCTTTCCATATATATCCGACACAAACCTTTCATCAAAGATTTTCCAAATCGCCAGAATTCCCAGGATAATAGACAGGTTTGATAAAACAAAGTCTAATCCGGGCAACTTAACCAGCATCGCTACGGCAACCGCCGCAAACCAAAATAAAACAAAGAGAATTGAATGTGGTTTCATCTGATGACGGCTAACCAGTTCCATTCTATGTATCCTGCAATAAGCTCCAAATGAAAATGCCCAAAAACACAGGATCAGATTATGAAGCAGTAAGTCCGTAATTAAGAGCCAGGCAAGCGTAAGTACACAGATCGTATAGATTCTCCCTTTTTTTACAATCCAGTAAATTAATGGACTAAGCAATGATAAAACAAAAAGATTTCTTAAAAACCACAACTGGTATGGCAAAGGAAATAGCAACCATGTTTTTAAAAGTGCAAGTGGTGCCAGATCAAGCTGGTTATTAAAATACTTTTTTGCGAACGGCACTGATTGAAGAAAAATAAAAAAACAGATTCCCAGCAAGGAAACAATAAAATAGGGAACAAGCAGTGTTTTTACCCTTTTTTTTATCAATGGCACAAAATCACCCAACGTCATTACTTCGCGGAAAAAGAAAAACCCGGACATCATAAAAAAAAGTGGAACAGCTATAAAACACAGACCTGAAGAGATAAAATCCTGAAAATTTCTGTTCCAGGGAGATGCTTCAAACCCATTGATGCGGTCATTTACGTTTTGCGCATGAATGAATACTACCATCAGGACCAGTGTCGCATTTATATTATGCAATTTCTGACTAAGCTGTTTATCCAATTGGAATAAGAATTAAATGAGATGTAAATTGACCCTGATTATTGAATAGATGCCCTCATTGCAGCAACAGCCGCCCGCTTTTTCATTCTGGCAAGCCAATGACGGTAGGTTAGAAAATACTTGCTTTTGTGAAGCAGGAAGATCCCAAATAATACAAACAAATACCTGAAAAAGCCGCGTCCACCCACAACCAGGAGAGGAGTATCATATAGATATCTTAGTAAAATAAAAACAAGGAAGAACGCTAAAATCGTTCCACGGTTGAATGCTTTGATCGATACAATTTCAATCAGAAGACAAACAAAAAACCACACAACCAGGGATCCTGTATATCCGAAATCGAAAACAAGTGGAATAATTGCTCCAGTTACGAAAGGCAGATACATTTCCATATCCGGCCTGTTTCTGAATCTGGCAAAACTTGTATTATCCCGGTCGATACTCGTCAAGTTTTTTCCATAGTCAAGTTCAAAGTCCACATACTGCATCTTATTAAAAAAGACTGATGTATAAACGATACCGTCCTGCAGATAAAGAAACTTGGAATAGTAATTATCGCTGGTTACTTTTTCCGTGACTTCACTACGGTCATTTCTCAATACTCCAAAAATCATAACAATGGACAGAAGAGCAAACAGTGATGCTACAAACGGTGCCATTTCGCTTTTCCGGAAAATCTTTGGATTCCCTGAACGTATTAAAAGAAACATAAAAAAATAACACGAAATAAAATCGATAATGAACATACGTCCGCCAATGCTAAGCGCCTGAGCTGCAAAAAGTACAAAATACCAACCCATTTCCTTGAAATTAACGGATGTCAGCGCATGCCGTATAGCCAATAACACGATAAAAAGGGTGGCTAAAGCATACACATAGGACGATATTTGCGTAACGATGCCGTATAAGCCGCCTTCCCCGCCAATCACAAATGCATTCTGCCTGTAATCATATAACGAGTCAAAACCGAAAGAAGAAATAATAATTGCTATCCTGAGCAACCCCAATAAAAATGACAGATAAATGAATACCTTAAACTTGGACAATAAATAGTCGACGTACCTGTAATCAAAGCTGAAAGGCCTCTTTCTTTCTTTAATAAAAAATCTGGCGAAGAAAAACGCAACCATGGACACCATAATGAACAGCAATAAATACGGTGCAGTGGTACTATACCCCATACCAAACTCATCCAACCCCGAAACCTGAGAAATAATGGAAGCAATAATGGCGGCCATCCACATCAACATGAATATCGTAGACGGCAAGATGAAATTACGGCTTCTTCGAAGTCTGTATTTGAAGAAAACAAACAGTGCCGCTATTGAAGCGGCGATAGTAAAATAAGTAATTTCCATTTAGCTACCGGTGAATCGATTCAAGTCCAAAAACTGGCCCTTTTCTCTTTTTATTTTTTCAGTATCCCAGTCCCACCACGCAGTTTTCTGAATGGTATCGACTTCAGCAGGCTCAAATCTGTACTTCAGGATTTTAGCCGGAACACCTGCCATGATAGCATACGGCGGAACATCTTTGGTAACAATTGATCCGGCCGCAATAACAGCACCATTTCCAATTTTTACTCCGTCTACAATGATTACCCGCGTGCCTATCCAGACATCATGGCCAATTTCAATATTGTTATACTCAGTAATTCCAACTTCTCTGTCAGGATGAATACTCCATTCGTGTTTTGGTGCATAGAAGCACGGATGAGTTGATACCAGGTTTACAGGATGTATCCCCAAACCAATCCTGCACTCAGCCGCTATGCTGCAGAAATTTCCTACACGTGTATTTTTTATATATGTATTCCCTCCCACGTAGGTAAATTTTCCCAGCTCAACATTCACCAGGTTCGCATAAGGGAAAACATGATTTTCCTCTGAGAAAGTACAATCAATAATAGTACTCAGGTAGCCTACCGAAAGCGTTTTATACCGCTTCAGCAGCTTACTGCGCATCACAACCCACTGCAACCATTTCGAAATTGGATTTATAGCTATTGTACGCAAAAACGACATCATTTACCATTTGTAACTGACAATAAAAAATCATTGTACCTTTTTCCATAGGCCTCCCATGACAGGAATGCTTCAACGCCACTGGAATAAGATCGAACGCCTGATTGTGAAGAAGCAAGACGCAAACCTTGATATATACAGTTTACAAGATTTTCAACAGTTAGCTCATCCATCTCAATAATCCATTTCGGATCTTCAATAAAGTGTTCAAGATCTCTTCCTCCGGTAAACTTGGAGCACACAATTGGAAGTCCGCAAATCAAAGCCTGAGGCTGCACTAAAGCCAATCCTTCCTCCCGTGAAGGTAAAACGAAAACCTTCGCTCTTGCATAATAGTTTTTTAATTCCCGTTGTTCTACGGCATCTACATGCTTAAAGCCCTCTTCAGAAGGAAATTCCATGTCAACTATTGGTCCAACATGAAGAAGTGAAAATTTATGCTGCCTGCAAGCTTCCACGATCAGATCGCAGCCCTTCCGGTGGCACCATTGGCCGACCATAATGAGATCAAATTGTTCGCCTGCAGATAATTCAGTAGGTGTGAACTGACTCAGACTAACTCCAAAAGGATTAACAAAAATCTTTGATTGATCTACGTTGTTGATTAAAAAGCTTTCCTTCACTATTTGAGACGGCACTGTGATGTAGTCTGCCAATTCATACCCTAATAAATCACGTTTAAGAAACATATCCGGCATTGGGTTTTTCCCTTTCAAAGCTGGATTGAGCCGTAACGCCTTTACTTGTTCATTAACATGCCTTGTGCCTCTTTCTATAATGATTTTCGCGCCATATTTCTTACGGGCAACATTTAAAGAATAGACATGCATTGGACTCTGCCCGATAAATACATCACAAGGCTTCATGAACCAGCCGACATAATGATCAAAGAAGTAATGGTAAATGAATAATGCCCAATGAGCCCGTCGGGAAATTTTCAGCAAGGCAAGGAATGGTGCTGCTAATAAAAAGTACGAGTAACTGTTTTGTTTTTTCAAACCGTACCTTAACGCCCGTTTTGTAGGAAAATATGAGTAAAATCTCACCTCGTGACCTAGTTTTTCGAGCTCTCTTGCAGTCTCCAGTAACCAATTCCTTCCTCCATAGGAGGCTATGTTAATTCTCATGCCGAAGTTTTAGATTTCTTATTTCTGTAAATAGACCAGATAGCGGCTGTCCAAGCATTTTGCATCCTAATGGCAATAAATAAACCGCTAATATCAGATCTAACAGTAAACTTCCCAATGCCGCACCAGCAATACCATACATCCGGGAAAAGAACCAAGTTGCCACAACAGATAACGTAGCCCCTATTGTTCCGGCAACTGTAAAATAATATGGTTTGTTATACGCCTGAAAAATGATAGTTGCCATCCACCAAATTGCATTAAATGCAAGGCTCGAAATAAAAATGTTCCACATCATTGGTGGCGGGTCCAAAGATTTTTTTGTCCACAACTGATAAAACCACGGCCCAAAAAAATATAAAAATCCGATGCCAGCCACAGCACAAGCTATTATAACTGTAAAAGTCATTCTGAACACCTTTCTGGCTTTTTCCAGGTTACCCGCACCAATTTCAAACTGGAACTCAGGAAATACTGAAAGCGTGATCATATTGAATAACTGGCTGACAGATCTGATGAGAGTTCTTACTGTGTTAAATATAGTGACGGCTAAGGGTCCAAGAGTCAGGCGAACCACAAACGTTGTCCCTTGAAAGTAAATTGCCTGCCAAACCGGCGATAAGAGATAACCGAAACCATTTTTCATGATAAGATTGATCTCTGATCTGGATACATGACCATGGTGTGTCTTGTGTAGTTCAAGCACTCTTCTTGCTTTCCAATTGTACAGTGGATTGAACACTACTGATACAATTAGATTAACCAGTGCAAAGGATACAATCCCACCACCCAATAACAACACGGCAAGCCCCAGAATAATATTTGATGCTGAATAAACTGTCTGCAGATTGATTCCAAGCGAAGCTTTACGGGCAGCACGGAAGTACGCTTCATAGAATTGATTATAGAACGTGATGACCCTTGCAGACATCATAAACAACAACGCCCATGCAGCATCTTTCTCCGGAATAAGAGACTTATCGAAAACATTGAGTCTTGTCAAAGACCATATCAATATTGCAGACAGGGCAATGCCCCCAAGAACAACTATTGATATTAGAAATACCCCGCTTTTTGAAGTGTTAGCTGCACCTTGCTTATCTCCGGATGCGTATTGTAACAAAAATCTGTTTGCCGCGGAAGTACCAAATCCAAGATCTGAAAACGCCATCATCGACGGAATGATCGTTAATGTAAGCCACTCACCATAATACGCAGCCCCCCAGGAAGCAATAAAAAATGGAACCAATAACAACTGCTCCAGAATCCTGAAAGATTTTGCTATGACTGTTGCTATTCCATTCTTAATAATATTTGCCTTAACTGACATGTCTCATTTTTTAACCAGCCACATAATTTCAACTTGCAAAGTCATCTGACGAGCACTAAACGTTTTCGTCACTGAAATAGCCTTTTGTATATCCATAGTTACCATAACGTCCATAGCCGTACTTCTGCTGATAGCGTTTCCGTCTTCCGATTCCATTTAATACTGCGTATAACGGATATTCTGGATTTCGCTGCTTTCGCTGATCCAACGCTTCATACACATCTTTTATGGTATGCCCCTGCCGCAATACTGCAAGCGTTATGTCAACATGTTTCTGTAATAATACCGCATCAGTAACCAGTCCAAAAGGAGGAGTATCAATAATGATATAATCGAACCTTTCAGAAAGGTCATTAACAAGCTTTTCCATATTGGGAGTCGAAATCAGCTCCGATGGATTCGGCGGAAGATAACCTGCAGGAAGAAGATAAAGTTCATCATCGAAATTTGGCACTTTGATCAACACATTACCCAATTGGGATTTGTTAACAAGTACACTACTGATACCTTCTTTTGCCTGAACACCTACATACTTTGCCACATGCGGCTTTCTTAGGTCCAACTCAACCAAAACCGTTTTCTTTCCCAGTAACGCGTAGCTGGCAGCTAGATTCAAGCTGATAAAGCTCTTCCCATCACCTGGCTGTGACGATGTAATAAGGATTTTCCTAACCTCTTTACCCCTACCCGCGAACCCAATCGCCGTCCTTAATGTACGGATCTGTTCAGCAACAACCGAGCGGGACTTTTGAGAAATTACAATAGGTGATTCTATTTTCCGTATGTGGGAAATAAGTCCGATCAATGGGACATGTGTTTTTTGCTCAACCTCTGATGCATCCCCCACTTTGTTATTAAAAAAATCCATCAGCAACATGCAAACAAAAGGCACCAAAATACCTACAAGAAAAACAGCGATCCATACCATCCTGGATTTGGGAGAAACAGTTCCGATTCCGCGTGATTTTACAAGTGTACGCGAATCGGGAATACTGGCGGCAAGAGTAACAGCAGCTTCTTCTCTTTTCTGTAAGAGAAAAGCATACAATTGCTCCTCCACATTTTGATTTCTTTTTATCTCAACTAGCTTTCGCTCCAATTGCGGCATACTCTTAAGTCTTCCCCTCAACTGCTCATCTCTCCTCGAAACGTCATTCAGTGCAATCTCATATGCCTGCTTTAAATTCCTGACATTATCAAGTAGTTTTCTACGGGCTTCGTTAACCTGAAGTTGTAAATCAGTAATTAATGGATTTTTCGGACCGATTTCAGGATTGCGTTCAGCTCTGTCTTTCTGAAGAACAAGCGTATTATGTTTTTCTATAAGCGAGGCCAATGAACTTTCTTCAATGCCTAAAGTACTCGGAACAAGACCTGGGCTATCCTGCTTGAGCAAAAGGTCATTTTCCAATGCAGATACAATATTCATCCTGGTCTGGCTCTCGGCTTTTTCCATGTCTATGGATTTTGCGAGGTCCATAAATTGCTGCGCATCAGCTGAAATGTCAGTTATCTGATGCTGACTCTTAAACTCCTGCACCTGCCCCTCAACGCCCTGAAGGTCCTGGGCTACCGATTTCAATCTCTCATTCAGAAAATCAATCGTATTGGCAGTGACCTTGTTTTTATCTTCAAGGCCCCTGCTGTTATAAATATTGATCAATGTTGAGAGAACAACTTTAGCACGTTCTATATGAGAATCATTTATACTAAGATTTACAACAGAAGCTTGCTTGCTCACAGGCGCAACGGCCAACTTTCCGTTATATATTCCCGTAGCGGCACTGATAGGCATAATGTTAACGAAATAAGATCCATCCTCTTTCTGGTCAGTTACACCTTTAACAGGGTAGAGATCATTAGGCATAAACCGGAAACGCATTCCATCCAGCGATATAATTGCACCATAGGAAATATCCGAGATCTTTTGCTTACCACTGGTTACATTAAATTTACCCGCCTCCGGTAAAATGGTCCACTTGACAAACTTAAAAATGCTATCCGGATTAAGAATCTGCAGATTGAAGGGAATATCCGTGCCGTACAACGGAATATTGCGGATACGTCCTTCTACAGTAAAGTCAATATAAAGCGCTTCTCGTTTTACAACTTCCTCCATCATATCATAGCTCTTCAAAACTTCAATTTCATTCTCGACAAGCTTGTTACTATTAATGCCTAATTCTTTTAATATCGCATTGTCCGCGATATCTCCGCCCTTCTTTTCATCTTTGATCATCACCGAGGCAACAGCTTGATAAACCGGATTGGTATAACGCAAATATAACCAGCCCACCAAGATGCAAATGAACAAGCTTCCTGCAAACCAATACCACGATCTTAAAACACGAAAGATCCACTTCTTTATATCGAAGTCCTCTTCCTTCCGAAAGTCGAGATCATAACTATTCTGATCGCTCATAAAAATTAAATTAAACTAAATCCGATTAAAACATTTGCCCCTGTATAAACTACAGACCATAATAAAACTGTTAGGAAAAGCTAACCGACCCAGAAAAATGACCGGTTAATTACGGGTGAGAATAATCGCAACAATTGATGCAGCGCTCAAAACCAGAGATGCCCAGAAAGTTGTATTGTTAGCCAGGAAGCTTTTATTCCTGTTTGGCTGAACATAAACAATATCATTCTGCCGGAGATTAAAATAAGGCGACTGAAATATTTGACTACTGTTAAAATCAAGTTTTGCAATCTGCGTATTTCCGTCAGGAAGCTTCCTGATCACCTTCACCTGTTTTCTTGCTCCATACATTGTCATATCCCCGGATGCCCCAATCGCTTCAATGACATTAATTTTTTCACCATTTACAGGTACTGTAAATGGCTTGTTCACCTCGCCGATAACAGTAACCTTAAAGTTAGTAAGCTTCGCAGAAACAATGGGATTGGTAAGATACGGTTTAAGGGAAGTTGCAATTTGCCGCTTGAGTTCTTCCAAAGTAAGGCCGGAAGCCTGGATATCACCAATTACAGGCAAAGATATCTTTCCACTTGTTGAAACTATATAGAGGTTAATAAAACTCTGATTCGCCTGAGGCGTTGTTGCAGTACTTGAAGAACTGGGGATAGATGCCATCAGGTTGAAAAAACTACTCGCTTCAGCACTGGGGCTTGAAATCGAGATCTGAACCTGGTCATCTGATTGCAACTGAAGGGGCGGAACTATTGTAGTTTGTATTGTCTGAACAACAGCTGTGTCAGATAAATCCTTAAAGTATGTTAGTTGTTTAGAAGTTTGACAACTGCAAAATAGTAAAAGGGATAGCAGGAGCCATCCCAAACATATCAAGTTTTTCATTTCATTAATTAGATTTTAAAAGATCGGGCTCAGCGGAACTTATAAGCAAGGCCAAATGAGAAGCCGCCGATATTTTTTGTAGGCTGGTCGTTATGGTAAAAACCAGAATAGAATACATGCCCATCAAGACGCTTTGACAAAGTGAAACCAGCACCAGCAGAAAAGGCAATAGCTGGATTTCTGTAAGTGATCATGGCTAAGCCAAGATTGCCTTCGGCAAACCATTGCCATGGATTACTCTGATCATAATCAAAAGTACCGAAGTAATAACGATAACCAGCCATCAAATAAGCAATGTTGATCGTCGGAGTTCCGTTTTTATCAAAAAATCCAAACTTGGAATCCGCTTCAGGAACACTATATAAACCGAAAGTAGTGGTAAAAAAGCTATTCGTAAGCTGCTGCGCCTCCGGGTTAAAGAGCTTGGTGAGCTTCAAAATCTTGAACTCCGCGTTCAATCCAATCGGATAATTCTCTTTTCCACTCATTACCACGTAGCCCCCAATTGAATATATTGGCTTCTGTTGACCAGGCTCAAATACAGATTCCTTCATTTGGCCATTCTGGGCGAATAAGGTAGACGTGCAGGCACATAACAGTGCAGCAATGATCAGCAGGGTTGGTTGTTTTTTCATGTCGACAATGGATAATAGGTGCGTAAGATAATAATTTTTGCTTATTGAATACCCGTTAAATACACGGCTTCGCCATCTCAGTCACAAGCTTTTAGCAAATGACCGGCCATAATCCGCGCGCATTAAGAAAATATCGGGCCAGCTCGCCTGCCGGCTAATTCACATACATAACTACCTCTAAGCCTGAGCGTCAATAAGATGACTACTTTTTTACGCGGCTGAAGGTAAGCAAAAACTAAAATCATTGGAAAGCATAACCGTTATAACTCGTTATGTTATAGAGAAAAACTCATGATTTCATCCACACATAACAAACAGCTAATAGAAAACCCTTAATTTGTTGATTAAGAGCAGGTACGGGTACCCGGAATGGGCGTTATATAGACGTTAAAGCCTTTAACTTATTGCACGTGTTTGTACTCGAAAAAAACCGTAAAATGATCCTTTGCGGGGATTTACCTCCACAACAATCCTAAACAAATGCAACAATAAACCCTAAAATGTGGCGGGCATCAGACATAACTCCGACAGCCCCATCACACACAAACAACAAAACGCCCCGGCATTGCCAGGGCGTTCAACCACAAAGCTGTATCATCGAAATCTTTCAACCTTACTTTTTCAGTTCAGAAAAGTAGCTGACTAAACCTTCCGTACTCACCTCCAGCACAATTTTCTTTCCGGCTTTTGACACCTCCACAAAATAATTATCGCTGTCAGCAAATGAGGTTCCATACAACATCATATCCGAAGAATTGAACTCGTTGTCGTCAAAAAGAAATACTTTATCTACGTTGTACCCTTTGTATTTTTTGTTGATCTCTTTTTGAGCATTAGCGGGAAGCTCAGAAAATTCAGCCGGACTGGTTGTACCCACGAGTTCCGAACTCCAATTATAATAGGCAGTTGTTTGCTTCCCATTATTAATAAAACTGGCCTCGTCAAAAAACTTTGTTCTTTTCCAGCTGGCATCAATATTTCCGAAATCTTCACTGAAATGATCCTTCGATATACCACTCACGCCATCTCCTTCCAGCGCATGCAGCGTTTTTTTTGCTTCCCTCTTTTCGCTCTTCACTTCTTTCAGATTGGCCTTAGCTGTAGCAATATCTTT